>Ga0126342_10015502_pt1 | contig 13359 bp, 12 predicted proteins | sample Cyp1metagenome_FD_92528 | JGI IMG/M metagenome (GOLD analysis project Ga0126342, IMG submission 92528) | Coral microbial communities from Lord Howe Island, Old Settlement Bay, Australia - Cyphastrea 1 metagenome | ecosystem: Host-associated > Invertebrates > Cnidaria > Coral ...
CTTCGGTTCAACATCAGAAAAATTTGGATTGAGAAGATTGGGCCTCTCAAATTGTTTGTGGTTTTGGTCCCTGGGTTGTTGTGCAATTTTGGCTGGGAAGTTACAATTAAAATCCATTATTCCGCTGTTAGTGGGGGGGTCACTCCAATCAATAACTATCAATCAATAATTAATATGATTTAAACATCATTACACACTATACAACTCATCCTAAGCATTCCCCCCTCCCCATCCTCACCTTTCGGCAGTTGCGCAATGAATCCATGCGCATTGGCCCGTCGCGCTGCCTGCTGTACCTCCGGCAGCAGCTCGTTGGCGGCGCTGCCGTAGGCGATATTGCGACGCATGGGGCGATCGAAGAGAACCGGCTCCTGCTCCACAAAACCAATGTGCGCGCGGAGCCATCCTCAGTTGGAGGGTTCAATAGCCATGGGGATACCCCAATAGCTGGTTAGTTTATAATGGAAAATCCTATTTTTTAATGGATGAGAACTGGGGGTGCCCCTATTTCAAGAAACCTCCAGTTTGAGATGGTTGGAATGGCTAGGATAGATGGAGAGAGTTGATTGTTTGATGCATGAACACATAGACACATAGGAATACTATAGTTAATTATAGGTAATTGGGATGGAGATGGAGATAGTTGGGTGGATTTAACATGATAAATTGATTTTTTTAATTACAATTGCTATTATAGTTGGGTGGATTAACATTTAATTAATCATTGATTTTCAATATAACTTGTAAATGACTGTAGGGATCATGGCTACTCATCAAGCCTTGGACTTGGCTTGGGGCCTCCAAGGACATGTGGCTATCCGGGATGCCGGAACATCTCTTGGATCTTGAAAGTGAAACATGGTGAATTCAGATGATTTTTCATAACAAACATATGAATTTGTAGTAAGTTTTGCTAGGGTGGATAGTGATAGTGGATATTAGTGAGATGTTAATGGTGGATGGTTGGTGGATGGTTTGTGGAAGATGGGATTCTATAGGTTTTAGTGAATGGGTGGATGGAGGAGTGGATCAATGCATGGATGTTTTCTTCGATGGTGCCTGGAACGATGGATGGTTGGTGCATGCTCCGTGGATTGGATTCATAGAGGTACGTATAATCGATGCAAATATCAATGAATGATTGGAATAAGAAGAAAACTGTATGATAACATTTCTTTAAAGGATTGGTTTTGCTGGAAAAAACACACCGTTGATTTGAAACCCTGGATTTGTCTGTTTTCCCTTTTTAGCGGTTGTTCCATGTTATTCCTGTAAATGTTCATTTCAACCATTCTGGAAATCCTGGCTGATATGATGACTAATTGTATCTACCCTGCGATCGTCATATATAGCTTGCTGGACATTCCCGCACTTTACTTCGATGATTTTCCCAACGAATCAAACCTCCATATTTTTGTGGGGGGATTTCCCCCGGCCCAGCATGTTTGATTCCTGGAGAGAAGCTTCACTGGTTTTGAGAGAATCATAGAGAATCAAACATGATCTATAGATGGTTTGGTGAGTAACCTCTGGTCTGGAAAGTCATCTACAAATGGTCATAAAACTAAGATAGCTATGGAACATCACCTTGATTAAACCCGGCAGTCGAAAAATCTCTACGTGGTTTATTTTCCAGGAAAGTTTCCCTGTTTCCTATGCTAAATGAGAGGGTACCTGGGGATAGTGATGGGGTCATCTGGTTATTGTTGATCGCATGGTCAATGTGAATTTCGTTCGCATGACATTCCAATGATACCTGGTGGTTGAGCCACCCCTCTGAAAAATGATGGAGTGCGTCAGTTGGGATGATGACATCCCCAATATATGGAAAAATAAAAGCCATGTTCCAAACCACCAACCAAATACTCTGGTAATCTCTGGTACAATACATTCCAATGAATGGGTGGTGAAAAAAAAGTCACATGATGGTCGACAATGGCCCAACATGATCCAGAGATGATTCCGAACTAGAACATGTCTAAAATCTGCCGATCCCAGGGACTCAAATTCAGCTGCCTGTAGTCAATTCCATCAAAGAGGATGGCGCCGCAGGTCGGGTCATAGTGGCGAAGCAGCAAACGACCAAGTGTACCTCGATGCCATTTAAAAAGGAAAAAACAATTTATGACTATACTGTATGTTACTGTAAATACTCCATATTTATGAGTACACGTTTTATGGAATTTTATGGATGTTAGTTTCTTTCATAGCATTGTATAACTATGGTGGCACTCCCGGACACCAGACGCCAGTCATCCTTTTGGATCCACGCTACGGGCCGCCCATACCCTCTGGTAATTTAACATAGCTATAGAAAATCACCATTTTTGATAGGGAAATCAACTATCAATAGCAATTTGCATCAATTTTCCATAGCTATGTTCAATTACCAGAGGGTAATAATAATAAACATGGTTCCCTCAACAGTTGTAAGGTGGTAAATTGTGGTAACACATTTTTTGTACAACCATACTAAATTTATCCTAGTTTTACGTCTCATTTGGGGGATGAAACATAGGATTCCCCTAAAACTAAAACGAGTTGATTTTACGTCATTGGCATTGACATTGGTTTTTGTACCCCCAACAGTTTCGTTTAAAACGCTAACCTGCTGGGTTCATGAACCAAACCCCTCGTCGACAGCGTCACCTCTAAAAATGGAACCAACACCAAACAGGTCATAAGAGGTATCGTTGGTGGGATGTGTCTATCAAGTCGAATCATATACATTAATTACATAACGGTGCAAAAATTCACTGGACATGAAATATGAATCATATACATCAACCATGTACGTAACAACATGTTTAACATATTGATGCATATTGTATCTTGAGTATCATGTATATACATCAGTTGATAGGTGTTATGCAAATTTGTTACCAGTGTCCAACGCGCCAATCCCAGCATTTCCCAAACTGTCGTGGCTGGCTGACCGGTAGTAAATCTCCGATTCCGTTGGTAAGAATCCAATGGTATTCCAATGCACTCCATATGCCCAATGTTTGTGGGTCCTCATGTCGGGTTGGTGGCACCGATATAAATTCATTCGATTTGTATTGACTGCTGACCCCTCAGTCTTGCATGTTCCCCAAGCAATGCAACAACCATCATGTTTTTGCATATGAATGGCTGATGACGTACCTGTCTTTGTTCGCAGAAAAACCAAGACTTGAATACTACATGCCCCTTTTTGTTTTTGGCCGATTTTCCTGTAATACATCGTTTGGTGAATCTCTGCTGGGTTTGTGCGCATTTCCATTGTTTGTGCGCATTTCCATCGTTGGCAATGAATTTTGATTTTGCTAGAAAGTCCTTACGTTTGTTGGATAGTGGCAATTGTATCCTGCTTGATTTTGGTGCTAACAGCCAACTGCTCGATAATTGGTTGTCCTTTACTGCTTGGTATCCCCATCTTGGGCGATATGATCTCAGCTGGTGCGTATTCAATTTGCATGTTGTCTCCCAAAATATGAGTAATATGTTATTTCCCCTTGATGTTGGCTGATCCGCAATGGCCAAGAAAACATCGCCTTGTTCTCTTCATTGATCTATTTCCACTAAGAACAAAACTGGTGACTATACCCTCCGGTGTCATCAGACGTGGCCAGCTGGGAAATCCGAATACCCAGCTCTTGCTGCCTGTTGATTAACCGGTGCTTGTTGGTTGAACATATTTGAAATATACTTGTTGACTCATATACTCATGTACCATCACCTTGTTGGTAATGTAAGTATATATATAACTATATATATATGTATATATATAGATATAGATATAGATATAGATATATATATATATAGATATATCGTGTGCAAATACATCTAGATATATATAGATAAGTATATGCATAGATAAATATATAAATATATAAATATATGTACATATATATATATGTAGGTTTAAGAATATGTATACATAAATGTGTATATATAATTATATATATATGTATATGTATATGTAGAATATAGTTCAATAAATGTGTATATAAATACATATGTTATATTGTTATATATATATACACATTATGTATCAGGCGTAGCTCCATGCCTGAAGGCAAAAAACAACTGTATTTTTTTCGAAGATCGATGGCAAGCCATTGTTGCTGAAATCCCCAGGTTGGTTTGCGAGCTGGAAAATCATGTTTGAGAAAAGCAAATCACCTACATGTTTTCAAAGCTATAAACTTACAATCTATTAGCCCCAATTAAATCCTAGTTTGCTCGCTATTATTCCAATAAATCCCAATTTACTCTTCAAATCCTGTGGCTTTCTACATTCCTTCTGCCATGTTTTTTTTATGACCGGGATGCTTTTTCCGGCGCCACTTTCTCCCACCAGGGCAACGACGTCTCCTGCAGTGTATGACAAAACATCCGACTGGGTGCAGAAGCGCGGGTTTGATGCCAATGGTTTTTTTTTTTAATGGGATTTAATTAGATTAAAATCTGGTTTACCCTACATCATTGGGGAAACATAGATTGGAAAAACCAAGGGAACCCCAGGAAGATGATTTACATTCATGCTGGATAGACCCCACATCGAGCTGTAAACGTTTACGGGAGGGCATCTCCAAGTTGAAACTGCTAGCTAGTTGATAAATCTCACAAACCACAGTCAATATGTTCAAGGCACCAGTTTGCGAGGATTTAGGATGACGTGTTCTCCGCACTTCATCTCGGGGTTCTTGGAGCATGGAGGGTCTGCTTCGTTAGTGATTAGAAGCACGCTGTCGACATGAGATGCGCGCTCAAAGATAGGCCCCATCTTCTTCTCATTACATCTTCCCATTCTGTATCGGATCAAAAGCTTGCGGAAGGAGAAGGGATCTAAACATATATTCGAGGCACCCAAGAAATAATTACTACCGTGGAGATCACAACAAGCGCACAGAAGAGGCTGCTCTTGCCAGCATGTCCCTTCCAGCGCATCATCGGGAGTCACTTTGACGAGTTTTTCCTGCGCAGGGCACAGTTGCCCACACGGCGGCCAGGGAAATATATGACCAGGTGCGTTTGTTCAACCGGTCCTGGTGGAAGTGGATGCCCGGCACCGCCGCGCACAAAGCTTCTCAGCCCATGTCAGCGCAAACCCCGGTGGCTTGCTGAGGTGCCCATATCCAAGCGGCCCAGCCATAGAGTAGGAGGATGCAGCATCCCTTCAATGGCTTTGATCTTGCTCTCTGGCTGTCACTGCTCCACATGCTGGGGAATCTGTGTGCACGCAGGCATGTCTACAGGTGCCACCCGGCTGCCACCCCGCGTACGATCTAAGGACCACGGCTGCAAGGTATAGAAGGCATCCCGCTATATCGCATCGGCGTAGACATAAAGACCTAGCGCCTGCAAGACACTGTGGCCGGGCATATGACCAAAAAAAACGAATTGGTGCGACAAGGTCCAGAAACAATCAAAGCGCTGACGCTGGAAGCAAAACGCCTTTAACAAAGGGCGCTTGGGCGAGGGACAAATTGAGCAAGCTTGACAGAATATTGACAAAACGGCCGGCGGAGCTGCAGTCTCCCTTGCAGCTCTGCCAGCAGGGCAAAGCCTGGCACGGCACCGGCAAACGGGCTGATGAAGCACGTGGCTATCATTGGTTGTGGCCTTTAACAACTGCTAGGCTGAAGCCCCGGCCTTGCACATCTTCTCAAACGTGAGGTCCAAAACTCTGCCATCGACCAGCTCCCGGCAGGCCTTATACAGCAAGCAGCCAAGAGACTCGGTTCATCAAAATGCGTGTTGCAGTAGTTGAACTACCCTGTCTAAGCCAAATAACATGCCAAAACGCATCACAGTGCTAGAAGCAACAACCAATCGATTTAGAAACGGGAGCATAAAGAACAACCAAAGCCGCTAATGCACCAAATCCTGTTGCTGTCTTTTTGTAGAGCTCCGTGCACTCTCTCAGTTCTTCAATCCAGCATCAAGGACTGCAACGGCAAAACGCAAGATCAGTCACGTAGGCACAAGCACGAACACGATGAGGAGTAAACAAGAAAGAACGACAATCATAGGCGATAATATATCCACATGTACAAACGCGTACAAGTATATAAAAGACAAAAAACAAACAGAACAAGAGATACTCTGCTTGCAGCATCTAGTGATTGCACTACAGTTAATCATGTCCCCAGTTGAAACACGACTGTCTAATCCAACCACAGTGGTTCAAACCTTGTCCGACCACCTGGGGACGTGAGTTGAGATCCTTTATGGAGATTTGGAAAAAAACCCAAACACACACTCTTTGGACTCTCTTCCGGAGTAGATAGTGTCAATCTTTACACTTTGAATTGATGGTGTCATCTTTTACCCTCTGGTAAACTAACATAGCTATTGAAAATCACCATTTATAGTTGATTTACCGATTAAAAATGGTGGATCTTTCCATAGCTATGTAAACGTTTACCTGAGGGCTTCATCAAATCAGAAAGTCAGCGCGCCGCTTCCAGGCGATATATTGTTGTCAAGACGGCATCCAGAGCTGAGAAAATCGCAGCTCCCGCTGGGATGTGCATCCCGTCGTTGATACGTGGAAAAAACCATAGAAAAAGGACATGACAAACCTTACCAACTGGAAAATGTGGAGGGTATATGACTGGAGGTATTCCATCATCAAATCTATATACCCTCTGGTAGCCACACTGGAAAACCCCGTTTATCTTGTTTACAGATGATTTTCACAGCTATGAACTTCCCAGCTTGCCATATTTGACTACCGAACAATATATCCATAAATATCCCATTATTCTTCCATTGACATTCACATCCCAGCATTAGTCATTCTTGACACATTACGTTATCATTATTAACCCATGATAATCAATTTTTAATCCATTTTATCTCATTATCTATGATATAAATAAACATATCATCACTGGTTGGTGGTTTTAACCATCTTGAAAAGTATTAGTCAGTGGGAAGGATTATCCCATGTATTATGGAAAATAAAAAATGTTGTAAACCACTAACCAGCAAAGAAGTGGAAGGATTATCCCATATATTATGGAAAATAAAAAATGATTGAAACCACCAACCAGATCATTACGAAGATGATTGTCAGCCACAAAAACTATGCCATCGCGAGCCGTCCTGGATTGGCCTCCAACGTCAGCGCGGTCAAGACCTGATCCGTGCGAAAGCTGCGCAGATCGTGGGACTGTGCCATCTGGATTTTTGCTGTTTTGTTTTTTGCGAAGGCTTTCATGGATGAAAATGTTGATAATGGTGACACTGATAATAATGCTGGCTATGATGACTATGGGTATGATGTATTTGATGATAATGATGATAACTGTGATAATGATGATCATGATGACAATGGTGACAATGATGATAATGATGACTTTGATTATAATGATGGTAACAATGGCTAGTGATGACTAATGGTGATAATCATGAACATGCTGATGATGATGTTGCTGATGATGACGATGACGACGATGATGATGATGCCGATGATGATCATAATGGGGTGATGATGCTAATGATGATGGTGATGGTGGTGGTGGTGATGATGATGCTGATGATGATGATGACGGTGGTGGTGATGATGATGATGATGCTAATGATGACGACTAATTATGATAATGAACATAAATGGTATTGAATGATGATATTAAGCATGACAATAATATTATACTAATGGGATTCCGAATGATATTTCATCTAACAACAAAACTAGTGCCGGTAAAAGTAGTGATTCATCATTCCATTCATGTGGTAAACCCAATGCCATAAGACTACCCATGTGGGGCTTACCCAATTTCATAAACCCAATTGGAGATAGGGTACTATTGGGTTTACCACATCAATCATCTGTTTATGTGGATTTGTGATCCATTTCAACCTAAGAAATGAATTTAACCAACCGAATACTGTCTATGTAGAGTCTAGACGAATCTACATGGATTTAACCAATCACATACTATCTATGTGGAATCTATATAAATGAATCTATTTGTTTACTTAGGCAACCAAATACTATCTGGAATCCAAATGAACCTAGATGGATTATGCCAAATGGCTTGTTGATTCATCATAATCATCTATTTAATGGTCAACCACAGAAGAATCTCATTGGAAACTGGGACTTCACCATCCGAGATGAGTATGCATTTTAAGGATGATCTTGGATGTAGCTCACAATGTTTGGCTGTTTCAGTCAACTGCGATTGCATCCTCCTTGAGACTGGCTAATCCATACTGTGACTCACATTTGCTACTTTACTAACACTCAATTGTGGTTTCAATGAATATTCTGTACTGAGATTTATTGCAATGGTCTTCCCTTGTTTTACTAACACTCTAGATCCAGAATTTCAAAGTTTCTTGGAAAAATGAGGGATGGGTCGAAATGATTGAGAGCTATACCTTTGGTCATCCCCCAACCCTAAACACTGGGAAGTGCTTAGAGGTCATTGATCGTACCACCAAGAGTATCATATTTTTGGCATCAGCCCCATATTGTAACATATATTATATTAACAGTACCTTCACATACCTTCAATGGTGGAAGTTAATATATCATGTTACAATATGCGGCTAATGTTAAAGCTCATATGTATATCTCCATTACTCATCATATTTTCATACAATGTGGATAAAACAATCATCTACAATCCCCCAGTCATCACCATTTTTATAGGTGGTACAAGGTGGTGCCCCATAGTTAGCTAAGTTGGTTTATAAGTCCCATAACTATGGTTTATGGCAGATATAACTATAGTTAATGGGTTTTATAAATCCACTTATAACTGGGGGGCACCATCCTGTATGGTTACCATTGCCACATGAGTGGTTTATGGCATTGATTTACCAACATTGCCCACCTGCTGTTCAGGCCGCCCGGAGTACGCAAAGGAGACCTCATGGCTTCGTCACGGCGGCCGTCAAAGGGCGGACGACTTTCTTGGGAACGATGCGGAACATTTACGGACATCTATGAACATATATGGAAAATATGGAAAATATATATGAAATATGGAAATAAATCTATGAACATGTATGGAAAATATGGAGATATATGAAAATAAAAGGAAATCTATAGAAATTATGATGATAGAGTGGAGTTGGGATCATCATATATTTCCAGAGGAAAAAAACATAGGTGTCACTTGATTAGCAGCGAATATGTGTTCGTTATTGTTGCCATCAGGGAATGAGGGACACACACACACATATATATATAATTATATATATGTGATGGAATTTAGCCATAATTTATCATATTACCCCCTCCCTTTCTATTAGGATGAGACTGAGAATTTTTCGGGATTTACACCCAAACCATGGCAATCTTACTTGCGAATAGGTGCTTAACCATCCAGGATTGTGTTGTGACATTCTTGGAGGAATCCACAAGCTTATGACGTTCAACCCACTCTACAATCCACCGGTACAAGGGTGACATGGGCTTGCAAATTGGTGAAGCTCACCTTTGACAAATACATCAATGAAAAATAACACGTGTATTTCTGAGGGGTTTTATGTTGATCAAAATACAATGCAATGACGGGGATCAGACTTAAATATACTTAAACATACTTAAACAATGAGCAATACTCAATATCAATCAAATATTTCCATCTATCTCATTGATATGAATTTACGCCTGAAAAGGCCCCCCAGATCGTGAATATATAAAAATACATCCCACTGGATTTTCGTTTCACATTGCATACATATATATATATAAATCGTATGATCCGGGGAAGGGCTGATTCGAATCCCAGCAAGTGTGAATTTCACGGTCCCTCTATGAGATGGAACATCTTTCTGTGTTGGTGGCCGCAACCCCCCAAAAAAAAGTCAAGTCTAGTGGTGACCTTCAAAGATGGAAGGTAATCGAAAATGATCTATTCAGGCAGACTTTTCCCAGAAGCGAAAGTTACTTCCCAACCACCAATTTTCACATGTCGGCAGCGTTGCTTAAAACATCTGAAACTGGGGGAGGTGGCTTCCATGCCGAAGTATATGAGCCCTTGGGAATCATCAGTATATGATATATGGTTAATCAACCATCAATATATGTGGATTTATGGTGATTTAATTGGATTTAATGGGATTTAATTGGGTTGGATATCATTAACCAAAAATCTGAGATTTGGGTACGTCTCAAAGTGGGGTAATGGGGGAAAATGGCGATTAATTAATCAATATCAAGCATCAAATTTTGGGGTAACCTATTTTCAGACAACCCCATAGAAACATATATAGAAACGATTGAAACCACCAACCAGCGCATGCATGATTTCAGCAGGAAGTCACACCTCTTCATGATCCATCCCCTCCAGCGATCAGCCAGGTCAGGTCAATGTCCATATGATTGTCTCTGATCATGATATTATATATATATTGTACATAATGTACATAATGATAAGTGCTGATGTCTATCATATGATATATATTGATATATAATGTGGTCATAAGTGATTCATTAACATTGAGAATAATTCTGTGCATGCGTGGTTATCTATGTCCACAAATCATTCGCGGATACTCAGCATCACCTCCCCTTGGACCAAAAAAGTTTCAACCTAAAAACCGCCACAAATCACAGTCAGCCCCCGAAAGTATGGGTCAAAACCCAGTACCGTGCCGAACATCAAAATAGTTGGTAGACATCAAGATGTGCTGTGAACACCTTCCAAGACGGGCCCACAGGGTCTGACCCATTGCCATCCAAACAGGCATGTACCCATGTTGATTGGTAGGACCCCACTTTCTGTAGTTAATCTCCACGATTGATGGTCAAATCCCGAACACGTTTGAACTTCCCAGGTTTCTGATTTTGACCCCCGAACAAAACCATCAGTCTTCAGTCTAGAAATTTTGGATGTTCTTCACCAATCATGAGTGAAAACCCCGCAGCTGTCCCAGGGACGTTTTGGAGAACCAGTTGCCCTTGGCACTTCATGGGCTGCAAGCCGCCATCAAAGGTCACCCCATCGGGTTTTCGCAGCAGCAACTGGATGAACTTTCCCGTGGAGGTGATCCTAGGCACAAATTTCATGCAGGATATGACCCTACCGGAGAATCATAGGAACATAGGAAACCTACACATTAAGTGGTCAGTCACTGGGATAAGTGCTAACTGGGATAGAACTTGCTACTACATCTTTGCTGTATACATGTTTAGTATACATAGAGTAAAATTTGTTCGGAAGTAAATTGAAGTAGATGTTCACCAATACAATGCGCCCCGGGGTGATCCCACAAAAATTGTGTTTTTTTTTTAATGGGGGAATCCCCAAGTCACCATGGTTTATTCAATACGAAGTCATGGTCTATTTCTTTGCATGACTTGGGGTACTTGGCCAATTTAGGAAACCTCCAGCTGTTTTTAGATATGTTTTTGAAGGTGCCATGTGAATACTGTTCTCATCTGTTATCTATCACATTTCGATTTCAGCTCCTGGCTTGTCTCACAGGTGTCAACGAATGAATGAATGAATGAATGAATGAATGAATGAATTAACGAACGAACGAATGAACGAACGAACGAACCAACCAATGAATGAATGAATGAATGAACGAACGAACGAATAAATGAATGAATGAACGAACGAACGAATGAATGAACGAACGAACGAATGAATGAATGAACGAACGAACGAATGAATGAACGAAAAACGAAAGAATGAATGAATGAATGAATGAATGAATGAATGAATGAACGAATGAATGAATGAATGAATGAATGAATCAATGAATGAATAAATGAATGAATGAATGAATGAATGAACCAAGGAACGAAGGAATGAGCGTGATTGTTTGCATGAATGCATGAATGCATGAAAACATGAAAGCAGCAAAGCATGAATGATTGAAATGAAATGAAATGAAAATGAAACTGAAAATGCACATGAACATGAAATTGAAAATGAAATGAAAGAATGGGTGAATGATTGACTGCATGAATGCATGAACGCATGAATGCATGAATTAATTAATGAATGAAGGCAGGAATGAATGAAAAAATGAATCAACGAATCAATGAATTTGCCAACGTAATCTTCCAAAAGTGCTCCGGAACCTTCAGTTGTTTTCCGGTTTTTATGTGAACAACTACTTGATGATAATGTGGTTGACATATGAAATCGAGTTCTTGCTACAGTTTCGTGCACATTTTGCCGACCCCATCTTCCAAAGTGCTCCAGAACGTAACAGTTTTTTACGGTTTTTATGTGAAATCAAGCTCTCGCTACAGTCTTGTGCGCATTTTGCCAACCCCAGCTTCCAAAAGATCCCCGAACGCCTCAGCTGTTTAACATTTTCACCCTTTAGGTCAGTCAAGGCTATTTGGAGCAAAATAGCCAATTTTGATTTTGGGGGCAACTTTCCAGCTATTAGGTTAATTTGAAAAGTAAATTTCTAGGTAATATTAAACTTTAGGGTTCATTTTCAAAGTCAATTTCAGGGGTTAAAAAAAAACTAACATCAAAAACCTTGAAAATTTTGCATTTTTCTTTGGAAAAAAGAATGTGAATATCTACAATTTTCATCGTTGTACAATATTAGCATGATTACTGTAAAGATATTTCAAGGGCTTGTTACAAGATTATTTTCTTGATTTTGTGTAAACTTAGCTATACTCGATACCTGGATATGAATTAAAATATATTGTTTGGACTTATTGTGTTTGGAGAAAGACAATGTTGGTGCATTCAATGAATGCAAAATCACATCTGATTGAATGTTTTGAAGATATGTTCTACAACATCAAAGCTACAATGAAGTAGCCCAAAACATGCATTCTGTCTTTGAAAGCTCAGTGAGGACATTCTTCAAGTATCATTGATATTTTGCTCTTTCTTGTCAAAGATTTTGGCAGCCAGTCTTTGACAATCTCTGCCCAATCGCTCCTGGGCCCCTTTGGCTTCTTTGATGTCAAGCTCCACACTTGCCCAGCTCAGTTTCACAGGGGCATCACAAATCGCCTGTGAAAATGCTGAGGATGAAGTAACCACAGCTGGTGTAGAGCAAGCACTACTACCACTACCGCTACTTCCACTACCACTAGCTCCAGTGCCAAATTGGCTCCAGGGCCTGCTCGACATGAATTGGCTCATCTGCGAATACTCATCCTTGGTGAGGTTGGCTTGGCCACCATGCAAGGCCATGGAAATGCCCTGCTTCTTCTCAATTGCTGTGGGCATCACCTCGTCTTTCTGCATCATTCAATGCTTGCTAGTTTCCCTGGAATTATTTCCACAACATTGATGGAATAAGGTAATGCAGTAACCTGAGATTTGTTGGTGCGAATCTCAGAGTTCTTCTTGAAAACCTGGAACTGTGCATTTCCAGGAGCGAGCACATACTCGCCTTTGCTGTTCTGCTGAAAGACTTTGTTGA
>Ga0126342_10015503_pt1 | contig 13358 bp, 15 predicted proteins | sample Cyp1metagenome_FD_92528 | JGI IMG/M metagenome (GOLD analysis project Ga0126342, IMG submission 92528) | Coral microbial communities from Lord Howe Island, Old Settlement Bay, Australia - Cyphastrea 1 metagenome | ecosystem: Host-associated > Invertebrates > Cnidaria > Coral ...
CTTAGGCCTGCTCAGCCTCCTTTGCTTCCTTCCCAGACGGGTTTTTCTCGAATAGGGAAGCCCCAAGAGAGCTCTAATGAGGAGGTCCTCTGTAAGCTCGTTCTCAGCAAAGTCTTTCGCTTGTGTCGGGTTGCTCTTTCATTCCTTGCACTTTGGCTCCGTTGGTTCCAACTAACAACATCCCTCTTTCTGTGAATCCCGGAGCTGTTTTCTTGCTGGCCCTCACCAGCTTCCACTGCTCGCGCACGTAGGCATCAACGAGTAGGAGTCGCAGGCAATCCTTGCATTTTGGGCACCAACGCTCCTTGAAACATGCGTCATTGGGGATGGTCACCCTTCAATATTTTGATACAACGTGCTGCAAGCGTCAACATGCCTGTAGTTTCCAAACAATCGATGAATCTGATTACGCCCTCTTCGGCTACCAGCGCCGCGGGCGGAGCAGGGAAAGCAGGGAGAGCCGCCCTACCATCCCCGCAGCGCTATTCTCCTCACATCCCTACTATCTGCAGATCACTACGTTCCTCGCATCTCTACTCTCTTCACATCTCTGCCCTCTCACATTCATATTCTCTCGACTACTATACCCTCTTCACATCCCTACTCTCTCTTTACGCGCTTACCCTCTTGCGTCCCTACTTTCCTCGCATCCCTCCGCTCTTCAGATATCTGTTCTCTCTCTCTCTCTCTCACACGTATCTCTACTCCCTCACATTCCTACGCTCCCCACCTCTTTTTTTTCCTTCACATCTCTAGTCTCTGACATGCCCGCTTCTTTACATATCTGTTCTTTTCACACCCCTACTCTCCTTCCCAAACGGTCTAAGCGAGGTTCCCAAGAAAAGTTTCTGTGCCACTCTGACAGCAGCACCCGCAATCGACACCCTACAGCGACACCCTGCAGCGGCGCCCTGCAGTGGCACCAGCATGCCTGCACCAACGCGCACACGCCAGCAGTACCTTCAAGTACCGCTCAGCAGCAGCAGCGCCAGCATCCCCGCTCCAAAGCGCACAGGCCACTGTGACAGCAACACCTTGAAGCAGCACCGTGCATAGCCAAAATCCGTCCGGTACTATCTGCAGTGATGAGCACGAGCTGCATCAAACAACACAATATATATATATATATCATAATAATAATAATAATAATAATAATAAGACAGGTGCGTATTCGGAAGCCTACTTATACGCGATATAGACAGACCCAATATATATATATATATATATATATTATATTATATTATATTATATTATATTATATCTATATATACGTAGCTCTACATACATCGTGACAGATACATCCACACACCGCGTTGAACAAAAGGGGTGCTTGCTGATTCCGACCTTAGGATACTGTGGAAGAAACAAGATGAAGCCCAGGAACCCGAATGCTCACACGTATGTTAATGGTACAGACGTCAAAGCACATGGATATGCAGTCACGCACCACGCTTTTCTGCAATAGTTTCTTTGAACAGTCTTTTACACATCTCCCCTGTTACAAGTCTGCAGTGTAGAGTGGAAAGTGAGGAGTGTGGAGTGTAAAGTGTGGAGTGCGGAGTGTAAAGTGTAGGGCGTGGAAAGTGTAGAGTGTGGAGCGAGGAGTGTGAAGTGTAAAGTGTAGAGTGCGGAGTGTGGAGTGTAAAGTGTGGAGTGTACAGTGTAGAGTGTGAAGTGTGAAGTGCAAGGTGTGGAGTGTAGAATGCGGAGTGTGGAGTGCAACCTGTAGAGTGTGGAGTGTGGAGTGGAAAGTGTAGAGTGTGCAGTGTAGAGTGTGAAGTGTAAAATGTAAAGTGTGGAGTGTAGTGTGTAGAGTGTAGGGTGTGGAGCGTGGAGTGTAAAGTGTGGAGTGTAGTGTGTGGAGTGAGGAGTGTGGAGTGTGAAGTGTGGAGTGTAAAGTGAGGAGTGTGGAATGTAGAGTGTGGAGTGAGGAGTGTAAAGCGTAAAGTGTGGAGTGTGGAGGGTAAAGTGTAGAGTGTGGAGTGTGGAATGTAAAGTGTGGAGTGTAGAGTGTAAAATGAGGAGTGTGGAGTGTAAAGTGTAGAGTGCGGAGTGTGGAGTGTAAAGTGTGGAGTGTGGAGTGTACAATGTAGAGTGTGAAGTGTGAAGTGTAAGGTGTGGAGTGTAGAGTGCGGAGTGTGGAGTGCAACCTGTAGAGTGTGGAGTGTAGAGTGTAAAGTGAGGAGTGTGGAGTGTAAAGCGTGGAGTGAGGAGTGCGGAGCTTTCCCCATGGACACGGCGACGCCACAGGAAAGCCAGAGACTCGAGACGAGACACATGCATGCAGCAAACATACTTTTTGAAGGAGACTTCCCGCAATTTTGACATTTTCGACACGTTAGCAAACAGATTGGATCTGTCACGAAGTGCCAGGCTTGCCACGAAAAACGACATGACAGCCTGCTTGGCAACCTTCGAAAAAGAGAGGTTTTGCGGCTTCCCCCATAGACACGGCCACGTGGATGCAGAGAAACGAGCATTTCGTACGAGACTTCCTCCAATCTTGACATTTTCGACACGTTATCAAACACGTTGGAATGTCACAAAGCGCCACGACTGCCACGCAAAACGACATGACAAGCTGCTTGGAAACATTCGAAAGGGAGAGGTTTCGCGGCTTCCCCCATAGACACGGCGAAGCCACAGGAAAACCAGAGACTTGAGACAAGGCACGTGGATGTAGAAAAATCAGCATTTCGTACGAGACTTCCTCCAATTTTGACATTTTCGACACGTTATCAAACACGTTGGAATGTCACAAAGCGGCACGCCTGTCACGCAAACCGACATGACAAGCTGCTTGGAAACCTTCGAAAGGGAGATGTTTTGCGGGCTTCCCCTATAGACACGGCGAAGTCGCAGGAAAACCAGAGACTCGAGACAAGACACGTCGATCGAGACAAGAACATGTTTTCCAGCTTCCCCCATAGACAGGGCGACGCCTCCGGAAGATTAGAGACTTGAGACGAGACACGTGGGAACACCAACACGAGCATTTCGTGCCAGACTTCCTCCAATTTTCACAGTTTGTAGCTTCAAAATCGACGTTTTCCTACGAGTTTTCCTAGGAACGTTTAAATTTTGCAACCTCAAAAGCGATGTTTCGTGCGAGGCCTCCGCCAATTTTCAGCACTTGTCACAAAATGCCACGCCTGCCACGGAATTTGCACCTTGTCGCCGCTTGACGCAGCCCTCCCAATGCGATTTGCACAAAACACACTACACGACACGTCTAAAGTGCTGCGCCTGCCAAGAAAAATGACGATGGACACGTGCAAAGTGCTGCGCCCGCCACGAAAACTGCCACGCATGGTTTGAAAACGTCGCAAAAGTATTGCACCTGCCACGCAAAACGAGTTTCGACACGTTACAAAACACGTCTGAATGTCGCAAAATGCTACGCCTGCCGCGCGAAACGAAGCAACGACAGGTTGCAAACCACCAAATATGACACCTCCTGCAGAACTTCCCATAGGCACGGCCGTATGGACCTAGTGCGAACGGTTGCGGACGGTTGCGGACGCGAAAGTAACGTCGAGCGAACACGCCCTCAACCCCCAGACTCCCAGAGTGAAACCGGAACCCTTGCTACGTCTCTTTGTGATGTTTCGAAAAACACGACATGTCTCCAGTACTGACCCCCTCGGGCCTTCAATAACTTCTCATCTGCCACATCATCGCAGACGCACCAGCCGTGCAAGGTTCCAACGTCCGCCAAGTAGCCGGTGAAATGGATGGCGCAAATGGGCAGGGTCTGACATCTTCGGGTAATGCCGTGCTGGATAACCTGAGAGCACGCAAAGGGCAGCAACCGCTATTGGAGCTGGAATTACCGCGACTGCTGGTACCAGACTTGCCCTCCAATTGATACTCATAAAGAAAATTAAGTTCTACTTCTACTCATTCCAATTACAAGACATGGATGTCACGACCTCCCTGTGTCAGGATGGGGTAATCTGCGTTCCTTAGATGTGGTAGCCGTTCCTCAGGCTCTCTCTCTCCGGAATCAAGCCCTATTTCTCCGTTACCCGCCATTGCCACGGTAGGCCAACACCCTACTGTCGGAAGCTGATAGGTCAGAAACTTGAATGACGTATCGTCGGCAAGACCACAGGATTCTTCAAGAACCCCAAATCTGAGGCCTAGACTCAAGCTTTGACGATTCAATGGCAAGGTCACCCGTTCCAGGCTTTGGTTAAATGTCCTGCCAAAACTCAAGCATTGAAGACTTAATGGCAAGGTCACCTGCTCCAGGCTTTGGCTGAAATTCTCACCAAAACTCAAGCTTTGAAGACTCGATGGCAAGGTTACCTACTCCAGGCTTTGGCTAAAATTCTCACTAAAGCTCATGCTTTGAAGACTCGATGGCAAAGTCACATGCTCGCAGGCTTTGGTTGAGTTCCCAGCCAAAACTCAAGCTTTGAAGACTCGATGGCAAGGTCACCCGTTCCAGGCTTTGGTTAAATGTCCTGCCAAAACTCAAGCATTGAAGACTTAATGGCAAGGTCACCTGCTCCAGGATTTGGCTGAAATTCTCACCAAAACTCAAGCTTTGAAGACTCGATGGCAAGGTTACCCGTTCCAGGCTGTGGTTGAAATTCTCACCAAGAGTCAATTTTGCAAGGCTGCGGGGAAGATAATGTAAATACTCTCCAGTAGTCGCTGCTAGAACCTTAAAGTTGACGGGGGGGTAAGGTTGTAGGATCATGTTCCTGTAAGCTATAAAAACAGGGAAAATTAACACATTTTTTGGGGGAATCTCCTTGTTAGGATTTAAAGGAAAATTTTGCGCTTCATTTGCACACAGTTTTTTTTGTCATCCCGTACGCATTGCACAGCTCAGGTCATCATAATGTTTTGGATTTTTCTGTTTTTGAAGGATTTTTTTTTTAAGACCGCCTCAGGCCCACCTTTTGCGGGAATATGAGCAACACCTTTGTTTAAAGCAAAGTCGGGATGGATGCAAAAATCGATTGCAACCCTTCGACCTCCTTTCCCCCCACAAAGACTGCGTCGTCAAGTCATCTTTTGAAACCGCCCTCGTCCTTTTAAAACATATCTTACCGCATTATAGTCTGGCAAGACTATCGCATTGAAGGAAAGATTGCCTTGCCCATGACCAGTCTCAAGACTTCCTGGTGCATCAGTCTCCCCCCTTCTTTGTGCTCCGAACATTCTCTATCAAATGTGTTGCAGAGGGATGTAAGGTTGCAGCTGGCCATCAGTCAGCACCTGGGGTTCTAGAATGGTTGCCTTCAAGCTCCAAAAGCTTTTTGACGCGCGTTGACCTGGGGGAGATGATTATAGACCCGCGTTTCTCTTTCCAAGCGGTTTGGTTGAACCAAAGGTGTTGGGACCGGAAGAATGTGCAGAAGGATGTAGAATGTAGAAGGGATGTCAAAGGACGGCCAAGCGGCTAAGTTGGCTTGTAGCTGGCTATCAGTTAGCACCTGGGGGGGTCTAGAAAGGTTGCCTTCAAAGTCTCAAAGGCATTTTGACACGCATTGACCTGGGGAAGATGATTATAGACCCGCGTCCTTCATTCCAAACGGTTTGGTTGAACCAAAAGCGTTGGTACCTAAAGGATACATGCAGAAGGATGTAGAATGTAGAAGGGATGCCAAAGGATGGCTAAGCGGCTAAGCGGCTAAGTTGGCTTATAGCTGGCCATCAGTCAGCACCTGAGGGTCTAGCATGGTTGCCTTCAAGATCCAAAAGCACTTGACACGCACTTGCCTGGGGAAGATGACGATAGAGCCGCCGTCAGACACGCGTTCTTTTTTCCAACCGACCTTGTTGAACCAGAGTGTTGGTATCTAAAGAGTGGAGGTGTTGGGTGGAAACACGGAGGCGCATCACTGCAGGTTGCTCATCACCACTTGACCTGGCATTTACACTTTCCAAACAAGCATCGCAGTGCGTGGGGGGCTGGAGGTAATGGTGAGGCTCGTGTTTCTTTTTTCGGTTGCGGGGTTGACCGCAAGAGAACTGGACTGCGCAGAACAAATGTTGTGTGCACATGTCTTCTCAACCCCCCATGGTCGTTCAGAAGGGAAAACTTCCGGGTTGCTTCCAAATCGCATCCTAAAGTACGTTCATACAAGTATATACACAAAGAAATGTTTCGGCGATTCCCAAATCTGTGGTATCTAGCCGAATTATAAGTTTGTAACCCTCGGTGATATCGATGTGACTGATAAAGCACACCCACGCAGCTGCCGACAAGTCGCTAAGAAATAAACAACACCTGACCAGGGAAACGTGATTTGACTTACTTACTCCCGTGATTGTGTAGAAACGAGCGTTTCCAAGTTAAATTCTACGCTGAGATACATCCCAGGCCACATCATCAAGAAAACATTGGCATTTGATTTGCCGCATTTCTTGTGGGGCAATGAGCCCAATGAGCATGGCATCCTTGAAAAAACAAGAGGACGGGTTCTGCACATTTTCAGTTGGAAACTACAAGACTATTTCCACGATACGACTTCTTACCATGCTCAAATGCCATCGAAAAATGTTTAGGCCCACTTCATGGGCATTGGATTGGTAGACAGCAACTCCAAATCCATGGGGTGTTGTCGCCTTGGGGATGGCAGGGAATTTTTTACATATTTATATAAAACAAATTATGTGAATCTATATATATATTTTTTAAAAAAAAAACGCAATATTTAGTTACTGATGGTATCAGGGGCCACAATCCATCACAGCATGCTGTGCCAGCTACGTCCAATTACATTCTCCTAGCCGCTATTTCTGCTAATGTAAAAAATTAAATTCATCCCATCTTCCTAGTCGCTATTTATTCCTGGGTTGCCGTCGAAGTTCTCGTTTAGTTTGCTTTGCGGCAGAGGGAGCGAGGACAAAGCATGGACGGACAGAGCACGGCGCGAAATGAAAGCTCAACGATGGAGGGAGTTGAGTGGCTTCTGTTTCTGCTGCATGCACCGCTCATCCCCTTGGAGCTTTGAGTAAGCGATACGCTCAGTGGTAGGTTTCGAGGCCAGGTGCACCACCACAGGTATGTGTTGCAAGACACTGACGCAAAATTAAAGTGTGACATTCCAGGGATGGATTCGGCGTTCGATAATCTCATCTGGTGAAATCAAGACATGAGCCGCAGGCCCATCGAAGTTTGCGTTTCACGCTGACATTCTTCTCATTGTTCTCCAAATTCTTTCTGGATTCACCTCTGGTGTCCAGTCTTCCATGCATGTGTCATATAGGCTTTCCCTCACCTGAGTCCCATCTGACTTTCAAATTCTGTCACACATCGACTGAAACTAAAATCCTCGACGGGATTCCCCACGATCAGAAGCTGTGGATGCCATGACCTCTTTCAAGGTGAATAGAATGCAATGACTTCAGGTTCAGGTTGCCCACCAGAAGGTGCTACAGGTTGGTGCTCTTGAGCCCAAGCATCCGACTCAATGTCAACAACTTTACGACTCTTACCTTGACCACCTTGGCCTTTGTTGTGGCCCTTGTTTTGGCCTTTCTTACCGTTGCTTTTGCATCTGGAATCATTCGTGCGCTGTTTCTGCCACGACCGCTGATTCCATGATATTCCATGAGTCCTTACTGGAAGATTTATTGGACCAGTTGGCAAAGGTGCCTTTACCTCTGTTTTTGCCTGTACTCACCTTTGCCTTTTCCCTTATTGTGATTTCCTTCCCCGTATCCTTGGCAAGAGATTTCGCATCCACGGGAACGGCTCCTGACCTTGCTTCTTTCCTGGTCTCGACAGTCTCGAGGTAGGCCAGGACTTCAGCCTTGACCCGACCATGGGAGGTCAGTCTCGATGTCTGCAAGTCCCAATGATCTTGTTACAGACAATTATTTTGCAGATGTCGTTTCGAAGAGGCTTTTCCTCCTGGCTTCGTATACACATTCTTCAAGCTCTCCTTACTCTCAAGTCTTTCTCGTGGTTTGTCAAGGTTGCATTGACCTGGAGGCAGATCCCTTTTCAACAAGGCTGAATTGGCATGTGGATGATGAGGACGATAATTGCGCGGCTATCTCCTCATGGCCTCAAAACCTAAGTGGTTACCACGAGAGGAAACCCGACGGTTCTCCTTCAACAGACAAAGAAAGATGAGGACTTGACGAGCCTGAGCTGACACAAGCTCGGCAGCATCTTCGCGGTCGACTTCTAAATTTGGCTGACAGACCTCTCAACTTCTCAACTCTCCTGTCGACTTGTAGCTGTTGGCCGCAAAGTTATGCTCCTCTGGTTGGTCAGAGGTGCATGCGCCAGAGCGAACCGGCTCGGCATCGACACTTGCCCACTCACAGCTGGGAGATCAGAACCTCAGCTCCGCTACCAGCTACCAGGAACGGAACATTTCGGCTCCTAAATCTGATGAATAGGCATCCTGAGCAGGGTTCACCACCTTTTCATTCGTTGAGCCTGAAGATAAGTAAAGGCAGTAAAGTGGCTGCAGCACATTTCAACATATGTACTACATGTAACACGTTCTTTGTCTTTATTGTACACATTGTCTTTAGCTATTGTGTGCACATGTCTTCTCAACCTCCCAAGTTGTTCAGAAGAGAAAACTTCCGGGTTACTTCCAAATTGCGTCCTAAAGTACGTTCATACAAGTATATACACAAAGAAATGTTTCGGCAATTCCCAAATCAGTGGTATCTAGTCGAATTATGAGTTTGTAACCCTCGGTGATATCGATGTGACTGATAAAGCACACCGACGCAGCTGCCGACAAGTCGCTAAGAAATAAACAACACCTGACCAGGGAAACGTGATTTGACTTACTTACACCCATGATTCTGTAGAAACGATCATTTCCAAGTTCAATTCTACACTGAGATACATCCCAGGCCACATGATCAAAAAACATTGGCCTGTATTTGCCGCATTTCTTGTGGGGCGATGACCATGGCGTCGCTGAAAGAACAAGAGGATGGCTTCTGCACATGTGAAGTTGGAAACTCTGTCCAAACCACAATCAAATGATACGACAGGTTGGAATTCGAGGGCTTACAACCCGCCCAAATTGTCTGGTGAAAGGAAACAACCTTGTGCCGATCCATTCAGGACTTGATAGCTTTAGAGTTGATGATGAAATTGGATGCCGTTGTATGCGAGCTTTCAACTGGCTCTATGGTGTAAAGGAATTGTTAAAATAAAGAAATTTACGGGTTACGACCTCAACAGATTCATGCGCGCTCTAACCACGCCGTCTTGTGCCAAGAAAATTCCATGGAAATCAAGAAACAAACAGTTGTTGTTTAAAACCGAGTTGTTTGAGTGCGGTCTTGGTAAAGCGGATGTCAGCCTCTTATTTCCACGTTGGAAACGGTCAGTTTTTCTTCTAAATTTGGCTTGGTAAATGAGATTGAAGTCTCAAACACAACAGATTGTCAAACGGTTGTGGCGCTAACAAACTGGCAAAACAATCAACGTTTTTTTCCCGCATTGACGCGTGGGGTTTTTGTTTTTAGTTCTGTATCCGCTCCGTCCTCCGTCCTCCCGTCCTCTTCCCTCGACAGCCTCCCTCATCATCCCTCAACACACCCTCACTCCCTCACTCCCTCCCTCCATCCGTCACTCACTCACTCGCTCACTCGCTCATCTCCCTCACTCACTCACCCGCTCTCACACTCACTCACTCACTCACTCCCTCACTCACTCACTCACTCACTCACTCAATCACTCAATAACTCATGCTCTGACTCACTTACTCGCTCACTTGCTCACTCGCTCATATCCCTCACTCACTCACTCGATCTCACATTCACTCACTCCCTCACTCACTCACTCACTCTCACTCACTCACTCACTCACTCACTCTCACTTACTCTCACTCGCTCACTCACTCACTCTCACGTAGTCACTCACCCACTCCCGGTCCCTCCTTCACTCACTCACTCACTCACTCACTCACTCCTGAGCGCAACAGCCAAGCGCATCTCCCTGTCACCACACATCACAGCTATGTCGCAGCAGGCGGCAACTGTAGGGTTACGAGCAGCCTGTTCTTAGACTCACTCACCCACTCACTCACTCTCATGCTCTGACACTCACTCACTCCCGGTCCCTCCCTCACTCACTCAACTCTCTCACTCACTCACTCACTCACTCACTCACTCTCATTCACTCAGTCACTCGCTCCTGGGGGCAACAGCCAAGCGCATCTCCCTGTCACCAAACATCACAGCTATGTTGCAGCAGGCGGCAACTGTAGGGTTACAAGCAACCCATTCTTAGACTCACTCACTCAATCATTCACTTACTCACCTACTCTCACTCACTCGCGCACTCATTCACTCACTCACTCACTCACTCACTCACTCACTCACTTTACATCACCCACTCACTCACTCACCCACTTACACCACCCACTCTCACTCACCCACCCACTCTCACTCACTCACTCACTCAATCACTCACTCACTCACTGACGCACTCACTCACCCCTGAGCGCAACAGCCAAGCGCATCTCCCTGCCACCAAAAATCACAGCTGTGCCGCAGCAACCCATTCTTAGACACTAAGTCGTCGGCAAACACACCCACAACGGTTTGAATTACTTGGTATAAGAAAAGTCAGGTCCGTCGAATATATTTTGTCCTGGCAGACTTGCTTTTCTGCCCCATTTATCTGCAATTCTGCTCTCGGACACTATTGGTCATGTTTGAATATTTTTGTCATCCACATCCACGGTTCGTTTTTTGAGCACTGTCCCATCGTGCAAGGACATGCAAATCTCTCACGATTTTCGACTGGAAATGAATGACGTCTCTGCCGAACCGCTTTTTTTTTAATGCAAACGTTGAGTCACAGCAGCTCTGTGTTGATGGGCCTTGGTGGCAAAACAACTTTGGTGACGGCGCTCTGAACCAATACAAAGGTGTTTCTCCCCGAGACAAAAGCGTTTCTTCCCGATACAAAAGCGTTTTTTTACCCGTACCCCAGTTTTGGATAGTTTTGGTTGTTCTATTAGTGTCCAAATGACAGTCAAATGATACGAAAGGTCGCAATTCGAAGGATCACAACCCACCCAAACCATGTCAATCCACTTGGTTTCCAATTGATCAGATGTGGCATCACTGTCACATGCAACAGATTTGTTGGTTTCCTTTCGTCATGGCTATTCTTGATCATTTGGAGCAAGAACATTCGTGGGAGACGGCAACGTTTTTGTTTCTGGCAACGACAAAATAAATGCTGTTTCAGGCAAAAACAAAAAAATGAGCATCAGGAAGGCATAGGGACGTATATATATATATATTTATATATCTATGTATGTATATATACTGTGTATATGTAGCGTCTATAATATTCGTCTCAAGGATGTGCATGTTGAAGCTACTCACCCTGGGTGCCGCTCATTTTCACTTCTCGTCTACACGACATCCTCGTTGTACACATGTTCAACACAGGTTTGCCTTGCATGGCTAGTGCTCCTGCACTAGACAGGACACAACCGGTAGACAGCGTCACCCACTGGCTTTGATGCGAAGCTGTCCAGACCTGTCACGCAGGTCCCACTTCCTGATCTTGAAACTCAGAGGTCCCTATTGGAGTAGATTGTGTCCCCGCATACAAGACTCTAGGCTCCCATAACCCACGGACAAAGGATGGCTTAGGAGCAGTCTATGTGAGCACCTTTCGGGTTTGGAACGGGTATGGAACGGTATGGAACGGGGTCTGGAGCGAAACGGCCCGCTCCAGCACAGCACGGCCACCACGCAGCACATCGAAATTGAGCGTTTGGAGCCAAAATAGCTCAGCAAACAATGCTTAGACTCTTTAGACTGCCACCTGACAACAGCCAAGCGAACCTTCCAGTATGCCCTCGCTTTGCCAGAGTCGTCATAGTGGCCACCTCCTGAGCGCCAGCTTGAGTCATAGTAGCTAATTGACCTACTGGGTTTTCAGGTGAATCGGATGATGTCCAAGTTGAGTTCGGCCCATCAGCCTCGAATGGAGTGGCTGGCACGTCGCGCTTCATCTTTTACACGACGAAGAACTTATAGTGCAAGAGTTCCTGTGCTTCAAATGCAGGAACACAGTGGCACGCGATACACGCGACAGACCACCCAAAGCCACAATCTGCGATCCAAAAGAGCTATAGCAAGATCACAAACTCGCTTCTGCTGTGCTGGACGGACAAAGCGCGAACGAAAGATTGCAACACCCCTAGATGTAATGCACAATGCAATGAAGTCCAGGAAGCTCAATGGTCTCACAGTTGAATTGATCAGAGCCGGGATGCGGCCGATAACCAGAGAAATCGCCGAATGACCAGAAATCCTGTTGATTACAGACGAAGGTGTCAATGATCAAGATACCAAATGCAATGCCAACTCCGGAAAGCACTGTCGGATAGCACTGTTTTATGCGGGCAACTTGAGCCAGACGTCGTTGGCCAAGTCTTGAGTTTTCATCCCGGATTTCAGGATAAAAGAACATGTTATCATTGAAAGATAACCTATCGGGTTGCCTATTCCGTGTTGACACCAAATGACATCATGTGCACTTTACAGTCATTGTATACAACATCATAGTTACTCATGCGAAGGGGAGGAGTTGATCGAGTATTTTCTTCTTATCAGCCTCTTATTTACACACTAGGAAAACGACACTTACACTTACCAACAATTGTGCCAGTTTACGCGTGGGCCCTACTCGCGATGGACAAAGGAGTCCAAAAAGGGAACAGCGTCGGCGTATAGAAGACGCGCGCTCGTACTACGCGGAGAGAAAAAACAAACGTGTGCGAACATGGTGGCAACCAACATCTCGGTAAAACATGACATGCAGTGAACACATGACAACTGAAGCATCACTCGATGTGGTGGGTGATATGCATATACCAACACATTTTATTTGCATATGTATATATATATATCATTTTATAATATATATATATATATATATGTATACATATATATATATTTATTTACATATATACGATACACGTTTCCACCACGCGCATTCGTTTCTCTGACCCATCAGGATCTCAATACAGGGATCTTATGGAAAAAAAAATAGCAGGGTCTGCAGACGATTCTTTCATCTATATGTTTATCCAAGTTTCTTCCCGGGGCACCCCCGCAGGATGGAAATTTCTGAAGAAAAAAACCCGCGAGACCCAAAGAAGAAGCCGACGAAAAGTGAACAGTGTAGATTTTTAAAGCACCTGTTGCACCAAAGTCAAAACAAGAAAACCAAAAAAAAACCGAACGCCACCGCAAAAACCACTAAAAATCCATGACCGCAATACCAAAAATGGATCCGAGCCTATAGGGCAGCAGCAGACAGGGAAAGAAACGAAAATCAAGGGTTTAAAACCAACAACAGGTCTGCAAAATGCAGCCTGCGTCTC
>Ga0126342_10015504_pt1 | contig 13357 bp, 9 predicted proteins | sample Cyp1metagenome_FD_92528 | JGI IMG/M metagenome (GOLD analysis project Ga0126342, IMG submission 92528) | Coral microbial communities from Lord Howe Island, Old Settlement Bay, Australia - Cyphastrea 1 metagenome | ecosystem: Host-associated > Invertebrates > Cnidaria > Coral ...
AAAATCCTGGTCGATTCAATCCGATTCGATTCCAAACGATTCGATTTTTTCCGATTCCGGACCGGTTCGGTTCCTTATGTGCAGCGGTTTAGATTCCTGAACCGTTTTGGAACCATCCTGTATGAAATGGCATAAAAAAATAATGATGGAATATGATGGGCCCTGGAATATGGGTAAAATGTGAGGGCCCCCAGTGATGAACGTTGGTTTAGATTCGCCCCAGTAACTAGTTCGTTATTTGCGTACCATTAACATCCATTAACCATAGTGAACTTGGAGTTATGTTCACCAACTTATAAACCAACTGAACGCTATCTTGGGGGCCTCACATTGTAAATATTGGTAAATTTACTGCTTGCTGGTTTCAAACATGATTTTTTTCCATTTCATTCAAGAATGGATGTCATCCCAACCCCATTGACGAACTCCATGATTTTTCAAGATGGTTATTGCACCACCAACCAGTTTACATAGACCCTGAAAATCAGCAAGCTACTAAGTTTTAGTGACCGATCTTCCAAGCACTTTTGCACTTTTTTTGTTCTGGCAGGGTCGAAGTGTTAATTTTCTGGGATTATGGCCATATGACTGGGGAAATAAAGATCTATTAACCAGTTCTTTGAAGGGTTTTTCAGGCTTTTGATCCATAGCCAAATGAATTCACTGACACCACTGGATCCCTTAAGTTAGGCAGCTGATTTTTGGACCAGCACATGCTCCAGCTGTCAGTTTTGCACCAGCAGAAATTGGGCATTTAAGCAACTAAAATAGGAATCTTATCTGGGTAACAAAGATAGAGATATACTGTACTAGTTCAGATATTCGTTGTGGTATATAGGTGCACAAATTTTGGGACATAACATGACAAAACACAACCAACAAAAATGAGTATCAACTAAGAAGAAAACGGAGAGGTGTACCCAGAATCAACTGAGATCAGTCTTTCACGAATCAAGGAGATCAGACTGTGACTTTTGGGTGCTCGAAAGTGGTCCCTGAGTTTGTCCGGTTGAACAAATCCAATCGTAATGCGGTCGCCCTTCAGAAGGATGCTGACCGCATGTTTCAAATTGGCTTTGTTTTAAAAGTTTTTAAAACTGGTTGCGGACAATCCCGTGCTTCATCACTTCTCCCATCAAGATTGCAATATGTTTTGTTTTTTCTCATTTGGGGTAAAATTACATATCCCTCCCTGGGGGTGCAGTTCCAGTAATAGGAACTAATAGGTGGATATATATATATATGTAATTGGATATATTTCACCATAGTGATAGTGATAGGGGTTAATTAATGTTAATTATATCCCCAACTGATGGTGATTTGTTACCATAGTCTAGCCATTTATTGCAACCCTCGCCTGCACCCAAGTCCTTCATGGCTTTTCCTGCCCAACTGACTGGATAGGTAGAAACTAATCATTAATTTGGTTACAATGGAAAATCACCAGCCAACCAGCAAAAGATGAGATTTTGTTGCGGACTACAAAAAATTGAGCATGTTTTGAGGAGGATTGCCTCCATTGGCCGCCTATTATAGCATATTCAGCCGCAACTTTTTGCCATCCACAGGACCTGTCCTGGCCTGAAAAAAAACCTGTCCCAATTGATGGTTTCAATGTCTTCTATAGACGTACATTAATATTCAAGTATGTCCTGAATGATTTTCATTTTTATGTGTCAATACATTCAATACTCGGTCTTTCCGAAGATCTTGGCTTCGGGTGTTTTTTTTTTCTGGCCTTTGGCCCCTTTACGGGAGGCATCACCTACAAAGACGTGGCGAACTACTTGTTCAAGAACAAGGTGCTTAGCATGGCAGCTGCAAGACAGCCTGGTTGGTCGAGTGTGATCTATTGGGGATCATCCATGAGCTGGGAATCGTTCTGACACAACGAGTCGGTGGAAAATGTACTGACAGTGGCTTTTGAACATTATTGGAAAACCTAGGAAAATGATGGGAAAACTTCGGAAAACTGAGGAAAATGTATTTCGGATATTTCGGGACTGGGCATGTCATGTGTCAATGTTCTGAATCAACACGATATGATTCTCCCATCACATCATACGGGGATAAGCATCAATATCACCAGAGGTTGACCGTACTCGAAACACCACCAGCTGCTCCACCCTTTCGATAGCTACCCTGCAATCAAACTTGGCGGGAAAATAGCCTACGAAAAGAGACTTCTACCCTCTGGTTATGACTAACATAGCCATGAGAAATAGTTCATTGATAGAGGTGTACCAAAAATTAATAGCATGGTGATTTTCCATATGGCGAACTGTTAGTCATAACCAGATGGAAAAAATCTTTAAATGTGAAGATCATCTAGAAATATCTTGGATTTTCATGGATTTTCCGTGGGATTTTCCATGGATTTCCCATTAAAAATGGTGATTTGCCATGGATTTTCCAGCAAACCACGTTTGATTCTGAGAGCAAAATCTCCGCCGCGTAGACGTCTAGGTCTTGCTGACTCCAACCCAAGCTTCGGGTCTCTTCCAACAGTTTCTTGGCAGAGGAAGCGGCAGAACATGAAGGGAGGAGAGATGACGTTTTGCCAGGAAAATGGTGGTTTACTGGTGGTTTAATGGGGTTTAACCAACAAAATGGTGGTTTTAATGGGATTTACCCGGCCTGGTTATGTCAAACAAAAAGCTATGGAAAATGGCCATTTATAGTGGATTTTCCCATTAAAAATGGTGATTTTCCAGTTCGTTATGTTAATTTACCAGAGGGTACATCAACATACTGTATGGTTATGGCTCAATCATGTTGGCTGATCATGTGAGAATTACCCTTTGGTAAACTCACAGTTTGCGAACTGGAAAATCACCATCTTTAAGTTTGGTAAATCGACGAACTAAATGAGCCATGTTCAATAGGCCATGTTTAAGATTGGTAAACGTTTACATAACTATCGACTCGACCATCCCAATTTGGGCTGGGTAACCCTCCAAAGTTGGAGGTGCATGTCATTTCATTTACCACATGGATTGGTGTCTGAAAAAGGCTACCCGGTAACGCCAAAAGGAGTGATGGTGAAGTATTGTTTTCCTACCAAAATGACCATTTGTATACCCATAGGATCCATGGTGCTGGTATATATGCGAACATTTGGGGTATATTGATGGGATCCATGTTACCATATATAGCAGCACCATGGATCCTATGGGATAGGTACACCCAATTACCCAATTTTCAGACCCAGGTTATACCTCCTTAAGTGGGTTCCCCAAACAACTGTGTTTGTTGACGTGAACGCACCTGACGACTGCGATTACTTGGAAGTGCAGTTCCATAAGTGGAGATACTTCCCCAATCTTCACCATCGTTCTAGGGGGCCCACAAAAAGGAGGTTTCCTGAAATAGGGCTACTCCAAAACCATCCCATTTGAATAGGATTTTCCATGAAATAAACCATCCGGCTGTTGGGGGTACCTCCATTGCAGGAAATCTCCATATATCACTGATTATCACTGGTTGGTGGTTTGGAACATTTGTTTGTTTCTTATTGTTCCATTCAGTTGGGAATTTCATCATTCCAACTGACTTTCACTCCATCATTTTTCAGAGGGGTAGGCGAAAAACCACCAACCAGTATATTAACTAAATCACCACTATTAACCACTATCAACCAATATTTTCAGATATATTAACCACTATAAATCAGATCAGTTCTATCCCAAGAAACATGGGGCTCTGACGGGTCTCCAGGTTGCTGCCCAAGTTAGTGGAGGTCCAGGCCGAGTCGGGCAGTCGGGCTACGAAACCAAGCCACCATGGAATTGATGGCGCCAAATAGGGTTAGTAATATCGTTAGTCGTTATAACAATGGGATCATATTGGGATCATAGTGAGTTAATATATATATATATATATATGTATATATATATATAGTCATTGTCAAATTGTATCGTTGTAATAATGGGATCGAATGATGGGTTTTCATCAAGTCACCATGCTTGTTTCAAGTTTCCAGTCGTCATGGTCATCCGTGACGACTGGATGATTTGGGGTGCTCCTAGGAGGAATGCGAAGCCTCCCTGAGCATAGTTGGGGCGAAGAACATGACTCATTCATAGGGATTGGTGGAGGTTGACGCCAACCCTGAAGTAGCGTTATTCGAGGTGATTGACCTTGTTTTTTGGGGGTATCTATAGATTTCCACTTCAAGTGATTACATAAGTCATGTACAACTGTGGTCTATGGTTCTTCCTGATATTCGATATACCCCCAAGTGGCTAGTGGCCAGACCAAATTAGGCCAACAAAATGGCACAGATCACAAAAAACAATGCTCTCTCTGGGGATTGGGACATGTCATGATTCAAACCACATGCGGTTCCGAGTTCCCAGTTGTTCGACATGTTTTGCTTGGCTGAAACCTAGGTCAATCGTAGATGGGTAGATATTAATCCAAAATAGTCTTTTGATACCAATGGGAAGGTCTACTACCCTCTGATAAATTAACATAGACCCTGAAAATCACCAATTTTTAGTGGAAACTAATCTTCCAACCCCTGTTTGCCAGGGTCTATGTTAATTTACTGGAGGGTAACCAGCAAAGAATTTGTCATTTTATGCAGGCTATCTGGCTGATTGGCAATGAAACGAGGTGACCTTTTTCACTAGAACAACACATTTCTGCCGTGTCCTGTTGAAGTATTTTGTGAGATATCCATTCATGGGAAATGATCCATTCATGGGAAATGATCCATGTGAGCCAAAGATCCTTCCTGCATGGTCACATTGCCTTTGGATTTCAAAAAGCAATGCCCAGAAAGATGGAATAGTTATTTACCACTATTTGGGGGGTTCCATAATTGGGGGTACCCCAAAATTGTTGGATATGGTTGGTTAACAATCCGATTAAAATGGATGATTTGGGGGTACCCCTATTTTAGGAAACCTCCGCGCACACACACACACACATATATATATATATATATGTATATATATATATATTCAGTATGTAATATGTATATGTATGATATGTCTAGGCATGTCTAAGCTATCTTTCCCATGTTTTCACGAGAACACATTAATGATCAGGTGGAGTCGGACTCTCCATTTGGAGGCAACAACAATGTCAACACTAAGAATTCCACCGACTCACCGTTGCCATGCCAACATATCAATGGGAGATCTTCAGGATCCAACACATGGAGGTACGTTAGTAAGTACCATATGTTTGGCCATATGAATTGTGGGGATATTCCCTGAAATTTAGGCCTAAAAAATAGGCCTTATATATGGTAGGTACCTTCAATTTAGGTTCCTGAAATGGCCAGTGACCATATCGAATTGTCAAAAAGTCCATCGTTGGCAATAAAACATACTACTACCCTCTCGTAATTGAAAGTAACTGTTTTCCATTTCGCAAACTATTAAATTACCAGCGGGTAATTTGTAGCATTGCATTCTTGGGTCTCAACAAAAATCTAGGAAAAGCTACAGTTATGGCCCGAAAGACCCATTATACGTTTGGAAGTCACCCCATTTATGGAATGTATTTCACCCCATTGAAATAACCATATGTCATAACTCATAAAGATCATAAAGGGCTTTACTTGGATCATCCCACTTAGAAAGTGGTTGATGACCCTACTAGATAAATTCGAAATCGGGTCCCGATTTCGTGGGTTATCCCATCTATAAATGGGATATGACATGATATGACTATGGTTACTCACCACTTATGACTATGATATGATATGATATGATATGATATGACTATGACATGATATGACTATGACTATGGGATATGACTATGATATGATATGACTATGTGGAATTGACCCTCCAAGTAACAGCAGGCAATTTCATGCCGTTAGCATTTTGCTTCCCATCTTCAGACATCAGGCGGAGAGGACCCTCTGCCTCCGCGTTGCTCGAGCTGCACATCTGGGGTGTCCACGGGACTCTACCACTGATTTTGGATGATTGGTGGTTTCAAAAATGGGTATGGATCAATACCTATTAATACCATTTTTAGGGGGATGAACATCCATTTACCAGCTATTTTGATGTTCACCAGGGGTACAAGGTTTTGACACACTGCCAAATGGTTCTTATTTTTCCACAGATTAAGCCCTTTATTGCAAAGATTATCATTCCATAAATAGGCTTTACAAAAATGGTATTCAAAGATGCTTCTTATTTTCCACAGATAAGCCTTATTTACCACTATAGTTGTTTTTGCATGGTTATTTCTGTGGGGTTATCATTCCATACATGGGCTTATTTCACTGACTTATAACTCATAGAGCTGGTATTTCGCACCACAACTGCGCCCTATGACCTTCCGAAATCGGGATGTGTGGCTCTCAGCTGCCAACCAGTCAATGAGATTTGGGTATTGTGTTGAAATATCATGAACTAATCATTACCATCTGGTAAACTAACATAGCTATGGAAAATGGCCATAGAAATAGTGAGTTTTCCCATTAAAAATGGTGATTTTCTATAGTTATGTTAGTTTACCAGAGGGTATCACGTGACATATCCCATCAACTTTATTTCGATGAACATTGCCTTTTTTTTTCATTTGTTGATTCTACCATCCATTGAGCTGAAAATGATGACCTTTCCACCCGCCCTTCCGCCGTGGCAAGCTGAGGCTCAACTGATTATGGCTTTGCACACCTTTTGCTTGGAACCATATGCCATTTGGGAGGTGCCGCTGGCGGCCATGAAACATGAGTGAATGTGCATAGTGGGCTCAACTCCTCGATATATTTGATCATGATGATTGGTTAGACCTGGGGTCTTTTGTTGCGACAGATGATTGCAGAGCGGGTGCTGGAAGAACATGGAATGGATGGAATTGATGGAATGGATGAATATGGGCAAGGAGATCCGCTTGAATCGGAAAAGACCCACAGATGTCAATGCCATTAGTGTAGGTTAAGCCAATGGCAAGAGAATACACATATCTTTGATTTGCCTGTGATTTTTCGATCGATTTCCCCATCAAACACATAGAAATCTGGTTGGTTCCAAACCATGGGATCATCGGAGAATCCCAAGCCACCCCAGAACGACGAAGTCCTTCTGATTTTTCAAGATGGTTACCCTCTGGTTATGTCAAAATAGCTATTGAAAATGACCATGATTAGTGGATTTACCCATTAAAAATGGTGATTTTCCATAGTTATGTTAAATTACCAGAGGGTAAAACCACCAAGCAGTAATTAATGGGATATACTATATTAGGATCTATATTATATTAGGAAAAAGCCATTAATAATGAGATGTACTGATGTATTTGGTTTGCTGAACAGGGATGTGTTTGACGCACAAAAAAAACAGGGTGCTTCCAATCCAGATTTGTCTAAGACCTGCACGTTTATATCATCAGAGTCGCAGGACCTGACTGTCACAATGCCGGAGAAAAAATGGATTCGGGTTACCCGGCCTGGTAAACATACAAAAAGCTATTGAAGCCATGGCCATAGGAATAGTGAGTTTTCCCATTAATAGCATGGTGATATTCCAGTTCGTTATGTAAACGTTCGTTTACCAGAGGGATCATTTGGCTTTGTGAAGAGATAACCATATACCATATACTTGCGGCACATTTTCTGAAACATATATGGGAAACGATGCATTTGGATCCTTTGGACTTGGCGGTGCAAAGGAAACTTCAAAAGTTGGAGACTTCAGCCAGTGTACAAGAACCGAATGTATTGATTATTCAAGCCCGGGACATTCCATCTGAGCCATTCTATAAGCCATGACGGATCCATGGGCTAACATGGATCCCATCAATATACCCCAGTCATGTTAGCATTAATATAGCAGCACCAGCCGGATCCGTCATGGGTAATACCCAATACGGTGACATTTTAACTACGGGATCCTTAAGCGCTAACGAAGCAGCCTGCTGAATCGATACTACGGTAGGGAATCCCTACTGTAAGTGTTACTTTAGAGATTAGTGAGCTAAGACAACTTATCCAGAAATAACAGGCATATATTATATATATACATATATATATTGCTATTTACGTCTATTTACCCTCTGGTAATCAAACATGGCTTGCTAGAAAATCCACCAATAGTTAGTTCAGGGATTTGCCATTCGTTGTACTTCCAGGCCGATGATGGACAAGACGAATGTGTTTGGCACAACATGATGTCCCCTGGACTTTCCGAAAGCGTTGGCAAAGAAAAATTGATGTCATTTCATGGTATATATATATATGTTTATATTGTATATGAATACATATATTCCATGTTTTTCACCATCCATATCCAAGTGCATGAACGTCACTTGGATAGACTTGGATCCGAGTAGTTGGAGTGAGTTTTTTGAAGATCCTGTAGAAGATCTTTAATGGGCAGACCTGGATTGATGATATATTCATCAGTAAAATGTTGATCATTTCTTTATGCTTTCAACATCTGATGGTCATTTTCTAGGTCAAGATCAGTATAATGGTTGATTATGGCTATTTAACCATATTAACATTATTAACCTAAGTCAATCTTGGATGGGTTAATCCAAAATAGTCTTTTGGAATGGGAATATCTACTTACTCACCAGCAGTATCTGGCTGATTGGCAATGGTTTGTATCACACTGTACCTAGCGTTATCGTAATTGGATTGCTTCATTGGGGAGATACTTCGATACTTGGGGTTTTAGCAGGGCAGTGTTTGCGCTTGAAAATGTGGTTCCTTAGCGGTCGAATGTTGGTGGCAGTAAAGGTTTGTGTTTGCCCTTGAAAACTGGTTCCTGAGCAGTTGGATATTCGTCAATATGCACATATGTCCAATGTTTCAGAATGTGTGGCTGCTGATGGACAGCTGATATTAAATAGTGTAGAAGGACAGGGACTACTGTCCAACCACCTACTGTTTATGATGTTTAATGCTCACTAGCTGTATGGTCACTATCATACTATATAACCTCGGTCCCTTCACTAGCTGTCCATGTATCACCGCTGTATGATACTTACAGCTAGGCGGGTCATGTTACAGATAAATCAGTTACTGTTATAGCCCCAAACAAAAAAATAGCTCGCTTATAAACTCTCATAACCCCATTCAAGTTATATATATATAACCTCAGTTGGAGGAGTTATTATCCCATCTATGACAAAGACCATACCTGTATGATACCAATTACTCTTGTTGGCTTTACAATTATATACATAGGTTGTTGGTTGTTGGTATGTGAAATATAGTTTTGGACTCTTTAGTACATCCCCAAAAGAACTCAATATAGTGATATTATGAGTGGGTGATCAATGGTTGTACCCTCTGGTAAACTAACATAACTATGGAAAATCACCATTTTTCATGGGAAAATCCACTATAAATGGCCATTTTCAATAGCTATGTTAGTTTACCAGAGGGTAGAATCTGTGTGATTTTGCGCGCGAAGCACATTGCGACATCAGCAGCAATTCTGGTTTTACGGGGCATTCTCCTCCAAAAAATCTGTGTCAGGCTGTTGGTGAATTGTGATATTCAACCAGATTGCTATACTGTAAAGCTATGATATAAATCAAAAAAACTCAACTATCAATCCCCAATGTTTGGTGGTGAAATCATGATCTTCCCACATTTATGTGGTTAAATCACCATGTTCCCATGTTTTCCCATAGAAATCACCTCCGGGAAAACCTTCTGGAACACCGGGCCCATCTCAGTTTTCCGAGGTATTCCGGAAAGAACCTCGGACCAAATGGTCGCTTCTGCGTCTTGGCCGAGTCGACTCGGTGTTTCGATCACCAATTTGGTCAACCAAGTGGATGGATTTTTTTTCGAAGCCAGCCAGGCTTGGACAATCCGTTCATCGCGATTTCAATCATGGAATTGTTGGAATATCTACCCTCTGGTAATTTAACATAGCTATTATATATGGTGATTTATAGTGGATTTACCCATTAATAGCATGGTGGATCTTTCCATAGTTGCGTTAGTTTACCAGAGGGTACTAACCAACAAAATCTTGGAACTGGAATGCTCCCTGACCTGGAAACTATATGAATGGCCTGCTGTTCACTGGGATTGTGGGAAATTTTTGTGGTTTTTCCGCTGGATTTGTTTAAAGGTGTGTGATGTTTGTTGTGTGGAATGATGTTTGCAAAAAGAGGTAAAGGTAAAGGTCTCATTTTAGTTCAGTTGCGTCCAACCAATGTGCAAATGCACTCATCTGGTTATTGCGTCCCAAGCAATCCAAGCACAGGTTGATAGAAATCGGTCAGGAAACTCAGGCATTGTTTTGTTCTATCCCTATTCTGCATGATGAAACAAGAGTTGGCTGGTATGTCTGGTACATCTAATGGGTCGTGACATGTTGTAACCACCATCACATATTAGAACTTGCATCAGTCGCTCAGTCATAAAACTGTCTATTCAAGAGGTTTACCAGTTTTGCTAGCCACTCTTCATCCTACTTATATTGTAAGTGAGGCATATTATATTCCCTAAAAATACGTGGTACAGATTCTACAAGGCTAGGTGAGCCCGCTGGTAAGTCAGGTTGTGACATGTTATGACTACGTACTACAGAGTATGAACTGCTGCCTAGGATCACTGCACCCAAAGGTGTAAGATGCACCTGTGACCATTTTTGAATGCTATTGAAAGCAGTTGGCTTGACCACTGGCGTTCCCATTGGGTAATTGCGGCACAACTGATCACAACTGCATGATGTACCAGATATAGAATATTATACAATGTTAATGCGTTGATTTGTGTGAAACAGAAAACACGAGAATCTGCGAAGAAAAAACAAAAACAGTGATTTTCCATGTTTTACTACAAGGTTCTTGTTAAGTGTAAAGGAATGGAATGATTTACAGCCCATAAATTAGTGATGATATGGAACCCCACAAATAGCCATGATAAATAGGAACAAAATCTTCCAAACCATTTTTAGGGGGTTCCATGCTAAATTCATGGCAGTTCAAGATTCATGATTCATTATGACTGATTATGAATGGAGTGATTTTTTTACATACCATTAATTCCCAGTATATCCAAGTTTCTCACCTCGGCCGGCGAGCCGGGGCTGCAAATTTTCGGTTATTGTCATGGGTACCATGGTGATTTCCAAGAAAACAGTGCTTGTGTATCCACTACACTTCCAGAAAAAAAACCCAAGCAGTGACATATGTTTTGTTTGCTGTTCCCCCAACTAACTAGTTGATCTTGGACCATGAATCCTTTTTTGTTGGCCTGGGCAAAATTTTCACCAACTTGGCGATCATTTACGAGCCATCGAGCCACAACAGTTTCTTCGAGCCACAAGTGGATATATTTCAGCATAGAAAAATAGATGCCCCATATCCCAAGCTATACGGCTGTAGTTCAGCATGGTTTGGTTGCAATGTTTTTTCGCCATAAAGACGTAACTTCTGGCCCCCCAAGTAGGGTTTATCATGTGAAATCCCTATGAAATCCCCATGTTTCATGGTTAAAAACAGCCCAGGTATCCCAGGGCAACGCGCCCAGCACTTTGTGGATCCCTTACCCAGCTCGAGTGCCAGCAAGCAGGAGCCATGATCCATGGATACCCCTGTTTGATCATAGCCGAACTGGCGAAACTCACCTCACAAAAACTGTAAGTACCTTTTTTAAGATCCTATTAGGTGATATCGAACATCTAAACTTATATAGTTGATGGAGTTGTAAATCCCGTTTGTAACTACTAACGGCCGTAACTGTATGAATTGTCAGGGATTTACCATTGATTTACACAAATTACCAACAACAATTGGGATCTAACCTCCAGTAATCAGACATGACAATCGAAAATCCTCTATGAATGAAGGTGTTAATGCGGGAGAAACATCTATAAATGGTGGGTTTTCCATTGCCACGTTTGATTGGCGGAGCGTATGTGCATGGCACAAATGGTTTGTATATGCTAGTTAGTATTCTAGAGTGTTTTCTGCTTTCCATTTCTATTTGGGGGGGATGACACCAGTTGAAAACATCTGGTGTCATTGACGTCCTCTTGTCATTGAGGCTCACGACTTCGGTTTTGGACCTTCAAATTGACCAAGCAGTGTGTATATAAATCGAGGAAGGTGGGGTCCACCAAATTGATAACCAGGATAATAACTATAGTTTATGGTAAATGTAACTATACCTGGTTGGTGGTTTGGAACATTTTGTATTTTTCCATATCTTGGGAATGTCATGAGTCATAATCCCAACTGACTTTCATATTTTTCAGAGGGGTAGGCTCAACCACCAACCAGATTTGGGTTTACAAACCAACTTATAACAGGGGGTCCACCTTGTAGCGAATCTGACACTGTAAATGATACCCTTTTTTCGCAGCCTGTCCATATCTCTTTTTCTGGGTAAACCTTCGTTGAATCGTTTTTTCATAATGTGTTGTTTGCTTTAAAGGAATCCGTCTTTGATATTAAACATCGCCGCATTGCTATTGGCTGGGCTAGGTATCTATGATATTCTATGATGACTCGCTGTGGCCGTATTCCATGGATGAAGGTGAGATTTCCGCCAATGTTTGTCCATGAAGTGTTTAAAAACCCATAGATTTCACTAGAAATCACCCATTTAAATCAGAGTCAACCCGCATAAATCACATCAATCAGCCTTTTTTGGTAGTTAAATTGAATTTTTCCTTATTGTTATAGTAGTGAAATTGGACATGTTCCTCGTTTAATTGTGACGTTAAATCCACACGTTCCTCGTTGTTTTCCATGGCGAAGAGATCGCAGGATGTCTCGAACCTGCGTGGCGTCTTGCAGGCTCGGCGTGACAACGCGCAGCAGCAGTTCTTGGCGCCTCTGACGGATGCAGCATGGGTTCGGTTCAGCCTGAGCCATTTGGGAAGTAGCCCCTACAGGATGGTGCCCCCCAGTTATAAGTTGGTTTATAACCCCCATCAACTATAGATATATCTACCATAAGTCCCACTTATTGTAGTTATAAACCAACTTAGCTAACTATGGGGCACCACCTTGTATCAATGGAACTTATGAACTTCGGGCCAACATATGGCTAGCTTAGTCGGATATATGGGGATATCATGGAAATAATTCAGGTGTTTTATAGTTGATAATGATTAATCATATGGTCAATAATGGTTAATAATGGATAATAATGGATAATAATGACAGTAGGAATTACCCTCTGGTAAACATACAAGAAGCTATTGAGCCATGGCCATAGAAATCGTGAGTTTTCCCATTACAGTCAGTGCCAGAATTATAGAACGGAGCCAGGAGGACAAAAGTACGCTAAAATACCGTACCTTTGTCCTCCTCCGGGTTCCGATTCGGAGCGGAGTCGGGAAATTTAATTATAGAACGGGGAGGAGGACAAAGGTACGGTATTTTACCGTACTTTTGTCCTCCTGGCTCC
>Ga0126342_10015505_pt1 | contig 13357 bp, 10 predicted proteins | sample Cyp1metagenome_FD_92528 | JGI IMG/M metagenome (GOLD analysis project Ga0126342, IMG submission 92528) | Coral microbial communities from Lord Howe Island, Old Settlement Bay, Australia - Cyphastrea 1 metagenome | ecosystem: Host-associated > Invertebrates > Cnidaria > Coral ...
GAGGTCTTAGGAAAGGCCTGATCCGTGGATTCACCGCCATGGAATCTGGTACTTCGCTGAAGTACTTCTCAGGAGATGATGCCGACTACAAAGAGTACCGGCGCTGGAAGACTTGGGTTCAGAACAAAATGATGGTTATGGACAAACTTAGCAAGTCAGCTCGGGGAGCTTTTGTCTGGACATTGCTCCAGGGCCGGGCACTCGAAACAGTCGAGCACCTGAAGCCTGACGAGTACCAAGTTGAAGGAGGTGACACGGTGATTTTCACCTTGTTAGATCAGCGTTGGCCAGAAAAGGATCGACATGATGAAATGGGCGAGATTATCGCCGAAGTGTTCAGCCTGAAGGGCAAAGATGGGGAGTCGCTTCGCCAATGGGCAGCTCGCTCCCGTGAAGTCTTTGACAGGTGTTCCAGAAAGGGTGGAGTCAAGTTTCCAGAAGAGGCTCGTGGATGGGTCCTTTTAAACTGCAGTGGGTTGACCGAGGGTGAGCGAGCAGTAGTGCTTGCGAGAGCGCAGGGCGACCTCAAGTTTGACAGCATAGCCCAGTCCATGAGAAGTTGTTACCCCGAGATGACAATCTCTCGGAAGCGCGCCTCTGGAGTTCACGTGGTAGAAGAAAGTGATCATGCCGAACAGCCTGAGAGCACTGCAACTGTTTCTGCCGGTTTTGAAGACGTCGAACTGTTTTTAGCAGAACATGGGTTAGCCGAGGATGGAGAAAATGTACAACATGATGAAGCATGGGATGAACGTGAAGCTGCCGAGGTTCTAGCAGCCTCATGGAAAGATCGTCGGCGTGAACTCAATAATTACGTTGCAGAAAAATCGGAAGTTCACCCAGGCAAATGACTTACGTCGAGCCTTTAGGGTTGAGGTGGAGGAAGTGAAACGGAGGTCAAAATGTTTCAAGTGTGGCAAGATGGGGCACTTTGCCCGAGACTGCCGCCAGCGTGGAACTGCCTCAGGGTCTTCATCATCAACCGCTGCCACCAACAAAGAACACGGCGCCAGTATGGTGCAACATGTGCCTCAATTGGATGAGCATTTTGTGTGTTCAGCCAGTGTTCAATCTGTTGACGTCACCACTGGACATCTAGTATGCCTTGTGAGCTCACCGGGTTTCGCAGTTTTGGATAGTGGATGCGGCAAAACAATCATTGGAGCCAATACATTGCAAGATTTCCTTGGAATCTTTGAAAGTTGTGGTATCCAAATTCCTTCAGAACGACAGGAAACCAACATTTTCAAATTTGGAAATGGTGAGCGAGAGATATCCAACAGGATGATTGACATGCCCGTGCAGATTGCTGGGAAGCGCGGTATTGTCCGCGCCGCTGTTGTCAAAGGCGACGCTCCACTGCTGCTGTCAAGGTCGGCTCTCAAAACACTGAAGGCCAACATGGACTTTGACAAAGATGAGCTGCAGCTGTTTGGCACTGATAGTGTTCCTATGCTGGTCAATGAGGCTGGTCAATACACCATCAATGTTTCAAACTTTCCAGGAGTGAGCCCATGTGAACATCCGCCGTCAGCGTCCGTTGAACTGCCAGCTTCAACCGAGCCAGCATTGCCTGATGGCCAGTCAGCCGACTTGGCCGAATCAAGTGCCTCGGTTAAGTTTAATTTTCACCGGGATAAGCCTAAAGACTATTGGGAAATAAGGCCTAAGGAAAGGGTTGTAATCCGACACCACCGTAAGCCTAGACATGCTAGGTTCACACCATGTCACACCCAGTGTCCTGTTGACCCACGTGATCTGCATCCAATCCGATGTACATTCATCAGTGACCCTAGCCAAGAACATGATGTGCAGGTATGTGATGAGTGGCGAGTGGACGGATCCCAGTGTTGCACACGTTGTCCAAGGGAAGCATGCATGGAAGGGCCGTACAGTATTCTCTATCCAGTCCCATGTTGATCTGTCAAGTTTTGCCGACCAGGATTGCGAAGTTCAGCTGATGCAGTGGTCTCCCAAGCAGCACCGACAGCTGATGCACCAAGTCCAGCAAGGTACCATGCCGAAGGGTCCAGGTAAGATCAATGTGATAGAGGTATTTTCCCCTCCACGTTTTGCCTTGGAATGTGAAAAGATGGGTTGGTCTTGTTTGTCTGCAGATCTGTGTACAGGCTGGGATTTCCGTAAAAGTAGTGACCGTCAAGCCATGAGGGAAACAGTGAAGAATCGTAAGCCAGACCTCCTTGTCCTTTGTCCTCCATGCACTTGGGCTGGGGGTTGGTTCCACCTAAATAAGAAGCACATGTCAGATGAAGAACTTCGTGAAAAGAAGATCCTCACACAACTGTTCATCAATTTCTGCAAAGAGTTGATCAAGATTCAGTTGAGCAACGGGGGTAGAGTCATGTTTGAACATCCAAGAGATTCCGTTGCTTGGGAATTGCTAGAGGAATTGTCATCACAATTGCATACGGTGGATTTGCACATGTGTCGTTTCGGTCTCAGAGTGCCCCAAGGCCCACTGATCCGCAAAGCCACCAGACTGATGGTTTCACATGCCAACATGCGAGAGCTTGGACGCCTGTGCCCAGGCAGTAAGCATCCGGACCATGTAGACCACCTGCCCATTGCAGGGTCCCATCCGAGCATTGGGTCAATCAGTAAGCATGCAGGTAAGTACACCAGTGCTTTTGTCAAAGCTGTGTTGAAGACGGTCCATGAACTGCCTGCCACAGACGTGTTGGTGTTACATCAGGATAACCCTGCCGAATGTCTCGTTGCCGCTCATGAGGAAGAGCTTGAAGGTGATGATGAACAGAAAATCAAAGCTAGCCTGAAGAAGCTTCATCAGAATCTAGGTCACCCCCCAAATGAGCACCTAGCTCGGATCCTCAAGCATGGTGGCGCATCCACCAAAGCTTTGCAGCTGGCTAGAGACTTTGCATGTGAACAGTGCATCGCACAGGCACGACCACGGTTGGCTCTTCCAGCTCAGACCAACCGAGTGACAGAGTTCAATGCATTGGTAGGTCTTGATGTCAAGTATTTGGATGGTTGGGGAATGAACCAAAAGATTCCTGCCCTCAATATCCTGGATTATGGTAGTAGCATGCAAATGATGGTACCCCTGTTCAAGCGTGAAACATCCGAAAGCATTCGTCATGCCTTCATGGAAAGATGGGTGTCATGGGCCGGTATGCCAACTGAAGTCATCCTAGATCCTGCCAAGCCAAACGTTGCAGATGCCTTGACACAACCGCTCGAAGAGCGTGGGGTGGCTATCCGTGTCACGGCGGCTGATGCCCATCACCAGCTTGGGAAGGTAGAAGTCCATGGGGGTTGGTTTAACCGTGTTCTCCGAAAAGTCTTAGAGGAACAACAGCCGAGCAATCAGAGTGAATGGTTGGATTGCGTTCATGCCTCCCACTGTAAGAATCAGCTGATCCAGGTGTATGGCATGACTCCCTCACAACATGTCTTTGGTGTTAACCCCAGGATACCAGAAAACATTCTTGATGAGCCGTTGGAGATAGTTCCAGCCACAGCATCGCTGTATCAAGCTGCAATTGCAAAGCAGGTAGCTACCAGGCAATCCGCCCGAAGGGCAGTGCTGGAATTGCAGGATGCGAAGGCGCTGCGCCTTGCTTTGGCTGCTAGACCAAGAGTCACTCCAAGTGTGTCTCCAGGACAATATGTGGCTTATTGGCGAACCCAAAAGTGGATTCAAGGGAGTCTTGAACAGCATGGTAGGTGGCATGGGCCCGCAATTGTTCTTGGTCATGTTGGTAGAAATGTTGTGGTTATCCATAAACGACAGGTTTTCAGGTGTGCCCCAGAACAAATCAGACCATCAACTGAGTCCGAGAAACAACTTGCCCAGACACCAGAGTTGGAATTGGCTGGTATCAAACACTTGATTGATCAGGGAGCTATCCAGAGTAAGCAATACGTTGACCTGGTTCCCCAAGGGTATCCAAGTGAAGCCCCTGATCAGCAGCCGTCTCCCGACAATGCAGAACAGAATGCCGCTGTTCCCCAATCCGTTCAAGACCGAATGCAGTCAGCTGTTGAAGAGACTCCAGCGCCAAATGCTGCCAGTCCTGCCGGTGAGCCTGAAATGCCCTCTGTTCCTGCAGTGAATCCAAAGTCACTGCCAGCCTCGAGCCCAGGGAATGCCCAAGAGAATGAAGGGTATGGCCCTATCCGTAGGAAGGTGTTGGGGAAACAAGGTCCGATGTCGCTGTATCGTCCTGGTTCCATGGCACAAGACGATTTCGCAGAGCTGATGCAAGAGGTGGTTCCCCAGTTGTTAGAACAGGTTCTCAACCAAGAAGATCATGCCATGCCAGGTGCCGAGTCAGCCTCGTCTGCCGACCGTTCTGCCGGAGTGAAGCGAGATGCATCCCCAGCTGCTCCTCCATTGGAGCCTTCTGCCAAGAGCCAGCGAACTGTCTCTCCTGACCGTAGCGATGTCCTTCCGGCCGATGTAGTGGGCAGAGAAGAAGGTCATACCTTCTCCCAAGATGAAGTGACAATTCTGTCTGTAGAGCATGTTCCAAACATTCCTACTGAACAACTCACCAGTGAAGAGCGACAGGAACTTCATGACATGTTGAATCAACAGGTTCCAGTCGAAGTCATGGTAGCCAACTATTTGCAAAAGAAGGCATCAAAAGAAATTCAAGGTACTGGCAATCCACCTGAATTGCAGAACAAAATTGATGAGGCAAAGTTGTTAGAATGGAACACGATCCTCGCCAAGAATGCTGCACGAGTTGTGTTGGGTCCCGAAGCTGATCAAGTGCGATCCAAGTTTTCTCACCGTATCATGGGTAGCAGGTATGTCATGACCATCAAACAGGAGGATGACGCTCCTGCCAGAGTCAAAGCACGCTGGTGCCTGCAGGGCCATTTAGACCCTGACCTTCGTGAGAAAGCCACTGCTGGAGATCTCCAATCTCCTACCCTGTCTCAAGTTGCCAGAAACATGGTGTTTCAGTTGATTTCTTCATTTAAATGGAGACTCAAGCTTGGTGACATTCGAGGTGCGTTTCTCTCGGCAGGGAATTTGCCCATGCGATACCGGCCGTTGTATGCCCGTCTGCCCCAGGGAGGAATCCCGGGAATTCCTGAGGGATCTCTCATCGAGGTGTTAGGCCATGTGTATGGCCTCAATGATTCACCATCAGCATGGTACCGTCGTTTATCGACAGTGTTGCTGCAGGCTGGATTCGAGAGATCCCGTTTTGACAGTTGCCTATTTTACATGCGAGAGAATGGTGAGCTGACCGGCATATATGGTATCCATGTAGATGACTGTGCGACTGCTGGTGTAGGTCAAAAGTATGAAATGGCTCTCAAAACACTTCAGACCAGTTTTGAATTCCGAAAGTGGCGCGACGGGTTCGAGGGTGGTGATTTTTGTGGGGCGACTTACAAACAGTGTCCAATAACGTTTGAGGTAAAGATGTCCCAAGAAAAATTCATCGATAAGCTCAGACCCATGCATTTTTCCAAAGGACGTATCAAAGAACGAGATTCCCCCTTGACAGAAAAAGAAATTAGCTGTCTCCGAGCTATCAATGGAGGGCTGAACTGGCTGGCCACTCAGTCACGACCTGACCTGTCAACTCAGGTATCGTTCTCTCAGCAGTCTTTTCCAGTGCCCACAGTGGCTGATGCATTGGCAGCAAATAATGCGATTCGCCGTGCAAAGCAGCATAGAGATCAGGAAATCCGTTTCTGTAGCATAGCTCCGGAAAGGTTGTCCGTGATGTGCCACAGTGATGCTGCTTTTGGCAATGCAAAAGCTAATGCAACACAGGCTGGATTCTTGGTTGCTTTCACTAGTAAAGAAATCAATGAAGGAGAAATGTGTGATTGGTCCCCAGTGTTTTGGAGAAGTGCACGGTTGCCTAGGGTAGTGAGTTCAACGCTGAGTGCAGAAGCTCAGAGCATGGCCGTGGCATCGAGCATGTGCGAGTGGATCACGCTTCTATTGTCTGAAGCACTCGAAGGTCCAAGGTTTTCCCATTCATGTTGGAATAGAACTCAGGACCGTTTGGTGTTGTTTGCTACAGACTGCAAGTCGCTGTATGACCATTTGTGTTCACAGTCATCCCCTACCTTAGAAGATCGTAGGACTGCCATAGATATCATCATCATTCGCGATTCCATCCACCGGTTGAATGCCTTCCTGAGATGGCTTCCCACAAATAGAATGCTTGCAGATGCCCTGACAAAGGAAAGTCCGGAAGCCTTTGACCTGCTGCGTGCTTGCCTGAGAACAGGCAGATATCAGATCAGCCCAGAAGAGAAGATTCTCGAGCTGCGTGCCGACGAACGCAACAGACGTCAGACCTTTGCGCAGAAAACAGCATGTTGTCCCAAGGGTAATGCCGAGGACCAACCTCGGCTGAAAAACCAAAAGTAAATGCCAAAAAGCAGTGGGGTATCATATCTAACCAGGGGTTAATAATAATAAAAGTAACTTCCATAAGCTATGGGCAAGGGGTCACTTAAGCCTGAGCAATGTCCAGGGTATAAGTAGGGAACCTTGTTAGTGAGATAATGCGGTAGACAACTTGTGGCTCGAATACATTCCGTGGTGCTCCCCCTTTTGATCTAATTCAATTGACTAAGATGTCAAACTCGAAGATGCCTCGAACGTCTGGTGACCACCGAGTTCCATGGTCTATCGATGACCATGACAGGTGTGTGGAGTTGGTGCTTCGTGCTCGCCAGCGTGGAGCATTTGACTTGGTGATGAACCGAGTGCGTCGAGTGGAGGAGGGTTTGCAGGCCGATTTGGCGGCAGTGGGTCTCACTGATGGCGATTACGCCAAATGTGATGAGATCTGTGCCAAAGGGATCTCTGGCCATGGGGCCATGACCGATGCTTCCAAACGATCCCATGCAGCCGTAGATCTGGATGAAAACGATGATGATGTGGAGACGCAGGGATATGTAATGCCTCAACCGTCCAGTCCTCCGATGTCCCATGACCAGTACGAGGTGCCAGTGAAGGTGACATTTCCTCCAGGAGTTCAGTCCTTGCAGGAGTGGGGTTCCTTCAAGGTGACATTCGGCAAGTTCAAAGGCAAGAAGTCTTACTACCAGGTTTATCTGGGGAGAACTCTGATGAGATGATTGAATATCGAAAGTATCTCCTCGCTCGTCGCGAGAGTGGCTCAGCCTTGTTGAAAGATCTGGCCAAGTATCTTCATGCTATGTCCGGAGCTTCGGACGATGGACAGCTGCCGATGATTCCAGGCACCAATGTGCAACGCGTCAAGTGGACGTGATTTCTTAGCAAGGACACCCGGAACCTTTTTGATTTGTTTAGATAGAGACCAGTGTTGATTCACCGCCTCTCCATTCGCAGGGACTTTCATGCCCAGATGTGGAAAAGGTCCTCAGGGAAGGGACTTGGACGCTGCCAAAATATATATGTGTGTGTGGGCTCCCGTGAAAATCCTTTACATCCCAGTAGGGCCCTATCGCTTTCCAGGGTCTTGTGGAAATCAGCATATTGGAGATCCAACATGAACCCAAAATCCATTCCTAAACAGGCTCGGAAATGGATCGAAGAGTTGTTTTGTCGGCTTCAGGTGCTTCGGCAACACTTCATGTTCCTTTCATGTTGCATTCATTTGAATGCATCTTCCTGCACTTTCCTTTCATTTGCATGCATCTCCCTTTCATGTTGCATTGATTTGCTTTCATTGTCCTTTCATGTTCCTTTCATTCGCATTCATGTCCCTTCATTTTCCTTTCATATTATATTCCTTTTATATTCCTTTCATGTTCATTCCAATGTGCATTCATGTCCTTTCATCTTCCTTTCATTTGCATGCATGTTCCTTTCATTCTGCATTCATGTCCTTTCATTTCCTTCGTAAAGTTATGGAAATGGCTCTAAGGCTTGGCCAGGGAACTGAGTGCAACAAATGGTTATCGCTAGGTTATCGCTAAATAACCCTTCCAACATATGACATTGTTCGAAGGAAATTTGCCACAAAAACGAGAGAGACAGAGAGAGCGAGCGAGCGAGTTGGATGCCAAATGATATGGTAACTGAAGGAAACAGGCCACCACAGGTTGAATTTATCTCATCGGTTTTGCCCGTTGGGTGAATGTGCACAGTATTTGCTTGGTTTACGCCAAGTTTAATGGACAGCCGTGTATGGTCCCAGGTTGTCGCTTTTGGGGGCTATCGCTTTACAGTGTTTCGTGCACATCGACAAAAAAACTCGTGCAATACTAAAGTGGTCTTCAACCATTTTGACCGTGACTCATATATAAATAGACGTAACATGATGTAACGATAGTGTCACATAGTGCCATCTCAACTTGCCATCTCAAATTGTCATGTCAGTCACTTTCAGCAAAGAAACTCTACAGTGACTGCTTGCGTGACGTAGCCTTCGAGCACGCACACCTTGAGGTGCGGACACACTATGTTAAAGCCATCACAGCGTTCAGTTCTGCAGATCGAGGTTCAGTTCTTGCTTTGCTATTCTCTAGCGTTGGAACGTTTCACTATCGGTTTCACCGTGGGTGCATCTGCATCCCAACCACAACACAGAGCGACAAGCAGACATTGTTAGCTTCAAGGATGCCATTCATTATGCCGAGGCACAGACGGCATGTTAGCATCTACAACACAAGCAGTGTGTCTTGCGATTGGATCCGTGACATAGGAGCCAATCCCATCAGGAATCTCTCCTGACCTTGGCCAATGGCTGCAAATGGGATTGAAATGCAAGTGGGATCTTCATTGATCTTCATTGATCTTCTTGCTTGTCTAGGCAATGTGGCAGCCCTTCTCCGGACTCAGGTCCAAGAACTGTGCAGCCAGTGGTGCCCAAAGTATTTGATGGAATTTGGCCGAGAGACTGGATTCCAGCACTGAGCCCCACCAGAAGCAAAAGCCCAGCTAATTTCATGGTATTTGCACCATCTACGAAAAAGTCGGGAGTTGGTCAGAACTTGAGTCTGTGTTTTTTGGAAAAGGGCTATCGGTAGCAAGGTAGAATCAATATGTTTTTGATATTTTTTTGCAATGGTTTGTCGTGGTGCTTTTATGTTTTCCCTTTTGAAACGATGGACATGTCATGTCATGTTATTTCACTGCCAAACTGATCTGTGTTCGTATGCTTCGCTTTGCGGCACGGGCAGTCTCGTGAATGGAACTTGGGTTGCGACCACAAGCTTACAAAGGATTACTGCCAGGGAGGTCTTTGCACAGGCATGCGCTTGCAAAAAAGAGAGCTTGCTAGTTGCTAGTGAAACTGAGAACTGACAGAATGGTGAAAACTCAAAGTCGCCATTAAGGCCGCCTCGGTTCATATTGCCTTGCCAATACCATAGTAGGAAAAGGAACTCGCACTGGGGCCACACTGCCACACCCTTGAAAACCGTCCCAGCCACACCAGATGATTCTAAATTCTAAATGAGCATTGAGCATCTCACGAGGCCATTGGTACATACCTCATGTTGATTCATTGTGTCTTGGGTTTGCACGGTTCGTCAATGAGTTCAACCAGCGCACAGGAGATGTCTCGCAATGTGGGGGGACGGGGGACGCATCAAGCTACCAAAGAAAGTTGTGCTTGAGTATGCTTGAGTCACTGAGTGACGAAACGCCATGAACAAAACCTTCATTTAGAGAAGCATGAAGAAACATTCTAAAAGCTGAATATAGCTGAATACAGGGAAGCAACGCACCGTCAGAATCATTTTAAATTCGAGATCAATTCTCATGATCTCTATTGAGCCAACTGAGCCACGTGCCCCACAAATAAAGACGTACGACAAATCCTCCGTCAAACCTGTCTGTTCAGCAAGAGCCTGGGGACAATCGGAGCACGCAGCAAGACTTCCATGCAGCACGCACATTGGCCTGGAAATCCAGTGTATGCGGACTCAGTCAAAGAAGCACGCAATGAATGTTCAAGCCGTGCAAGCCAATTTTGGACTGTTTGCCAGACCTTCTGCGCTTGACAGAAGACCTGTTTGTTTGAAAACCTGTTTTTGAGGTCACAGCATCACGTAACTCAGTGATGTCCTGGCCCACGCAGAAAACACCGACGACCTGCAGGCTGTCGTAATGTAATCGCACCAACGCTAAAGATTGTCTTGCTCAAGTCAAATAGATTTCTGCAAACCAAGCTTTCCTCGTAAGTCGCCCTCTGAAAGCGTTTGTCTACATGTCTCTTTGGTTCCTTTCGGCTCCGTAAATGCCGCCTGTATCCCTCTGCCGAATCACAATTCAAGTGACAAGTTGCGACAAATCGTGAAACGTTGAACAAGATGTGACAAGTAGATTTCAAGATATTTCAAGTGCAAGATTCGGTAAGTGGTGCCGGCCTCCCCACGGTGGTCCCGTCGAGGTGTTGCAGTGGCCAGGATTCGTCGTTCGCGCTGCCAGGAGATTCGACTGTGTACTGTATACAACGAGAATCAACAAGGCGTGGTGCTCCGTTTCCTGCCACAAACCAACCTAACAACAATGTTCAAGAAGTAAAGGACTCATGACTCATGAAAAAAATGAAAACGCGACTCCGACATTCTTGCAAGACTAGCTAGCCTGCTTGCTGAGGCTGTGAGTGTTTTCTTCTTGCTATCTTCGGACCCATTAACCATGCCATATCATGTCATGCAATACAGAAAAAAATCGAACGGAAAACAACCCGTCGATACGACTGATACCTTGCCACGTGGGTCAGAAAGTGCTACATGTGGACATGCATGACCTGCATGAGGTATACAATGAACTGTAGTATCGCACCTGTTCAGCACCATTTTTGGCAAGTTCAAACTCGAAGTTGGTGACCTGCAGAGAGTGCAAGCAGAGGTACTATCCAGTCCGACACGTCAGAAACTGTATGTCAACATTATAACAACATTGTCCAAAATTATGGGGTGTCCTCTCTGTCTATTTATCTATCACGAGGGCTAGGGGCGTGCGCCATGCGTTTCTAAATAACTATACATATTAAATATATTAAATAAATAATATAAGGTCAAATAAAAGGTCACATATAAGGTCCACGTGCATCTACGCAAAAGGGCGTTTCCTGCACCTTCTTCCCCCTGGGGGAAGCAATGGTTCCTCCCCCTCAACTCAAGGACCACGACATAAATATCATATACGTAATTCCCTTGGGGGAGTAGCAACCCTGGATGTCTGAAGCTCCTAAACTAGAACGTTTCAACAAAAAAAACAGATCCCCCGAAATGATCAATTTCTTTTTATATTGCATTATAAAAATGAATTTTTCAGGCTCACCGAAGGGTACCCCCACGACCGGTGTCGTAGAACTATGGAAAAAATGCAATGAACACCAATGGAATTGGGTGGTGTTCCTCAAAAGCTGATGAGTATTTTCACTGGGGACCTATATTCTATGCATGTAGTTCTGCAAGGAATTGGGTCTCTTCCATTTCAGGGTATATATCATATACGTAATTCCCTTTGGGGAGTAGCAAACCTGGATGTCTGAAGTTCCTAAACTACACTGACCCAAAAGTAGACGGCTCAACTCAAAAACCAAAATGCCCACAAGATGGCACCGCGCGGTGAGAAAGAAAACGGCGCTATTTCAGCTGGAATAAAACGAGTTCCGCCAATTCCCAAGACAGGAGGCAAAACCACCAGGAAAGACATCAGAGTTATCCCAAGACAGGAGGCAAAACCACCAGGAAAGACATCAGAGTTATCCCGAACAGGAGGCAAAACCACCAGGAAAGACAGCAGAGTTATCCTAAGGCAGGAGGCAAAAACCACCAGGAAAGACATCAGAGTTATCCCAAGACAGGAGGCAAAACCACCAGGAAAGACATCAGAGTTATCCCAAGACAGGAGGCAAAACCACCAGGACTCAGGCGAGAGGTCCCCACAAAGAGCGTTTGAGGACCTATCGTTGTAGTACCCCGGATATTTTTCGATATTTTTTTGTCAAAATATGTTGAAAAATAACATGTTTATCAAAATATATCGTGTCTAACCTAAACCCTACACTCGTTAGAAAAAAGATGAAAATAAGAAACATATCTGCCAACAACGGGGGGTTCATGGTATGTAAATATTATACATATAAAAAATAATCAGAATGCATATATTGAAATTGTAAAATTGCGCCATCTATGTGGAGATGCGCCATCTATGTGGCATATGTTGGTTAGGTTGGTTTATGGATGTCGGGAGATATGAGGGAGTTGCGCCATCTATGTGAGCATTCCCAGCCTGATTTTGGCGAATGGGTGGGAGTTGCGCCATCTATGTCCCAAAAAGGCAGCTTGATGTTGAGAAAAAAATATTGGGGGAAACCAGCGCAGAAGATTGCAAAAAATGAATCATTTTTAGGGACATACATGGCGCAACTGACCTGTTTTGAATGGCAGTTGAGCCATCTATCCCCCGCATTTTGCATCTGACATAGATGGCGCAACTCAAGATTCCGAGCGTCTACTTTGACATCAGAGTAGAACGTTTCAACAAAAAACAGGTCCCCCGAAATGATCAATGTCTTTTTATATTGCATTAAAAAATGAAGTTTTCAAGCTCACCGAAGGGAACCCCCCACGACCGGTGTCGTAGAACTATGAAAAAAAACTATTTGCAATGAAAACCAATGGAATTAGGTGGTGTTCCTCAAAAAAATGATGAATATTTTCACTGGTGACCAATATTCTATGTATGTAATTCTTCAAGGAATTGGATCTCTTCCAATGTATAAGGGTATATATCATATACATAATTCCCTTTGGGGAGTAGCAACCCTGGATGCCTGAAGTTAAAACTAGAACGGTTCAACAAAAAAACACGTCCCCCGAAATGATCCGTTTCTTTTTATATTGTAAAATGAGTTTTTCAGGCTCACCGAAGGGTACCCCCCACGACGGGTGTCGTAGAACTATGAAAAAAACTATTTTGCACATAGAATGCCTCCCCGGAAACTACAGCAGATATAGATCAATGAAAAAGACATAGAAGAAAAGGAAGGGTAAGGAACAATATAGAAGAAAAGGAGGATAAAAGGGAAGAGGATAAGGTCCGGAAAAGAGACAAGGGCACTCCAGGTTCCCTGTGGGTCAGAAACATACGGCTACAGTGGGGAAAACAGCAGATAGAATGCCTCCCCGGAAACTACAGCAGATATAGATCAATGAACTAGACGACGGTTGGCCCGAGAGCGAAAAATATGTTTTCAAGCAGCTCTGAGGATGGTAGTCGTAAAAGATAGTCGGTGAATAGTTGGTGAATTTTATATGAGCTAGGGAAGGATATGGTGTGAAAAAGTACGATTGATTAAGAAGAGGATACTTGGTAAAGGGCATCAGATGACACGTGTCTTGCAACCACAGAGAGAAAGAGGGAGGGGAGAGAGAGAGA
>Ga0126342_10015506_pt1 | contig 13357 bp, 13 predicted proteins | sample Cyp1metagenome_FD_92528 | JGI IMG/M metagenome (GOLD analysis project Ga0126342, IMG submission 92528) | Coral microbial communities from Lord Howe Island, Old Settlement Bay, Australia - Cyphastrea 1 metagenome | ecosystem: Host-associated > Invertebrates > Cnidaria > Coral ...
AGGTTTTGGCCGAAAAATGCCCCCCCCCCCCAGGTAAACCTGTAACCTTTTACGAGTGCCATCCGGAAGATCACGCCCCAGCACCTTCGGTGCGGGCGGATTTGTTGAGTGGCAGGGCATGTTTGGGCATCCAGCGTTTCCTTGTCGATCGTCAGGTGATGCATACCGGTTTTTGGCGGCCTTGGAGCATCAACTCGTGAAGATGTCGAAAGACGTTGTGGCGAATGTTGCGCAAATGAAGCATTTGAAGACTCGTCTGGGAGGCTGTGAGCAGATGAGCAAAGAAGTTCCAACTCTGAGATATTCGATGGAGGAAGCTGTAAGATCTGCTGAAATCCGAGAAGCTGCTTTGTCTGAAAGGTTGGAGTCGGTGCAAAAGCTGGCAACATCCTTGTCTGGCAAAGTCTGTATGAATGAAGAACATGCCAAAGCGAAATTTCAGAAGCATTCCAATATGGAGGAAGATCTTCGAACGGTGTCTGCTCAACAGACAGCTCAAGTAGAAGTGCTGCGGAAAGAGTTGGTTCTGCAGGGTACCCATTGTAGTGAGCATTTTGCGGACCTACAGCATCGTGTCTCGGAGTGCAACAATCATGTGGGCAATTTGCAGCAGCTATTGGGGAGTTCTGATGCGTTGAAACGGTCAGTCTCTGCTATCTCAAGAAGAATGGCTGTGATCGATCTACAGATTTCCGAGAATAAGGAGCAGCTCTTGAAGAGTGACACAGAGTTTCGCCGAGAACAACACACTTTCCAGTGTACATTGCGAAAACACAGTGACCGTGTTGATGGTTTGGAGGACCGATTGGTCAGATGCGAGCGTTTGCTCAGGGGGCCAACATAGATTGCTGATGCCGGAGATTAAAGGAAGCGGGCTGTGGCTGTGGATTTGCAAGAGGTATAGATAGGTTAGGTTTTGAAAGAACTTGGACGTGGTGCCGTTTTCTTAAATGTAACTTACACCGAAGATTAGGTGGATTACATGTCCTCTTGAATCGCATATTGGATGGCTTGCGACAAGGTCTCCATGCCAAACATCATCAAGCTTTCAGTAGAATTGAACAACTCCGACATGTTTACCTTACTAGCCAACGATCTGCATGCCAGGTGTCACACTCATCGAGAGATAGTGATGAGGTCCTTACTTGGCCTTGCGGAACTTATTAGAATTATACAGGCAGCATAATGGCAGCATCTTGTTCAGGCTTTGAAATGTTTCCAGACCGCCTGGCATTGCAGATAATCCCTTTACATAGGCCGCCATAGGCCCACAATCTCCAGCATTTGAGGCCCTGCCTTGGCATGCGGGTGGCCGTGCCTGAACGACCGCCGCACGCAGCGTGCCGGGCTTGGACAACATGTTCCGTTTGTTTGCCCTTGGCCCCTTTGGCCCTTGGATGGAGTCCACTGAATGATACCAGCCGTTTCCACCAATCAGCATTGCAGCATTGATCAACACTCTTGTCAGACTGAAAGAAACCCAATTCGTAGGGACATGCCGACATGCCTCTGTCTTTGCAAGACTTTCTCACTTTTCCTTTTCCTTAAATGACGCTCTTGGAGGCCTGTCATCGGCGCGTCGTTTGCAAAGGCTGAAGTTGCCTTGAGCAGTGTGTTCTTTGTCAAACTGGTCACCGTTAGATTCAATCTACAGACCTTGTGTTGACCGCTGTGATCAGCCTGGCAAATCCCTTTGTCATTGCTTTTCGTCAGAGGCTCCTCAGCCCCTCCCAGTGACCCCGTCGTGCTGGGGGGTGTCGCGACTGGCGAGCACGGCGCCGACGTTGGTAGCAGCCTCTCCTGTCAACTGCTATCGGCAACGTGGGCTGCCTTGTGGACTGACTGTGCCTGCTGGGCCTGCCGTGCCTGCTGGAGGCGTAATTTCCAAAGCCAATGTGAGTACTCCCTGTACGAAACCGGAGACAAGGAGTGGGCAGATTTGTTTGGATCGAGCCTCTAGTGTTTTGACATCTCAAAATCTAGTCTCGCAAAGTCAAAGTAGAATCCCATCAGAGCCAACCCGGAGGACAAGTGGCGACTCGAAGCAGACAGATGCGGCGGAACCCATCAAAGAATGGGCATATTTGTCAGATGAAGAAATGATGCTCTATGCCAAGCGCCAACTGGGAAGTTTGATCTCACACACTTTGCTGGCAAAGCTGAGCCGTCGCGAACTGGTAGCGTTGCTTTCGCGCGAGCGTCACGCAAGCAGCCCCCAGACTGTGGTTCGCTTAAAAGGTGGGGATCATGTCGGGCCATCAAAGAGGCATCATCATGAGGTATCTACATCTATCTACTCTCTTCGATGTAGCAAAACTACAAGAAGTCCAGGATTAAGAGCCGTGGCGAAGGCACCACCAAGCTCTTGACTCAAAAAATCATCTCAGCCCACATTCCTAAGTCATCCTAGGTCCTTTAAGGATCTTTAAGGATCTTTTTAAGGGTGTTCCAGGCTCCTTCCAGGCTCCTTCCAGGCTCCTTCCAGGCCATCCACTTGGATCATGTCGGATGGACGCACCAGGTGTTGGGAGCCCTCTGACGAGCGCCAGCGAGGCCAAGCTCGAGGACGCGGAAGAAGCTTTGGCCTTGGCCAAAGCGGAGGCGCCAATGGCTTGTTAGCTTTTCAATCGCTTGAAGTGATGGTTAGTATGTATATAGTTTTATATTTGTATGTATTTGTTGGTTATGTGAAGATATGTGAAGATTATATTCAAAACAAGTAAACTAGAATGGTGTAGAAATACCTTGAGTGCAGGGGAACAAAACAAACCAAACCATGAACAATACAGACTGTGGATCTGTGGAAATGGAAATTCTACTTTTGGACAAATCTCATGTGCTTGTGCCTGATTGAACCTCGTCAATTTTGTCGCAATACTTGGGAGGCTTTGGCACTCTTCTCTTTGCCTCGGAGATGTTCTCCCATCCTGAGTTTCCTGAGCTCTCCGAGCTCCGGCGTGTCCCGTGAGTTGCGAGACTGGGAGATGGAGCAGATGGAGCAGCCTGAGACATCGGAGACGATGGACCTAGCCGTTCCGCCACTTTCCCCTGACGAGGAACTTTCCTACCTCTTTGAAGTGTCACAGGTGTCACAGGTGTCACAGGTGTCACAGGTGCCGCAAAAGGTGCCACCCGCGCCAAAGCCGAGTCATCGGACTGTGGATACATCTCAAGCGGAGCGTCCATGCCATCCATGCACCTCTCCGAAGAGACCCGAATCTCGACAGTCTCCACTGTGCCTCGGCTGACGACCACAACAGAACGAGCCCGGCATAGCCCGGCATCATTATGTTTTCATTCTTGTTATTTCTTGTTTCTGATTGTTTAGGGCTTGAGGCTGAACTACCACGCTCCAATACCCCAGAAGGGATGATCCACTGTTTAACTTGCATGAAATGGCAACATCCAGGAACAAACTACATTCGCGAAATCCTCCTCAAGCCCCACAGCGGCTGCGAAGTGAGCAGACATTTGGGGGGAGGAAAATCCGCAAATCAAAGAATTTGGCCCCAGATCAACCATGTTGGTTTCTTGATCCCTCGCATTCGCAGGACGTTTTGATTCCTTTTGTGTTTCAAGCGCTACTGTAGTGTTTGAGATTTTCATGAAGTCCATGTTGATATTGCTCAAACGTTTGCTTATTTGCTTGTTTGTTTGGCTCCTTACAGTTACTTGATTGATTTGGAGATGGGAAAACTGCACTGTCACAGTCTGTGCTTTAAGTAGCCTTTACCCTGAAGCAACAGGACAAGCTCGGCATTTCCACAGCCTAGACTTGGTAGCATCGAAGATTCGAAACATTACCGAATGTGTTCCTTTCAGTTTAAGCGAAGCAGTTCAATGGAATATATTAGGTTCAATGCTTTAATCCTTTGGTGCCATGTTTTTGTATTGGCCCTACATATCCTGAGACATGCATCTAGGCCGCAAAAAACCACAAAACGTATGCAGCAATTGCTCCTTCCCCAGATGGCCGCCTGAAGTGCAAAGGCAGGATTTCACATCGCCGTTGCAAGGGTGAAACTGTGCTGACTGTGCTGGGTTCCGAGTACTGTAATGTAAATTTGCGGAGCTGTGGCGGTTGACCTGCAGGTAGTCCAGGGGCTGGAATGCTGAGGACAGACCCGGTGCTCCAACCTTTAATCACACTCATAGCCACGTGTAGTTAGCTGAATCTTGAGAATTCCTAAAGCACAGCAAGGCATAAGATGCAGTGTCATTTGAGTCACGCGCGACGCGTTTGTTTGTGCTTCTTCCCAAAAGCTGCGTTATTTTGTTGGAACTTCCGTGATTTCCCACAACTTTTCCAGACCTTGCCCAACAGAAATTGGCAGGTCTCGATGCTTTCGGGTTTTGCCACTTCGAGGTCTTGCCCAGACCAAAAAGAAGGCACAGATCCACGGTTTTGGTGGTGACTAAGGGACGTGACTAAGGGAACTTCATGGGATTTCCTATGTGGGCTGTTCAAAGTCATCTTTTGGGCAGCAGTTGAAAGTCGAAAGTTCTTCTTGTCCATCCGGTCACGTGGTTTGATGGGTTGCAGCCACGGTGGACTCTCGCAACCAATCGAGGCAAAAGCGAAACAGCAAAAAAAACAAAGTGCGCCGCAGGGCCCTTGGCACTTCTTGGCACTTCTCATTTTCCATCACTTGTTTGAATTTGTGGGGTAGATTGTGGAAATTTATGGAATATGTGTAGGCAGGATGCTCATCTATGTGGGGACTGGTGGAAAAGACGCTTTTCTGAGTAATTTATTGAAAAACAGGCCCGTGGACAATTGTACCTGAAGTGTCTCATTGACAGCAGTCTTGCTCGAATTGACGCATACTTTGCGCGAACAGCAAAGCAGAGGAATGACACATGCTATGCATATTCCACCTAGAGTTGTGTTTGCAGCATGGCAACGGTTTTAGGCAGTGCTTTGCTCATCTTTGCTCCATGCATCTCCATGCCTTGCTGACGTCGACGATGCCAACGATGCCAACGTACCTGCACCGTGCGGCCTTGAGTTCCAGCTGGCGCTTTTTACGGCAGGTGGAAGGGAACCCTTGGGAACCCTTCCTGTGGACATCGTGACATCTAATTTTCACAACCTTGGATTTCCGGCTGTAGCCAAATCAGACACATGCCTAATTCCTTGGATTCCTTAATTTGAGACATTTGAGGAGACCCTTTAAACATCTTTAAACATCTTTAAACATCTTTAAACATCTTCGCTGCAACCCTGACCTTGCGCCGCGTCTGACTTCAGGTGGCTATGAAGATAAAGTTTATGTTATTACCCCAATCAACATATTGTTCATGGGGGGTGGCAAATTTTGATCCCTTTTGAAGATAAAGTCAGATAAAGTGGATGTTATTACCCCAACCAACATATTGTTCATAGGGGGTGGCGAATGTTGATCCCTCATGGATATATATATATATATATTTATAGTTGATGTTATTACCCCAATCAAAATATTGTTCAGAGGGGGTGGCGAATTTTGACCCCTCGTGAAGATAAAGTTGATGTTATTACCCCAGTCAACATATTGTTCAGAGGGGGTGGCGAATTTTAATGTGATGATGATGATGATGATGACGATGATGATGTTGATGATGATGATGATGTGATGATGATCTGATGATGATGTGATGATGATGATGACGACGACGATGATGATGATGATGATCATCATCATCATCATCATGATGATTGTAAGTGTGGAGCAACGTCTGGGTTGGGGCGAACATCTTTAGACATCAAACAGATCTCGTCGTCGTTAGAAACTTGCTGCAGGTCAGCAGTGAGACGCAGCCGCAGCTTGCATGGGTGCGAATCTCAGAGCGAAGTGGGCTGGCCCCAGCTGACCGGGGGATTACAACATGGGGGATGATATGGGGACGAAGGGATATCATATGATATATGAAACATGCGGGATGCTCCAAACTGGCAATTTTGATGGGGATAGAGCTGATGAATCCGGTTATTTTTTGAGGAAGTTTTTGGACAAACCCATATATGTGCCATCGCGTGCCATAGTCAAAACATGTTTGATTTTACCATGAAAGGGGATGGTCATCGCCCCATTTATAGGGGTTAATACCTTTTTATGAAAAGTCGCAATTGATGGTGGGATGACCATACCACATGTACCATGTCTTGCCCATGTACCATGTCTTGCCCATGGCACATACAAGAGAAAGCAAGTCCAATATTGTCAAGAATCAAGAAGCAAGACAAACCAGACAATCCCATCGGCTGCATTTGCCTTTGTGCGCCCAATTGTGCAATAGTTTGCGGTGAATGACACAGCGCCTACGGTGCCTGAAGCAGACAAGGGCCAGTCCGGCATTTCACAGCCGCAGGTACCGCCATCTGCGGAAGATCAAAGTCGCTCACGTGAACGTCATCCAAAAGGAATCGTGATGTTTATCCCATGAGTTGACCGTTTTTCAGCCAATGGGTTTGTGTTTATCTGAACTTATCCTCCCTTCCTGTCAGGAGCTGACCGTTCGAAACTTACGAACTCTCTGGTGTCTCTCTCGCACTAAGCGCAGCAAGTGTCTCTTGTTTTTGAAGGTGACATCTTTAGTCGAGGTTAGATATTCAAGAGGGATTGGTCCGGTTGATCTTGATTGGAACTTTTAAAAAATACAGACAACCCAACTTTCCCAACTTTTGACTTTGCTTGGTGGTATTGAAATACTGAAACTTTCTGAAACAACCAATTCTTTTCAGCATCGCTCATCCGAGGATGTGCGGCCTCCCATGACAGGGCCGACAGGGCGCTCCATGGGGCGCGTGCCTCGCATCACCAGGGAAGCAGAAGAGTTGGTAGCACAGCTGATGCCCACAGAGGATCCTTTTTTTTCGGCTGATATTTAGATTTTAGACTGATTTTAGATGATTTTAGATGATTTAGAAGGTTCACAAGTTGAACAATTCCAATTTGTTTGAAACACATTCTTTGTTTTCTGGTGCGCCAGACTTGAGCAAAACATTGGCAGAAGAAACCATGCATCGTGCATGGTCAGCTTTGTCAGGAGCAGCTGCGGCATCGTGACGACACAGTGCAAGAACTGCGGCGCCATGTGCAGGCTGGAAGTTTCCTGTTGGAACCGCATTGAGCAGCATTCCATATTCCCTTCCCAAAAAATTGGTGCTCACCGGTTGTTGAAATCACACAACCTCCCCATTCAGGTGGCCATTCCTGGCTGCGATCTTGTGCCTTTTGGGTCTGCTGCTACAGGTGGGGCTTTCGGCTTTTGCTGTCGTTTTTGACCTCCAATTCAGCTTCTGAGCCGAACTGGGGCCTGGATGGGCCTGGATGGGCCTGGATGGGCCTGGATGGGCCTGGATGGGCCTGGATGGGCCTGGATGGGCCTGGTGTATCCTGGTGTTTCTTTTTGGTGAACATTGGCAAATTTGTTGAGAGAGGTGCTGTGTCTTGAAATGCCATGCCTCGAGGTCTTTGGCTTCCAGACCGCGATGTCGATTTGAGCTTGCAGGTGCCATTTGGTACATCTCACTGGTCCTCGATTTGGAAGTCTTAACGGTCCACTGGTGATTTCTACAATAGACTTCAGCTTGTTGACCCACAATTCGAGTTCTATTGCTTGATAAAATCAAGTAATACATACCCATGTGCGGCCTTGTTCGTCTGGGCTTTGAAATGAGGAAACACAGGGGGTCATGTCTATTGGTTGCCAGGTTCCTGGCTTGCAAGGGCGGATTGAAACTAAGAAGGCGCTACATCGGGTTGCATCAACAATCTACTCGTGCCTTGGCAACGGCCCAAACACGCAACACTTTGAAGCATACGATGTTCTAATGTTCTTCATGTCGGTCGCATTTCCTAGTTTTACTTTTCTCTTTCGTGTCCAACATGGGGTCGTGAGAGTGTGCCTCTACTTTAGCAGATCAAGGAAGGGGGTGATTGCGGTTCATTTGTTCGTCACCTCAGTGAGCCTTATGGATGTGGATTGCTTATGTTTCGCACAAAGAATTCAAATTGACGTCCTCTTGTTCTACCGGTCTGGCTTTGATGATCCACCAGATATTCCATTAGTACGACGTTTTGTTAGGTAACCTTACACATTTTGTGAATGAGACTGCAGATCTTCAGAGAGTGAATCAAGATAGGATTCCTCTTGTAGAAGCATTGGATGACTTGAAATACGCAGCTTCGGGCCATTCAGCACTCTTGTGAGGTTTTCGGGCGAGAAGCCAGAAAACCGCTTGTCTGCAAAGATGCCATTGCTGAGATGGATTCCAGAGTATGCTTCTGGGAATGAAGAATCAAAGCAGATTGTATTTAGCTTCTCATTTTTTCCTTTTGCAGCTACCGGCTGCAAGCTTGTCTCCCAGCTGCGACTAAGCAAGTCTTCCCTATACTTTCACAATGGTCACTTGCCAAGGCGCTACACTGTTTTCGTGTTCATTCTTTTCTATCCACTTTGCTCAGGGTGTGTCACCTTCCTTTGACGTCACCGTCAACAACGATTTAGCGATCGAAAATTCAAGGCCTGCATGCAGCTGGGCAAGTGGATAGAACATGATAGAACAATGTCAATGTGCACCTCAGTGGTTCAGTTTAGGAAGACTAATTAGTTGGTGGTCCATCCCGCCATCCCGCCAGCAAAAGCGATATAGCCCAGCCATAACTGGACTGACCCTATTTTTTGTGTTTCTAAGACACAATAGCCTGATGATGAGGTAGGGGCAGTCTCTTGTTTTCTGGACTTTCCTTGGGCCGTGGATGTTTGGCAACTTTGTACCAACAGAATTCGGTTCTATCAAGATCCACTCAAAAAGTGCATGCCAGGGGCATTCCAGCTGTTCATGTGAGCATCAAAGTAATGTCAGGTATGATCTGTCGCTGGCAGTTGAGATATAGATCAAGTACGAACCTGCATCAGTGCGGTCTGGAAAATGATTTTAATGATCAACAGTTAAAACATCCTGAACATTAGTCAAGTAATGTATTGACAATTACTAGACTAGTACTTATAAGATCTAACAGGCGTGTACATTATAATATATAAAATCATAATCTGGGTACACACACACAGACACCTATGGTCCTATGGTCGCAGTGGAGTTCATCACAGGCTGGTGGCCGCCTACCTGTCAGCTGAGCCGCAGCTGAAACCGCTCGTGTTGGTGGTCAAGACCTGGGCATCTGCGCGGAAGATCAATGACCGGAGCAAAGGACCTGTTTTGTTTGATGATTTAGCCCAATGGTTTTATGACTTGGGCCTGAGGAAGAAATAAAACACCAAATTTGTGCGACGTATACCCTTCAGTTCCTAACCATGCAAGCGAGGGTTTCGCCAGCAAATATGGCTTGGTTTGAGCACGAACAATAGATGCTTCCTGCATCTTCCTGTTTTTCCATCAATAGGGGTGGTCTTAGTGAAACAAGTATGATTTGGAAGTTTTTCCTTGATCTACAGTTTGAAGTCAAGGATATGCGAGGGCATTTGCATTGGTTTGTTGAAGCTTTGGTGATTTGAATCCATTTATAGCATCATGTAACATGTGCTTTTGACGTTTCATGAGTTTGGAACCTCTGATTTACCTTTGTGTGTTTGACTTCAATTTCATCTTATCTTAATGCACAATGCAGGAACTCTCTCGTCATTTGCTCTCACCCTCATGGCTGTGAGTCTTTTGCAGAGGACGTGAGATGGTTGCTGAGTAACTGGACTCTGATTGTTCATAGATGTTCATACCCTCGACAAAATATGCAAGTGGATTTCGGATCGACTTCTTGTTGCAAGGAGTTTTTCCAGGTTCATTTTACAATTTCACAATTTCACAGAGAGGATTTGAGGGTTCCGTGGCAGGAGGGGCCGTCTACCATCACTGCAAGATCTGGCCATCCTCCAGGGTGAGCTGCGGGAGGTGCAGAACGTGGACTGTCGCTTTTGCAGCGATCAAAGGAGCCCTGGCTCTGCGACACGAGACTTAGACAAGGCTTAGACAAGGCTTCTGAAGAGGTGATGATCATAGTCATGATGATCCAATGATGATCATGATTCATGATCTTCATTCGGGCTGAGGCAGGTGTACTATTTTTCAAGGATTTGTGCTTTGGTTCCGTTCAGGATAATCGAGGCTGAGAAGTTGAAGTTGGCTGATGCTGAGTCTGCCGGCACTGCAAATTTGGGCGCCAAATTGCTGGACTTCTTCAATTTTTTTGGTGATGAGTGGCCTGGCGGCAACGTGCTTTTCTTCCTTTGGGAAAAGTATGTGTGCCTTTTGGTAGTTTCAAGGGTCGCAGAAACACGACCAGTCCTTTGAAACGTGAGCACGAGGTACAAGGGCGGTGTGATCAGTGTGCGCAGTGCTGCTGGAAAAGAACCTTCCTGGGCCTCTGGAAAGTTTCTTTTCATCGAAAACCCCTTTGAGCCAGGCGGGAAGATTTCACCAAAAACTTATCTGATTTATCCATTTGAATCGCCTCAGCAGAGCTGATTGATGTGCAGCACTGGCATTCTCTATGGTTTCCTTGAGTTTTGGTGTAGCTTCCCCAGGCAAAGATGTTGCAAATGTCCAGCACTCAGGGCCAAGGTGGGGCACTTCTGGGATGCTAAAAAGGCAGCATCTTTCAACAATGGCCTTCGCAAGTCCTATACATTTTTAAGGAATGTGGCGGCACAAGATCTAAGCTGTGCGACTTCGCGTTACCGTGGTTTAAGTTTTTTTCAAAGACTGAGGTTGAGGTTGGTCAACATCTTCGTGTGCGGGAGGACGGCATTAGTTTGGCCGCCTTTCTTGTGATATATCTTGAGATGGATGTATGGCCTAACTTGAGTCTCTTTGTGTGTTTGGCTAGAAAGCCCTTCACGCAGAAGGTTTAAGGCTGTTTAAGTGTCTGTATACATTTCATTCACATTGAAAACTCAGACTTTAAAGGTACGTTCAGGTTTGACGTTCCCATGGCTGGCAGAGAATCATCGTTTCAATCCCATCCTAGTGCTGCAGGAGTTTCGAAAAGCATACAGCCACTTGCGCAAAGGCAAGTCTGTCGAGGAGGGTTGCCGTTGTGGGGACGATTGTTCAGCTGCAGGTCGATGTCGCAAGCTCTGTGGCAGGAGCTTTGCCGCCGGCCATCCGGGCCATCCATGGAGGATTCTGATGACCATTGGTACCCAGAGGAATGGCAGCAAAAGTGCGTCTGCAATGTGCTGTGTCGACGTGTTGACATGCACTTCAGCTTGTGGTTTTGAGTATGTTGTCATCCAGATGCACTGGCAACTGTAGTGCTGGTAGGATTCAACAAGAATGGTGCTTTACAAAGAAACTCCACAACACGTTGGTCATGCTAATATCCTATGAGGGTTTCTCAGTTTCCAATGCGGAATTTGCTAAGGGTGGAAGTGAAGCTGGCTCCGTATATTCCGTTGGTGGCTTAGAGAAGGAGCTGATCGATGGATTCTGCAACAAGCGTCGGCATCCCTCCTGTGTACCAACTTCTTGGTGTCAGCGACTACAATCTTGGCATGGTCAACATGTTCTTGTTGATCTGTTTGAGATGCAATCATTGCTTGGTATGATAATCCTGCTTTTCAGCAACCCTTCGGATGCCAGCTTTCCTTTGGCCAGGTACGAGCTTTCCAAAGAGACTCGGGAATTTTTCCAAAATCAAGGGAAATTCAAGGCTGGTTTGCAAGCAACTATTTGAACTTGATTTGCTGGCTACAACTTGATTCACCACTTGCGGATTGGACTGATCTATGAGGCCCTTTTGGATTTGGTGTTCTCGCCGCGGGATCCGCAAGTGCGGCGCTTACTTTGTTGCTTTATGCATGTTTCTACCAATTTTAAATTTCACTCAGAAAGAAAGCACTTTCTTAAGTTCTGAAGATTTTCATATGGGCTCTTGATTTGTTGTTCTTCAAGCCAGCTATCCCCCACCAACAGATTGTAAACATGTCACAGTAGTGTCTTTCGAAATCAAGCAGCATGTCCTCCTTGATGCGTATTGAGGAGAGCGATGAAGACCAGGTTGGGCTCTGCCTTTTCGTCATGTGCGCGTGGTATGGTGCTGTTGAGACAGCCTACAAGTGTTCAGCTGATCTGAAAAGCTCACCACTGTCAGGTCGAGTATGAAGAGACCAAAGCAAGATTTGATACCCTCTGCGAAAAAGCGAGTCAAATCTACAAGGCTGAGTTGCATCAGTTGCATCTCCATGTGCCGCGATATCCATCAACGTTTTGAGAGACTCTGCAGTCTGAATCCGGGTCGGCCCTCAACAGACTTCGGCACAGGTTCACGAAGAGCGTGCAGAACAACGAATGCAACTTGGATTGTCCTAGCAGCATTCAGAGCACTCCAAGCCATGGAGCAAGGACAGAACATGGTCTGTTTTTGTATCTTACAGTATCAGGAAACCCAGTCTCCTTTCAATTGATTGTGTTGTAAGAAAATCCTGAACAGGGCAGCGGGCAGAAGGGTGATAGCTTTAGTCCTCACACTGGGCACTTTACTGCTGAAACCAAAGCTATGATTTGTGTATCCATTTTCTAGCTATGCAAGACAAGCTTAACAGGTAAAGCTTTGTTGCGGCGCTGCAAGAAAGAACCGAAGATTGGATTTTGTGGGGAATGCGGTCAGAAGAGACAAGTTATGTGTTTACTTAGTTACTTGCTGATTTGAATCTACAACAGTACCGGGGTACCGGTCTTCAAATGTCAGTACTGACATGTAGTGACTAAGGTGGCGTGCCATGCAGCAGTTGCCAGAAGACTTGTACAACGAGGTTTCTCGGAGATGGCCAGTGTTTTGCTGTGCTTATGTGCTTCTTGAGACCGCTTTCTTAAACAGTCCTGAGCCTGAGTCACTTCCATATCCGACATCTTGGCCAACGATAGGGCTTGGCAAAAAGTTGAAGACTGAAGTTTGGAGTGCCAGTACTGCCAGTATTCTAGTATATTCTAGTGGTGTTCGTCATGCAAAGTCATGGACAAAGTCATGAAACATCATGGATTTTTCATGAAAAATCTTGTGCCATCAGGCCGTTGCCTCGAAGCCCGAGAAGGTGCCAGAAGAGTTGCTTGGACCTGGAAGTCCCTGGTCTTGGAGTCCTTGGCTCCGGGTTTCGCCAAGCAGGTTGGTGCCAATTACATGCCGTATTTGTGCGTATAAGATCGTATAAGATATTTTTAATATACATTAATTATGATATAATGATATATATATATATTGCTATCATCGTAGTAGCGTTAACATAGCTTTTGGAATTTCCAGGTCAGAACTGACAAAACCTGGTGATCAGAGCATGGCTGGATTTGACTTCATTAACAATACCATCAAAAGTGGTGATCGGAGCATGGCTGGACTTGATCCCATCGAAGTATACATAT
>Ga0126342_10015507_pt1 | contig 13357 bp, 14 predicted proteins | sample Cyp1metagenome_FD_92528 | JGI IMG/M metagenome (GOLD analysis project Ga0126342, IMG submission 92528) | Coral microbial communities from Lord Howe Island, Old Settlement Bay, Australia - Cyphastrea 1 metagenome | ecosystem: Host-associated > Invertebrates > Cnidaria > Coral ...
ACATGATGGAACATGATGGAACATGATGGAACATGATGGAACATGATGGAACATGATGGAACATGATGGAACATGATGGAACATGATGGAACATGATGGAACATGATGGAACATGATGGAACAAATATGAATAGATATGATGGAACTATGATGGAACTATGATGGACATGTTTTGGAAATACAAGGGGCAGAAACTGTTCAGAAGTTCTCACGAGCCTTTCATGATCATGAAGGACTTTGGCTCCGATGAGGTTTTCATTTTGTTTGATTTAAAGTCTGAAAGTAAAAACATTGGCAGTCATCATATTCAGTCCTCAACGTTTTTCTTTCGCTTGAGACATTCATGAATACCTTCGTACACTTGCACACGGACGTTGCTTCTGCCACTTACTGTACCTGTATCTTAATTTGCTCTCGCGTTTTCCAATTCTGTTTCTGCTGTGACAACATTTTTTTTGGTAGTTTCCACTACAATACTGTATATAATCACTGACAAAGGATGGAGCTTTTTATTGGCAAACCTGAGCATTCGTGAATTCAGCATTCAGCAATTTGATTATATAGTATATAATAATAATAATAGTATATAATTATATATAATATTATAGTTATAATTGATATAATTAATATAATACATATATATATACATATTATATACTTATATATATATACAATATGTGAATAATCCCTCAGCGGCACCCGGCAGCCATTAGGGCCCGTTGGGTGCGTCCAGTGGCCATTTCGGCAACCTTTTGTGGTTGTGCTCAGCCAATTGGGGCTGGCAAATGAACCATGTTAGCATCCATTCACATAATAAGCGTTGTAAGTCGTGAGTCAGAAACTCTGTGCTCGCTCAGAGCATTTCATACCGAACATTCCACTTTACATGTAATGACTGTTTTGTTTATATAATTTTTAGATTTTGGGCCTGGACCCGCAATTCGTTGGCAGTCGAATTCGCTTGGCACAAACCTGGAAGACCAGACCTGCACCGTGCAGGGAATTGGGCGAGCGCTTAGCTGCAGACGCTTGGGCTTCTGCAGATCGATTGTTGGTGCACCTTGGCTACACAGTTCGGCGATACCGGAATGGTATGGCAAAAGGTCCCTTCGACAAGTCAAAACACCCAAGAAACACCTAAGAAACCTATGGGGGTCATCCATAGTGCCATATAGTGCCATAGCTATAGACTAGCTATGGTGACTATAGTGGATGTGCTTTTAAATGTGTTTTACTATTTTACATGAAATCGACTGTTTTCAGCCCCAGGGAAGAGCCGTCCATGGCAAGGTGTCTCTGCCTTCGAGCGTGGCGCCTTCAACGCCGCCGAGTTCCGGTCAAATCTCCAACTCCTCCAGTGCAATTCCAAGGCGCGCCGCTGGCAGCTTCTGAAGCGGATTTTGAATGATTTTGACGTGTTTTCCGGAATGCAATGAAGATACCCGGCTACCAAAACATCCAAAACCTAATTTTTGGTGTGAGGTTGAAACATTTTGAAATAATTGAATGCAGAATGCGTATCAGAACCATACAAGGTTTCATGTGGAGCTTAGATTCTTGTCAAGGTTGCATGATGTTTAAATCATTTTAAATCATCATATACACCGGTGCCAATTTGGTTCGCTGAGCCTCGTTTGCCATAAAGATTGATTGCAGCAATCAGCTTGTTGCTTTTGGTCCCACAGGATACTCGCAGCAGAATAAACCATAGCTACATTGCTACATGCTGATATGTGTATATATAATTATATAATTACAATGATCTCTCTCTCTCTATTATAATATATATATATACATTGATTAATTAATAGACATAAACACTTCTCAGTTACTAATGAGAGTATGCGAACCTTCTTGGCGCAGCAACGTCGAGTTTCTGCCAGGCGCCAAAGCACCGCGCCATGGTCGAAACTGGACATCAGCTGTTCCAGCACCCAGAATTGCCGCTGAACGAAGTGTTTGCATGTGTTTGCCGCGGCATGGATCTTCAATTTTGCCACGTCCCAGTTTCACAAGGCCTTTATTCCGCCAAAACGCATGGAGGTGCCAAAGCTTTGACATCTTCACTCTTTACTTTGTTTGAGATTTTGTTCAGCTTCCTTTTGAGTTGTGCTGTTTGTTTTCAGCAGGCTCACGTTTTCACAGTCAGTACCTATAGTAACTTTGTTGGTCACACACAGCGTGCATGGACATTTGCAAGTTTTCTCGTTCCTGTCAAAAACTCGCATTGGGGGTCTGTGGAGGAAAAATCTCCACGAGCGTTTGACTTTGGAATTCGAGGCAAGAGCCAGATTCCTTAAGGATGTCCTTTGTGAGCTAAGAAGTGTGGTGCTTTCAAGAGCCCATCCTCAGTATCCTCCAACCATCTCCACGCTCTCGCCTTTGACGCAGATCCAGAGGAGAAACAATGTCTTTAAACTGGCATGAACTCAGGCCACAGATGGCCACACAGGCGGTTTCATGTTGCCATTTCCAGTGTCCAGGGATGACAGGGCAAGCATGGCCGCAGAGGCTGGGCTTGCTGATGTTGGGAGGGAATCCAAGGGACTTACAGTCGGCAAACATGTGGAAACCACCGGTCAAAGCAATTTCTATGCTGCTATGGTTGGACATGGTATAGATAGGTCCAAATTCTGCACCATGATGTCGATAGCAACAGATGTGCAAGTGGTTCCGTTCAGAGAAAGGGGGCGGAACATTATCAATCTCCAATGGACGTAACGAGATTGCTTCCTCAGGTCAGGTTACCAGAGGTACGCCGCATAAAGTTTTTGAATTTTCAAGGTGGATCTCGAATGATCTCCAATCACAAGGGCTTGAATCCCCAACTATCATCATACCTACCATACCTTGAATCCTTTCCTCTTGTGATTCAGTGGCTCTCCTACTTGCGAAGTGGGCTGATTCAGCTGAGGCAAAAGGATGGTGGAAGCAGTCGGCTCCGCGAATGTTTCCTACAATGGAAGGACGAGGTTCGGACTCGGAATTTTGCTTCAGAGTGCTTTCCTTGACTGATGTGATATATCGTGACATGTGCCATACTCAAAACTATTTTGGGGGCTGGTCATCAATCCATATTAATAGGAGTCAATATGACATTTAGTTGCATCCCAATCATCAATTTATGTTCCCATCAGGGATAATGATTATCCGCATATTAAACGTAATATGAGGCGATCAATTAATTGGGGGATGATCAATACATCCCGTTAATGATAAGGAATCACCTTCCGTGGCATGTGCTGTGTGCAGCAACAGGCCCATTCTTCGGCACTCGTCAGAAAGAAGATGGAAGAGATGCGGCTGAAGGACGCTTGGCTTGGCATTGCCAAGCCACTTCTCACGCCATTCCTGGAGATGAATGATGATTAAGGATGATTAAGGTACATTAATAAGGATTATTCACCTATATTAAGGTTCAAATTCAACTTTGTTTTGTGTATTGGGGCGCTTCGAGAGTTTTGAAGTGGGGACAGATGCTTCACACAGTCACAGCATGACAGATTCTGAGATCCGAAAAGCTCCACAACTGCACGATTCACTAGCAGTGACTGGCCATTTAGCCATGTTTGAGGTGACGACAAGCACCATGGGTGAGTTTGATCTCACAAGTTTGGACCAACTTTATTTGCTTTGTCTCAGGAGGAACGGAAGCATCACGAAAGCAGTGGAGAGGTAAACCAGCTGCGAAGAAACAGTTGTGTGCAAGTTCATCTTATGTCTTCCTTGGATTCCTTGGCCTTTGAATCAATCTAGACCAGTGCTATCCGTTCAGGGAGTTAAACCATGTTAAAACCGGCTTGACAAATAATGTTGAACACATCCAGGCAGGAACCGTCTACGTTAGTCCCGTTATATAATTATTTGATATTATTTGCCAAATCATGCGGCTTGACATGCTGAATGAAGTGCTGTGGACCTGATTTGCACACTGAAATAATGGCAATGTGATTCTTGACACTGGAGATTTGCTGAACTGATATAGGCCTGTGATTCCACGGTACCTATTATAGTAATTTATAATATGTATAGTATATAGTGTTTGTTTAAGGTTTGGATACACATCCATGGAGCACAGTGGAGCAGGTGAGCCCAAAGAGTCAGGCCATGGATTCAGTGGGGAAACGGCAGGGGAAATGGGTTGGGTTGGGCTCGTGGAGCGCCTGCGAATCCTGCAGGTGAAATCTGCATCACCTTCTCGCAAGGCAGGTGGGCGTTGACCGTTTGAGCAATTCTGGAAATGGTATTGCGGATAAGAAGTAGGCATCATCCACAAGCTGTGGACTATGTTATATTATGTTATACTATATATGATATATATGTGTATTTTTATAATTAGTAATATGTTATAGTTATATTATGTTCACATAGATATGATTAAATATGTGTATATATATACACATGTGTGCGAAAGATTTTAGATGTAGCTACTCCCTGGTCCTGTCGCCCTGATATCGGCGAGGTCAATGTCGATCTCACCGAGCTGCACCCGTTCTCATTGCCTTCATCGCCCAAGGCACCGAACACATCTCCAGAGGCCCAGCGGAAATATCTCCCAGTGGAATGGGTTGGCAAACCTTGAAAATCCTTGAAGCTGATATCAATTGATAGGAGATCAGAGATCAACCTTTGGACCTTTGGAACAAGTTGGAACTGGTAGTTGCGTGGTTGCAAGGCCAACTTGTATTCGAGCTCATAGGTTTACCATGTGTTACCTTGCACTGCAGGCCTTGAAATCTCAAAAGGATATGTAAGACAGGATTGACATCGCAATACCGAAGCAAATCCTTAGTGATTTGGCAAGAACAAAATGCATCAGAATATATACTTAGATGCCCCTCAGGTTTCAACCAGTGCATGCCTTGAAAGCGAGCTTTCAGTTGATTCCTGCGCGTATCATGGCATCGTTGAACAAGGATGATGCGACAAGCAGCTTCGATGTGGCTACCAGCTTGTTTATTCAATGTCGAATGGCCCATCAAGAGCTTCAGGCAGTAGCATCAAAGGAAGGAAAGCTCTTAAATCGAGACTTGGAGATGTTTTGGACAATATTTTCGGGAAAAGTGTTCTGGGAAGCTCATGCGCGTTTTTTTTCATGTGCAGTTTTATTTGTTAAGTCCACGAATCACAGACTCTTTGGAAGCCAATAGTTGCCCGATGGCGAGGATTGTGTGATGAACTTCAATCTCTTCGAAAGAGTCAAGTCCCTCAAAGCTTCGAAGTTGCTCTGAGGAACGACAGTGAAATCGATTCTCCGCCTGAACGGCCTGAACTGAGATCCTTCAATCCTGACACGTCCAGAATCACAAAGATTGCCGTTTTTGATGAGGAAGGGTCTCCAAAGCTCCGCTTGCCTCTCCCACCTGGCATCTCCGAAAGTTCCGAGCTGCCGAATGAAAGAAATGCTGTGTCACCAGTGATGTCACGGCCTTCGGAACGAGCATCACAAGACTCCAACAGTACCTGGCACAAGTCAATCTCACGACGAATCTCAGTACATTCCAATGAATCCAAGGGGCAATCGAAACCGCGTCGCACTATGACAACGATGGCGATGGAAAGTGATCCTGTCCAAAGCTACTCCATCAATGGCATCAAGAAAAAGGATGGTCAAGCTCGGGGGAGGCAAAAATTCGGCAGCTGGACATGATAGAATGTACCACAGTCTATAGTAGTCTATGGTCTAGTCATGCTGGAGAGGGTGAATAAGCAGTGCTTTAAGGAAGCAGAGCTACAGCTACCAAGAATTCAATGTACTTCTGAATGATTCTGGATGTTTATTCCTGTTCTGCCAGAGTCTGGTAGATGCAGCATGACGCAGCACATGTCGCTGCGGAGAGATATTTCAATTTGTTCAACTAAGAACGCTTAGGACGATCCTGTCTCTTCCATTTCTTTCCTAGTTTGGGAATGTTTGTGATAGAAGTTGATAGAAGTTTCAATCTGTGTCGACAGTTAGCCACCGTTCAAGTGTCCTGTGAGATTTTGGGGCCGTGCATGACAAGAGGAGCAAATGGTCCCTCGCAACACACTTGTGAATGTGCTCAAGACCAGCTTCGGAACAGAGACTTGCTGGGAGAATTGATCTGATTTGCTCAGTTGCTCTCTTCAACCATGTCAGCAAAGCATAGCAAAGCATCCATTTTTGAAACACATCAACATGTTACATGATGTAAAGGGAGACACCCAGCGACACACAAACAGAGCAACAGGATGCAAAAGGCACACTGTGATACATTGGTACACCCACTCGCATAGGTGCGCACTCAGACTCACAAATACATTTCTTGCTTTGGTGTATGTAGATTTGTAGAATAATTTGTAGATATTTGTAGATTGTAGATGATGTGGATGTATTTGCTCGTAGCTACAGCGCCGAGAGGAGGAACACGTACTGAAACTTTCTCAAACATGACTGCTCCAAGGAGAAGCGAAGTGCCTGGTGGTCCAACAGCATTCTGAACATAGTAGACACCTTCGAAAGATGTTGGCAGTTGGAAGAGCCTGAGAGAACTGGGTGTTTGGCGAAGGTGGTCAAATCCAACTTCTTTGGCATGGTTTGTGGCGTTGCTTGAACCTTCATTCAGGCATGCTGCATCATCCTGCATTAAACAGTTGGGACCAGGTGTGGAAAAAGTCCTTGTACCTCAAGCGCAGAGAACTCAACTCCTTTTCGATCCTGGCATTCGGACAACACATTAGCAATACTACAGGTATTAGCAATGCTAGATATGTTAGATATGTTAGGTGGTGGCGGAGTAGTACCACTGGTCCCTATTATATCAATATATTATAATATTGATTATATTAGTTATACTATAATCACTGCAAGTATGTTGTAGAACAGTGATTGACCAATTGCAAAACCTGGGGATGTTATGACCTGACACAATCCGATCTGACACCTTACCACTCCCTGGTGGCCCAGTTGGGTTGAGTATTTGGGCCGGCTTTGAGGCTGTCATCTTTGCAAATGCAATCTTCATCTTGTACGCCACCGATTATGAAATGCAGAATCTCCACCAGCCAGTATCCTCAGATGCCGAGAAAATCTCAGTTGCAGAGCTGTTGCTGGCCTCTTTCTACGTCTTCGAACTGTTATTGAAGCTTATCGTCCACAGGTTTTACTTCTTTTGGAACGCGGAAATGGCTTGGAATTGGTTCCTCGCAAACAGAAAGTATACACTTGATTTGAACTTGCATGTTTTTGTTGTAATGTGTTTTTTTTCCTAATGTTCAATTGAACAGAAATGAACCTAAACCGAAGATATCCTAAGATTTTATTTGGTTCTAGATACTACAGTGTCTTTGCATTTTTAAATATTTTGTTTGCATTTTCCAGGTTTGACTTTGTGCTGGTGCTCTTTTCGATCATCGAGAATATCCTGTCGTTTGTTCTGTTGAGCACAAGCGAAGAAAGCGGAGAATCCGGTAGATCAGGTGTCAACCTTGGCTTCTTGAGGCTGCTCCGTTTGTGCAAAATCGTGAAGATTCTGCGTGTCTTCCGTACGCTGAGATTCTTTAGCGAGCTCAGATTGATGTTGGATTGTGTGGTCGGATCGTTGATGAATGTCTTCTGGTGCCTCATCATGCTGCTTTTCGTCATGTATGTTTTCGCCCTTCTCCTCCAACAAGGCGTCGTTCAACACCTTCAAGAGGCAAAGCCTTCAAGCGATCAGGGTGCCGGATGTGCGGAAGGAGGTCTGCAAACGTACTTCAGTTCTGTGGGTGTAACTGTGGTGACTCTGTTCCAATCATGCACTTCCGGAGTAGACTGGAATGAACCTTACAAAGCCTTGCAAGAGACTGGAAGCTTCTTGCCGGTCTCCTTTCTACTATATATTGCTTTTGTATTCATTTCTGTCTGGAACATCGTGACACTTATCTGAGATATTTTTTTTCCTTTTTTCGCAATCCTTCCCAACACATTTTTCTGCCAGTCAATGCTTTTGTAGTGTCCCAAGAAAAAGGTTTGCGGACTTTTTCCTGGATTGTCTCGGAACACGAGGACAAGCAGCTTTGTGGAGAAGGCACTCAAACTTGCCCAGCCTGATGTTGACATGCTCATCCTGGAACAGCAGCTTCAAGAGTCTGTTCCAAAACAGCATCTTTTTTCTTTAACTTTGTTTGGATCAATTTGTCAAGGATTGTTGGTGGCTTTGTTTGTTTGGGAGTCAAAATCATGGATGCTGGGTCCTTTCTAGTATTGTTTGGAACTGTCTTCACCGCATACAGTGTACATAAATGTACATAATATATGTATCATATGCATTCATATGCTTCATATGGCTTTCTAGGCTTTCTAGTCCTTTCCCTTTTTGTGGAGGATTTTGAAGACTGCCGAATGCTGGCAACACTCTTCAAGAAGATGTTGCTCACCGACGAGCAAGGTCGCGAACACCTTGGCTTAGAAGAGTTCCGGAAGCTCGTGGAGACGGACGAGTTTCGATCGTACCTTCAAACTAGGGGTGCTTCGGCAGTTTATTGAAAATGACCATAGAAATAGTGGATTTACCCATTAAAAATGGTGATTTTCCATAGCTATGTTAGTTTACCAGAGTATGTCAATCTGTTCAGCACATGCCAATGTATGCCGATGAAAAGGGACAGACAAGTCATGTGACATGTCTACTTGGATATGTCATAATGATGCAATGATGATGTATAGTGTTGTATAAGGATATATGATGATATATGATGCTACTGAGTACAGATGTACATTAATTACATGTATTCTGTAATGTACATAGAATATCATATAATATGTAATATTTGATTGCATACACATTGACATGAAAATGCCAATAACATCCAATACCATCGCGTCTATAGATATGGCATGATGTGGCATGAGATTAATTATTTATTTTTATTTTGCCTAGTTTATCAATATTTACAATGTAACATGAGTTGCGTTATTTGACTTGAGGGACTGCTGTTCCAACTTTATGGATATCAATATCATGAATATTATGTTATATGTGGAGCAACGGAACCTGATGGGTGCACCGACGGATGCAATATGTGCATGGCAAGTTTGAGGTTGGTGATCACATGCGTTTGACGACAATTTGTTCTCAGAAACCCACTATTACGATCCTATTACTTGGGAGGTTGAAGACCCTCAGGCCTCAAACTCCCGAGAGTGCGTTTGGTTTGTGCCTAGCTAAGGCATTGACATCAAAAACGCGGAGACATTTTTCAAAATGCTTGTGGAACTGCAAGGTGAAGAAACGATTGATGCACACACATTTGCGAATGCGTGTGTTCGAATGAAGGGCGCAGCAACAAGTATTGATTTGCAGACGGTCATGTTCACGACCCATTTGATGAATAAGGACGGGGCGGCGCATGTTGATTAGAGATAGTGAAGGATGAACATGTTTGAGGAGAAAAGGCAGCATTCTGCAAATACATGTTGCAGAGTCTGAGTTGGATGAATAGTATATGATAGTAATTATATGTTATATAAAGCAGGTAGTTTGAGCATTGCCGGAACCGTTTGGACGTTCCTTTGACAATCTTTTGTTTTGTTTACTGATGGCTAACATTGTATTTTAATGTGGCACCAGGAGCAGCGAAGAGCCTTCCAGAACCTATTCTCCCGTTTGGTACGGATCGAGTCTGTCGTTATTCCCGAAGATCATTTAGCTTTTGATTACCCTGCTTCGGAAGATTCGCAAGACGCAGCAGAGAGACTGTGAAAGCTAGATCATCCACAAAAGTGGAGAGATTTTTTCTAGCTGATTCTAGCTGGTTCCATGTCGTTCCATGCATGTGAAGCGTTGATTTGAGTGGGTTTCACACAACGGCTTGCTCAAGCAAGCCTTGAACATCGTTGGACAAGTCGCATCAAAGGTAAACAGCCCGAAGATCAAAATGGATCAAGCACGATTTGTTGACTTTGTTGAATCTTCGTTGAATGTTCAGATTGTTCAGTACGCTTCATCGAACACCGATTCCGTCACCAATGTGACGACTCACAGGCTCAGCCCGATGCCACAGAACAGCGCCTTGCAGATGCAGAACAGGCACTCCATAGCACCCCATGGCACCCCTCATGTCCTGGCATTTGCTTTGTGTTGGACCATAGAGGGGAGTTTTGGCCACAACTCACCTAGTATGATAGTCTGACTATTTGTTTCATGATTATTGCTGGATGTTGTTTCTATCATGTACAACATGTACAACGCTTACTTCCAAAGCTGATTTTTTGGATTCGAGAAAGTAAGGCCAAGTAAGAGATGGAGAGTGTTTGTACGCTACTAGCCGCTACACCTTTGTTATGCAATTACGCATCAGACTGAGATGCGTTTCCCTTGCCACTTGGTGGTAATTGTGACATACAGCATACACGGCATTTATATAACATTATTATATATGTATATAACATTATATAACTATTCTTATGTTGAATCTTTGTTTCAATGTGCACAGGCATTGGCAGAAAGCTTGTGGCTCTCGCAGAAGGCGGTTGACAGCTGACGTGGTTTTCTCATGTTTTCTTGGCATTGGCTCTTTTGCTCACCTCAGAGATCCAGTGAGCTGACATGCTGATATCGTGATTGTTTTGACCGTGGCAAATGCTGGGCACGTGTCCGCGGCAGGGGCAACGAATTTCCAAAGTGGAAGTCAAAGTGGAAAGGCACGCTATGGGTGCCCTGCTGGATTCGATCAATTGAATCAAAAACTCGGTTGCACCAAGGGTTTGGACAGTCTGGCCCTTTGTTTAGGGGTCCCCTTTGTAGTTTTTGCTGCTACCAACGTGTGCAACAGAGATGTTGTGTGCATTTCCGCAGATTCTTGGTACTCTTGGACGTATTGAAGACTTCGTGACATTTCATAACAATAGAACAACGATACCAATGCTTCTGCATGCTGTTCAACGTTTCTTGGCATATGATATCAGACAAATACACCGGTTGCGATTCTACTGTAGGACCGCCCCAGAGTGTATGTTCAAGAGCACATTCAATCGCTCGGCAGCTCTCAGTCTGTCATGACGACTAAGCACGCAAAGATGTGGAAATGTGATTTGATTGCAATAGCAATAGTTTGATGGTTGTGCATTATATATAATATATATGACAATTAATCATTAATTATATTAATTATATATACTGTATAAATATACATTATAGCTATAAAACACACATAATTCATATCTTATTTTATGATATTTTATGATTTTTATGTAATGCAATACTTTGCTGACAAGCCTCGAAACATCTGGATCTCCCGGATTTGCCAGGCACTTGCGCACGCAAGAACTGCTCCACTTGCGGTTGGCTTGGCAGGTGTGACGCAGCTGATGGATGACGGATTCAGTTTTTCTGTGTGTGTCCTACTGGGCAAACATGGGCAAACCATCTTTCGGGATTAAGCCCGTCTATCGATAGTTTGCGATAGTTTGTAGCAATGCAGGTGTCAGTCAAAGCAAATGCTGAATTTCTTTATGTCATCAGATTTGATCGAACATTTTGACCAAGTGGAGAAGCATCTCAAATCGGCAGGTTGGACAGCCATTATATAGATTGTTGGAGCCATGTTCTGTTAGCAAACGGATGGCATGTTCTGTTGATAATGGGTTTGAAATCAACATCTAAAACACCGCCAATTTCCTAAGCGAGACTAATGCCACTACCGATCAATCTCTGAAGCAAGGCTTGGGAGGATATGGTCAAGGCGCCCGTGGCTGTTCTCTGCGACCTGTGTGTTTTGGGAATGCTGCGTGCTACTCCACCAGGAGAAGAAGCGGCAGGCACAGAACTGAACTCCATGACAGGAATAGCCTAGAAGAGTTGTTGAGTGGTTCGGTGTTTGAATGCGGAATATGTTGATCGTATAATAATATTATCTTATATATATATATATGTCTATAGCATATATATACAATATATATATATATATGATATTCTTGGACATGAAGGGGACATTTGGATAGTTGGTTTTCTGATAAGATGGACTGGAAGCTGCACCTTTCTTCGGATGAATGCTTGCAAACGCAACTGTAGCTTTCGCCAGATGGTGCCATTTTGATTCATTTTGCATCATTAGCTGATGTCTATATTTAATCTACGTTACTTCCACAAGCACTTGCAACAGAGCCGAAAATGGACTCCATCAGGCTGATGTTCCGCCAGAAGTGCAGGCCCGGGCATGGACAAAATCTACTGAACAAATGGACGTGGACATATCAACATGCCACTGCTACTGGAAATGACATGGCAACAAGTGTCTAACTATCCATTCACGAGATGTTTCACGAGCAGGTGATCCAGCAGTCATGTTTCACAGAAATTGTGATTTGTACGCATTGCTGTGCCATTCTGTCAAGCTAAGACGAAATACCATATGAGTAACCGACAAAATTAGCCGAAGACTAAAGTAGTAGGGAGTGGACTTGGGATGTTCAAATTTGTGTGAAACCTTGACAACCGATAGGGGACCACCCACTTACCGATACCCTATTTCTACACATAGCTTGGAAGCACAAACCTTAACAACCGATAGGGGACCACCCACTTTGGGCATGTCCATTGCGAGTAGTAAGTAATTCTGTCCGCCAATATGTTTATCATCTTTCATCTATTTTCTGGTTTATGGGATGCTGTGCACTCTGTGCACATTCATATTTTCTGCGCATCCTTCCAGTTGCACTTCCTGCTCCAGAACCGCAGAGCTGCTCAAGGGTGGAACCCCTTCCTGCTGGCGCAGCCCATTGGATATGGCTGACATGTTGAAGGCAAGAGCGGCAAGGGAAACTGAAGTTAGATTTTGTTGCTGAGTAAGAACGAGCAAGGTATTACCTACGGTATGATAAGGTATGTGCTAGCCTCAAAACGCCGCAAATTCGATCAAGAAATCGTTGGCTGATCTGAATACTGAAGTGAGTGGCTCGGTGTTCTTGCATTCAAGATGGTGAAGCTGAAAGTGGAGCGTAAAGGAACTCTAAGGAAATCTGAAACATCCTATAGAACATGGTTCAATGACTCATGGACACACGACGAACAAGCTGGACAGGTGCAGATTCCCACGTCCAGCACCAATCAAGCTTTGGTTCCTTGGAAGTCTGGAGGTGCTGCACGTGATGCAGGCAGGGCTGGTTGGTGTCGCAATGTCCATGCTGTCCCGATCTGTCCTGCGACATTCCACAATAGTCATCAATATTCCACAATATTAGATTTGTCATGAGTCATTGGATAAATAACACATGAAAAACAGTGATCAGGTTATATAGCTTATATAACGTATAAGATGTATACATATATACATATGTATATAATATGGTCCAGCGTTCCAACCCCCCTCCCCCCCGGCCATGGTCATGGGTCAGCCATAGTACTGTCCCCCTTCC
>Ga0126342_10015508_pt1 | contig 13357 bp, 20 predicted proteins | sample Cyp1metagenome_FD_92528 | JGI IMG/M metagenome (GOLD analysis project Ga0126342, IMG submission 92528) | Coral microbial communities from Lord Howe Island, Old Settlement Bay, Australia - Cyphastrea 1 metagenome | ecosystem: Host-associated > Invertebrates > Cnidaria > Coral ...
ACCTGCAAGAGATGTCACATCTTTAATGTGACCCCTCCCACACCACCTCTAAGCCAGACTTCGAAGATGAAACGAAAGTCACTGCACACGTAAATGATTTTACTCAGCATGTCCAAGACAGTTCGATTTTGTGCCAAAAGTTTCACCGTCATGTTCTTGCTGGTGAAGTGCAAGACAGTGAACTCAAGCAGGCTGACGTCTCTTTTTAACTTGGGGTGCAACGTGTTGAAACCGCTCCCCATTCTGTAGAAACCTGTTGCACTCCATTTTCACTTTCTGTACGAAATTTTCCAAATATTCCCAAGCAGCTGAAGACCCATCGCATGAAGCTTCTTAGAGGGGATGTGTAAGAAACGTTGAGGGGATGTCAGCTATGAAACTCGGTCCAACGCACGCTGCAAGCAACTCAAGCTCATATATTATGGTGTCCTTGCAGCTGGCGCCAAGGACCTCACAAACTTCTGGAACAACAACGTCCGTTGGAGTCTACAAGGACTCCTCCAAGGCCACTAACCTTTCCCTCCATGTTGTATGAAGTGTCCGTAAAAACGCTCCACTCCTTCACAGTCGAAGCATCAACCTTCTTTGGGCTGGCCTTCTTTAGCCTTTCCAGCATGAACTCCAACAGTTGCGCCAGTTCATCGTCCACAGTGTTTGTGAAGCTGTAGGCGTGGTCAATGAGCCTCTTCAACACCAAGGATCTTAACCTGCCATGCAGAAAGCTATCCGCGAACCCAAGCCGTCCACGCAACTTCAGTGAATCATGTCTGTTCAACGCCTTGTCTCGTATAACCTTCTCAAGCTGCTACCCTGCTCTGGGTGTTTTGGATTACCCCGTCAAGTGAACCCTTCAAGTTGAACTCAACTCCCAGCGCTGCACATACGCTGGAAAAATCTGTAGCTTTGCGTCCTTCCACAGCAAACTCCCATCCAGTAAAAAGAAAAACAAGTTCCATGCTACTCTTTGCAGAATCCTGAAGGCCAGGATGGCTGGCTAAGATGAAGTCATCATAGAAATTGGTGGTCATCAATCTCGGTCCCCGGCAAGCTATGCAGTGAAGTAGGTTGGCACCAAATGGCAACGTCATCGACCTGTAAATTTCAACACCTCCAACTTCGTGGTTGTAAATGCAGAAGTAGGCATACTTCCGGTGGGAAGCTTTCACCGGGATCTGGCGGTAACGCTTTGAGGTCGCATGTTTTTGCTGCCAGAGTGCAATCGCCAGACTGCTGTTTCATGCTTTCAAAGTAAAGTTTGGCTACCGCCACAAACGTGTCGAGCATGTGAAGGTCAAGCTTTGTGTGAATCGTGCAGCTGTCGTTCACACCAGAAATTGAGTAGTCGTCAACCATCCTTATCTTGTCTCCTTGGGCTAATGGGAATCGTCTCGAAATGGCTGACCCTGGTTCAAGTTGTGTCAGGTCAGCCCAGCCTTTCGCAATTTCCTCTCGCGTCTCTTTTAAAACTGCAGCATCAAGTTCACTGGACCCAGAACTGTTTTGTCATGCCCAAAACTAGGGCATTCCGTTTCTCAGCATTCTCTTCCAGTTGAGGCAAGGTGGCCAAACATGGTTTGTAGGATCTTTGAAAACGGCCGCTGCATCAATTTCCCCCGCCAAAGGGGATCCTTCCTCCAAAAACTTCAACGCATCCATGTCTTCATAGTCAATGCTCTGCAAAATTTCACGTGTCAACCTTAAGCGTTTTTTCACGGTTGGTGGATGCCTGGTTTTGGCCTCCTGCTTTTCCTCCCGGTCCAGTTCTGCAGCACGTTGCAACCATCGTTTGCACCAATCCAGCCTGGTCTTTGACACTTCCACAAAACTATGTGTCACATGAAAACCCACCACCTCTTGTAAATCACTTGGCACCATTTTGCAAAAGTTTGAAGGGTGTTCTCTCTCAGCAGCCTTGGCCATGAAGGTCTCATGTGACCAAGGCAATCCAAAAGCCACTTCAAAAAATTCGTCACCAGTTTGCACGCCCCCTTGTACAGAAAATGGGGTCGTAGTGGAAATCCTACGCAAAAGGCGAGAATACTGTGGAATGGTGGCAACTTCTCCAGTGACAGTGTAGGCTTTCAACTCAGAGGAAAGCTTGCTTTGCAATGAACATGGTACATCAGATGGCTGCGGCACATAGAAAACACCTATTGCAAAGGAGTCAGGTATCAAAGGCGGCAACTTGCTCTTTTTGCTTTGTCCCTGTGCAGTTATTCTTGCAGTTTGCATTTCAAACATGTTCTCATCTTTCGCAGCAAACAAAGAGTCATGCGGAATTTGGATGTTTTGCCGTTGCAGTTGGCGTACTACGCACTGCACCAAAGACAAACAAAACTTCCTAGGGTATTGTGCTTCCAGGCTTGTCGCATAGACTGTTTTCCCTTCATCGTCAAGAGCTTTTCTTGTCTTAACTCTTTGATCCTAGAAATGATCAACTGTCTCTACCTCAATCAGCGGCGCAGTCAATCTTTTTTCACCATATCGGGGGAACATCTGGTTGGAGATTTTGATGTCTCACTCGGCCTCTGTACAATTGATGTCCAGCCTTCCGCATGTTGGAACCATCTGGTTGGATCGTGATCGGCTTTCTGCTAAGCGGTTGGGTAGGATCGGTTTCCATATCCCCCCTATTTCAAAACCAGACTATCTGTTTCCTGCCGCTTTGACTAACCAATCTGCTACCAAGCTTTGGCATTCGAAGCCCGAGATGAAGTGAGCAGCCCATTGTTTGGCTGCCTGTTGGCCTTCAAAACGGGAAGGCTCATCTGCTGGATTACTTTTGCTCGGGACTCTCTCTACCCACCAGAATGATGGCAGATGAACTTCAATTGAGTAAAAGGCTTTGATCAAGTCATCCATTGTGGGACTATTGGATCTACCTTTAACAACGCCCCCTCTGGCAGAATTGTTGTCCACAAAGAGGAGGACTCTTCTGTTGCTCAATTCTTGCTTCCATTGCCATCGGACGAGCACCATGGCCAATAGCTCTATTTGACAGATGAGCTGGTCCCCCACAACGTTTTTCCAAAGCTCAAGCAGGTTTTGTTGTACCTTATCCTGAACTACAATTCGGGAACCACTGGATTCGTCCAGAAGGACAGCTCCTAAGCCTGCCACACCATTTTCCCAAGAACCATCGGTGAACACCAAAACAGTTCGGGTATTGATGCTTAGGGGAATGGTCCTGGGTCGGACACTACCGAGTAAGACAAGGACTTCCTCGCACCAGTGCTTCAACTGGGGCACCCTCGAATTGCCCTTATCGACCAGGGAGAAAATTTTGAAACAGGCATATTTTAAAGCTCTTCCGGCAAAGTAGCCAGTGGCAAAATTCATCAGGCCACGTATCTCTTGCGCCTCGGCCAAGCTCATCACACCATTCTCTTTGACCTTGAGGACCTTTGAAGAGATCTTTTCAATCCTCCCTTCTTTGTTGGTCAAGGTATATAATGGAACTGGTTTCCTTCAAGCCTGACAGGTGCATTGTCAGCCCGAAGACATCAAAGGAAGAATCGAAGGGCTTTCCCTTGGGGCCGGTTCGATCATGCTTCCACCCGAGGAGATCCAAGAAATCCGACACAAGAGAGTCTGTCTCTTGGGCACTGGCTTTTGGCGAGAACATAGGGTAATCGTCGAAGTACACTGCTGACGGCACTTTCAAAAATTTGTTTATCAAAAACCACAGGGACCTACTGACTCGATTGAATGCGTAAACAGCGGCGGTGGACCCAAACAAAGCGTTGGGGATGTAGTACCTGGAGTTCCCCGTACTGTCTTTGAAGAACACTACAGCGAGGTCCCGGTGCTCTGGTAGGACAAGGAGTTGCTTACTTGCTTTGGATAGGTCTAGCGTAGCGTTTTTCCCAACCAATCGAGCTCGTGGCTTTTTCCCAACTCTAGGGTCAACGCCACTACATAGTCCGCATCTTGGAGATCAAGTCTGATGGTCGAAGTGTATGCCGAGTTGAGCTGTGCTTCTAACCCATCATCTATGGGTCTCAACTTGGACCCTGTTCAATCACAAAGCGTCTCATGATCCTCCAATTGGGGTGGTTTCAAGATGTTCAGCGAACCCAGGAGCATCTGTTTGAGGCCTCCTGCTTTCCAAAGCAAGTCGACAATGGGCGGCTGAACTCCTGAGCTCTGACACGAACGCGGAGGCCAACTTCAACTTCAAAGCGTAACAGGCCGGATGATCGTGGGCGCCAACCAACACAACCCCCTCCTTCATAAACTTCACCACTTCCAAATCATCGTAGCCATTCTGTTCTAGCACTTTTTGCCAAAGTAGGATTTTCTTGCCACTCACTACCTTCTCTACTGATTCAGGCAACTTAGCATGCAAGGATTTTTCTTGAGACTCCAACTGTTTTGCCAGAATCTTCGCTTTGAGTACTTTCAAACAACAAACCTGTCTCAACTCTTGCAAAAACATCGGAAATCAGGGACTCAGCACTAACGATTGGACACTTTGAGTTGCACTGCCAGCACTTGCACTTTGCTGCTGGTCTTCAATTGCAGGCCAACTCCAAGATCCGTCCCAATTCTCTTGTCCTTCGTGCCATGTACTGTCCCAAGACTCATCCCAACTGTCATTCCAGACTTATGCAGTTTCAAACCAAGACTGGTCCTCCCACCAAGAACCATGGTCCTGCCACCACATGTCAGTACTGTACCATCATAGTCATTTTCGTATCCAACTTCGTTCATTTTTCTTTTCTTGCCAAAACCTTTCTCTTTGCCTTTTCCTTTCTTTCTTCTCTGCTTTCCCTTGCCCTTGATTACCTGCCTATTGTCGCCTGAACCTTCCACCTGAGTGACCTGGTACAGCAAAACAGCTACGAAATCAGCTTCGGCTACATACAACCCTGTGGCATCAATTCTACTTAAAAATGTTCCCAGCAACTAGAATACCTGACCATTTCAAAGTCTATGTTTCTAATTGTGTCTAAAACTTTTGTCTACTGTCAGTTGGACTTCCTGACATTATACAACCACCGGTTCGGCGGCGGGGGCATACGGTGCAGTTGCGCCTCCAGGCAATCTTCTTTGGCCCTCTGCCAACTCCATCTTGAAACGTTGAGGGTCTGTGCAGGCTGTTGCGGTTCTCTCCACTGTGTCGGTACCTGACCCACGCCGCTGAGGTTCAGAACCGATGCAGTTGTTGTATGTCAGGCAGGTGTTAGACGAACAGGTTGGCGAGGTTGGAGGTGTATCTGAGATGTTTAGACAAAGAGCCACAGGTGGATTTCCACAAAGCATGGACTCTATGCATGTTCCAGGTTCTTCCGGAGAATACGTAGAAGACGTATTTGCAAAGAGTGAAATGAGAAGGAACACCTCGAACCCCAGACTGTTCGAAGTGGAACTGCATGAAGCAGAAGGTTGCTTGCTGTTTTGAGAAGTGCATTTGGAAATCATATACGAACTTCGACGTTGATCAATACATTCAGTGATTGTGCAATGCGGATGTTGGTGTGAATGCGCAGATGAACGGTTTGCAACAACAAGTAGTTCATCACCAGAATGTGTTTGCTCAGGTAGAGGTGCAGCAAGTGGAAGTTGATTGATACTTTTGCCTCAGCATTGTGACAAGACTAGGAAGGAAAGTTCATGGGATTTTGTGTTTGGCTCATGGGATTTTGTGTTTTGTTACCTGGATTGTGGCTGATATTTTTTATGTTTTGTGTTTTTTATTCTGGAATCTGGCTTACTTTTTTTGCAATCTCTGAAAAGTGACAATCTATTTTGTTCAATGGCCCTGTGAGCCTCCTGTTACAGTTACAGCTGAAACACTCAGGCTAAGGCTTTTATTCTAACACTTATTTCAGCAGCTCTTCAATTCTTTGAGACATGTTTTGACAGCAATTGACTCCAGGCACGAAGCACACCGAATCTAATTCACTGCAACATGATGGCCCTGGGGGCCACCTTTTCTTTTTGGCAACGTAATGGCCTATATCAAGTCAATGATGGCCCTGGGAGCCACCTTGGGATAAAAAGGGCAAGCTTTACAAAAACTGGCACAGACAGAATCTGCCTTCAAAGGCGATTATTTTTACTCACAACTTCTGCCAGCAGTTTGGTTTGAAACTGGCACGTCTTTGGCACCAGGTTGGACGGGGCCTGTCAGATGTCCAGCACTGTAGAGCTCCTTTACCAATGCTGCCGTTGAACTTTCAGTACGGACGGCCATGATGCCTGCGATCATCAGGGTGTGAAGGTGGAGCTCTGCCAAAAAAGGAACTCATCGACCGGCGCCGCAAGAGCTCGGCCACAACCAACTCCAGCAGCCAGCTGCTCCAAAGATGCTGTCCGCACGGTGCCTGGATCGAAGTTATCCATTGCTCACTTCAACCCTTTCCTTGGAGTCGAGCCCAGCAGCTGCAAATACAAGAGTCCAGCAGTCTGAGTCACGAGCGGCTGACGATTCAGCAGCTGTAGCTGTAATATTTGCATGGACCATTCCATTAGAAAGGAGAACGCGCAGTTACCATGTTCAGAATGGCCTAAAGAGCCACCAACCAAACAAAAAAAAAACATGCGCTGGTGTCCAAAAATAATTGCCCGGAGGGCGACGAAAAACACAATGACAAGTCTTGAAGGCGGCCCAGAGAGCCACCAGAATCAACAATGGCCCCAAGAGACACAGACACGTACTGCTTGTGAAAATGCTGCTGAGACTTTTTCTCGTCGCATGGTGCCGTAACAGTAGGCTCTCCAGTCCTGCGCTGCAACTCTATGAGCATAATCAGAGTCGCTTCAAAGCCTTGCTTGACCTGTACAAATTCTGGCGGGAGGACGGAAATCAAGTGGTTGACCTCTGGGATGGCCAGGTCGATCCCAGACACTTGTTGATTTCGTGACCAGTCTTCGAAGGCAAATCGGCATCGCCAATGTTCTTGCAAAAACTGCGCCGTCCTGTGCAGAAATTGCGGGGCTGGGTTGGGCAGGTTTTCGTCCAAGTTGTGCTGGCCCATCCACCGTGTCAACTTTGTTGCTTGCAGCAAACTGTACACGGCGAACATGAGCGCGCATTGAATCGCTGGCAGTCTCGGTTAAGGTGCTGGACAGGCCGAAGCAGACTGCATGGTCAACATGGCCCACAAGAGCCACATGGCAAGTAATTAATGGCCCAAGAGCCACTGACACTTTTATGGCCCTGAGAGCCACTGCTAAGGCAAATCAAAGATGACAGGACAAAATGGTGCACAAAAGAATTCTGGCACAGGGACAACTTTCAAACCTTACGTCTCTCAGTGACACACATGGTGCGGAAGGGTAGCAACCCTCGAAAACCTCTAGACCTGCTTGGGTCAGCGTCCAGGACGTCATCCTTAACAAAACAAAAGACCGTCCACGCAACCAAGTCAATCGATCCCAGAGCTCAGCCACTTTTACAGCACACAAACAAGACAAGAGAAATGTCTCTGCTCATGTCGCTATGGTTCTTGTTGACGTGTCACTCCTTGACACAAAAACAGATGCGGAGTCGCATGTTGACATCTTTCTGTCAACTTCACAAAAAAAGGATCAAAAACACATGTCGCCACAAAAAGTCTTTACATCAAGACATGGTTTGTTTGTTCAAATAAGTTTAAGTGTTTGAAAAACGTTGAAACATTTCAAGCACCAAAACGTGTTCCATGATGTCTCCCTCAGATTTGTTAGCAACTCCAGTTCTGAATGCCTTCAGAACGTTGCTCGCTTTCATCATTGAGAGACAAAATCAAACTAAACTTCTCCGATCAACGCCAAACAAAGTTCCTTCTTCCGGAGTAACCAAATGAATTCTACGAACTAGTTCTTCGTGCTCTTCGTGCTATTCATCGATGAAAGGATATGGAAAATGCATTGATTTCCTAATTTCATTCTACGGATTCAAAGCCTCACCGCATTCTCCGCAATCAAAATAGTCAAAGAAGATGAAAAACATATCGCTGTAAGGTTTCGCCATCTCCAATAAAAGCTGCAGCATATGAAACATGCAAAAACGACGTCAACCATCACGGTTGCGCTCACCATCAAGGTGTATAAAGCTGTAACTTATCCAGACTTCAGCATAGATCGCCCAAACTTGACAGGTCAATACATAAGGATGCCCTTAGCCGAAGGGCTACATAATGACCACCCATCCAGTTCGACAATCTTGCAAACTGCAGTTGTCCACATAGAATGAGATCCTTCATAGATCCAACCACCATCACAGTGTCATCAATCACAAAACTCTCGACGTAAGGCAGTTCCGGCATAAAAGGGCACATTAGCCGCTTTGCAGTCCACCAAATCTCGGGCCTTGATGTACCTTGACCAATCCAAGGCAGGACCCTTCGAAGAGTCTTTGGTCAAATGCTTTCGACACCATGAGACATAGTTGGGATCTTTCTCGAAGACAGTCTGGTAATTTGTCTTCTCCTCCTCATACTTTCCAAATGCAAACTTGGTCTTTCCCCACATAGCCGTATTGGTAATACCAGCTGGAAGCAAGGCCTTTGTGGCCAAATCTTCGGTGCCTCCCACAGGCTCCATGAAACTACTTCCAACCACCCAATCTGACTCTGTGTCAACTTCAAACTCTGCATCCTCAATTCTGCGCTTCGATGCATCGGTCATTGCACCACTAGATCCGCTGTCGGCAAAGGCATCTGGCATTGTGTTCTTGAAACCAGGCGGTAGTCGTCCTCGTGGTGCAGTTGGTATCGCGACACTCTTGTGTTGCTGACAGATTGCCGGTGGTGGATCGATTCCCCGCTGGTCTGCAAGCAAGACTCAAGACCGTAGACCCGTTGCGTTTCGGCCGGTCTACAGTCTTGAGTCTTACTCGCGGACCAGCGGGGAATCGAACCACCACCGGCAATCTGACAGAAGAGTGCCGCGATACCAACTGCACCACGAGGACGACTTTTGTCTTGCTCTGCTAACTAGGTGTTCCAGGCACAGGTCGGTGGCAATCCACTGCTACCACAACCATCATTTCCTCACCTCTTTCAGCCATACCAGGCCTTGGCTCCCTGGATCGATTCCCACTACACCTCTACGAGCAGCAAGCAGGCAGCTCCGGAAAGGTAGCAACCCTCGAAAACCTCTAGATCTACTTGAGTCAGCGTCCAGGACGTCGGTCTTAACAAAACACGTCCACGCAACCAAGTCACGAAGGGGTCTTGAAGGGGGCTTGAAAGGGGCTTGAAGGGGGCTGGAAGGGGGCTTGAAGGGAGCTTGAAGGGGGCTTGGAGAGGCGCTGAAAGGGGCTTGAAAGGGACTTGAAGGGGGCTTGAAGAGGGTAGTAGTGGTGGTAGTAGAAGAAGTAGTAGTAGTAGTAATAGTAGCAGTGGTAGTAGTAGTAGTAGTAGTAGTAGCAGTAGTAGTAGCAGCAGTAGCAGTAGCAGTCGTAGTGGTAGTAGTAGTAGTAGTAGCAGCAGTAGTAGCAGTAGTAGTAGCAGTAGTAGTAGCAGTAGCAGTAGCAGTCGTGGTAGTAGTAGCAGTAATAGTACTAGTGGTAGTAGTAGTAGTAGACTTCATCTCTAAATTCAATCCCCTGGTGCCTTGTTTCACAGACCTTCAGTCTCACTCTGGACTTCATCTTTAAATTCCACCACCCTTGTCTCAATTCAGGGGGACTTGCTCTAGACTTCATCTTTAAATCCTCTCCCGTTGCCTTGCTTCACAGACCTTCAGTCTCAATGACTTCACAGACCTTCAGTCTCAATCTAGACTCTTTTTTGGTTGCGAACGGTTGCGACCGTGAACGCAACGTCGAGCGAACACACTCTCAACCTTCAGACCCCCTAGAGTAAACGGGAACCCTTGCTACGCATTCGGGAAACACGACAAAGAAACTAACGCCGCTCAGAGCCACTCAAAGTTCCTCAGACTTTGTCTGTCATCAGCCTTGAGTGGGTTCCAGTGCTCAAGCGCAGCACTTTAGACGCAAAACCTGACCTTTTCGAATGTTTCCATGCAGGTTGTCATGTCGTTTTGCGTGGCAGGCGTGGCACTTTGAGACATTCCAACCTGTTTGATAACGTGTCGAAAATGTCAAAAATTGGCGCACGAAATGCTCGTTTTTCTGCATCCAGATGTCTTATCTCAAGTCGCTGATTTTTCTGTGGCGTCGTCGTGGCTGTGGAGGAAGCTCTGCCTCCTCACTCTGCACTTTACACTCCACACTACACACTCCTTACTTTACACTCGACACTTCACACTCCGCACTTTCCAGGTTGTGTCTTGGTTCTTTGCTCGTTGGTACCTTCCATCTCTCTTCATGCAATCTCCCCTGTCTTCACTTGGGCGTGTGACGTAAGATTGCGAGAGTGTTTTAGTTAAGTTTGGTGTGTCTTCGTTGTATGTAGATGTTGTTTGAGTGGCAAGGAAACAGCAGTGCTCACTAAAACTTGAATTTTTTGGCGTCTCCGAGGGCCCCTGTTTTTGCCCTTCTTCCTTTACTTTGCCCTTCTCCAAGGTTTCTACCTGAATTCGTTTGTCTCGTTTTGGGTGTCCTTTGTCCGGTGGCTCTAGAGCAATCTGGTGGTGCTCCTGTAGGACAGTCTGGGGCGCCCACGAGCAGCACAAGTCTACCTGCATGGTTCGTTAGTTGGTGGACGAGAATTGGTGACTCTGCAGCCTGCCTACTCTGTAGGTGAGCAGTGGTACGGGTTTGGATGCACTAGAAACGTCCACTTTGCATACTGCAATGCACTGCAGGTCTTTCAGGGACGATGACATCCTGAAATGTCTTGAACAGTTCTGCGGTTGGCACGTTTAACGAATCTGCAACAAGTGGATCTACGTTGTCGAATGTCAAGTTGGTATGGCGAAACTGCTGTTTGTAGTCATGTCAATTTTCGGCTTGCTTTCGCTGTCCAAGCATGGAGTCATCGCATTTTCTGGCTTCATGCTATCTGTACGACGGAAGATGCTTCGTCTATGCGAGATTTGCCTCGGAGCACCTGGTACAATGACCACGACATTCTTGCTCACAGAGAAAGATGATGGTGATCCCGTCCATGGAGGCCTTCTGTACAAGTTGATCTGAGAGGACGCTGACATTTGCAGACCCATGCTCATGTACAGCTTCGGCACATCTACGCCAAAGTGGACAGGCAGAATATTCTTGAATGTCGTGGTTCTCAATTCATTTTTGCATGTTTTTGAGAGTGATACAGTGGTCAGACCACTGCCCCTTTTGTGTGTCTGGTTTGTTGTTTCTCTTGACGAAATGCATGTCTGGCTGAAGATTTGCAGGTCGTCTGGCTGGTCTGTGTGTTGGTTGGTTGTTATGACCTTTTAGGTCCTTGTACAAATTGACATTTTCACTGCATGCTCATGTAAGAACCGAGCCACAGTACGACATCGGCCATACTCAAGAAAAAAAACACTCCAGACTTTCACTTTACACTCCTCACTCTACACATTACACTCCTCACTCTACACTTTACACTCCTCACTCCTCACCTGAGACTTTGCACTCTGCACTCCACACTTTTACATCACACTCTGCACTTTCCACTCCTCACTCCTCACTCTACACTTTACAGTCCACTCCACACACTTTACATTCCACACTCCACACTTTACACCACGCACTCCTTACTTTACACTCCATACTTCTCACTCCACACTTTCCACTCACACTCCACACTTTACACTCGACACATTCCACTCCAGACTCCACACTCTGCACTTTACGCTCCACACTCCACACTTTACACTTCACACTCCGCACTTTCCACTCCACACTTTACACTCCTCAACTCCACACTCCACACTTTACACTCCCCACTCCACACTTTGCACTCCTCGCTCCACACTTTACACTCCTAACTCCACACTTTACACTCCTCGCTCCCCACTCCACACTTTGCACTCCTCACCCACACTTTACACTCCTCGCTCAACACACTTTACACTCCTCTCAACACTTTACACTCCTCACTCCACACTCCACAGTTTACAGTCCACACTTCACAGTCCACACTTCACACTCCACACTTTCCACTCCACACTCCACACTCCACACTTTACACTCCACACTCCACACTTTACACTCCTCATCCATACTTTACGCTCCACACTTTACACTCCACACTCCCACACTTTGCACTCCACACTTTACACTCCACACTCTACGCTTTACACTCTAGACTATACACTCTACACTTCACACTTTACACTCCACGCTTTCCACTTTACACTGCTCACTCCACACTTTACACTCCGCACTCCCCACTCTACACTTTACACTCCATACTCCACACTCTACAGCTTATACTCCGCATTTTTTTCCGCCCGACGCCTTCGTGGCTTCCGCCAGGTCGTTCAACATGTTTAAGAGCATGTTGCAATTGGGATTAATTGATTAATTAAGTGACGCAAAGGCCGTTGCTGTAGTGGCCGCAAAAGTAAACTGGTGGAGGACCGATACACAGTCCTGTTGAGCTGTCACTTCTCTGTATCGTTCCAATTTTATCGGATGATCCTCGAAGGGAATCCATCCGTTAGTTTCTTTGTCGTTTCACCTTAGCTCCACTTTCACACCACGTTTCACTTTTCAACGTCTACTTACCAGATGCGACAAGACAGTGTCTTGTTGGCTTTTGGATTGTATCCATGAATCTGTGAGAATGTTGCCCGTGCAGCTGCACTCTGTGATCTCGTGAGAACTTGTCACAGCAGCTGCCTACAGAGTGAAGCAAGTAGGATTTCCTGCCTCCCTCCATGCCGTCGGACTGCTGCTTGGATGCACAGAGAGAAAAAGCATGTGTTGACACTTACGCGGGCAGCAAAATTTTCCGATGGCTGGCTCCACTTTTAGGTCCAAATCTGGACCCCAAAACGGAGCCCAAGAAGACATACGTTGTCATCGAGCTGGCGAAAGCCCAGAGGCGATAGACGGAAAAAAACACACAAACAAGACAAGAAAAATGTCTCGACCCACCAGCAATGCACTGCAGGTATGATACTGAGACGAAGACGCTCGGGAAGCACCTGAACAGTTCTGCAGGATATTTTCAACTGGGCGCCCTGTAACTATGCACGCCTAAAATTTGCCTGCCTATTGCGGCTACAGGCTGGTCATGACACAATGTTTTGCTGACTCTGCATTTTGCGACAGGATTTGTCTCCCCTTCAACCTGGTACATCATTCATGTCTGCCCAGTGATGAACTTGGTGAGTGACGGATGTTGGCTGGTCACCTACCTTGCCCTGTGTGACCGTCCTAGCCACTGCTACGGAGCTGCTCCCCGTAAGGGGGGCGGTACAATTGCAAGTTAGCTGCTAACAATTTGCTCTTCCTGCTCCTGAACCCACCGTTCGGTTCACGGCAAACGCATTTCGTCTTGAACCAAACACCTGA
>Ga0126342_10015509_pt1 | contig 13356 bp, 13 predicted proteins | sample Cyp1metagenome_FD_92528 | JGI IMG/M metagenome (GOLD analysis project Ga0126342, IMG submission 92528) | Coral microbial communities from Lord Howe Island, Old Settlement Bay, Australia - Cyphastrea 1 metagenome | ecosystem: Host-associated > Invertebrates > Cnidaria > Coral ...
ATATTTATATCATATATATATATATATATATATATATATATCATATATATATATATATCATATTTATAGATTTCATACATATATATATATATATATATCATCTATATATCTATATATATATCATATGTATGTATGTATAAAAATATATGGAATTATATGGGATATAATAGAGGGGAATTGAGAGCACCCCATTTAAACATGTGTCTGTGGACTGTGCACATGTGGACCCTGTCACTGGACCGCCAACCAGAAACTCACCAGCCCAAGACTCCGAAAGAAGTGTGACCCGGGGTCAAAATGACCTGTCATGGAAATAAAATACTTACCCTGTGGTAAACTAACATAGCCATTGAAAATGGCCATAGTGGATTTACCCATGAATAGCATGGTGATTTTCCATCGTTTTTTGTATGTTTACCAGAGGGTACAATACCCTCCAGTACTCAAATGTGGCTGGGAGATCACCTGCTTAGAGGTGTCTGTTGCTCGCTCCTGCAGCGTCAATTTGATCTCACTCACCGTCATATATGAGGTCAATAACCTCGGGTGGTTGGAACCACAGGAACACATGGCTGGTTGTTGGGCATGATAGTAGCCTTTCTTTGGTGATATTTCACAAGCAGTCCTTGAATGGTGGCAATTGATGAACATTAATGTCACTTACTCTGGCTGAATTACAACACTCCACCAACCTGAAATATCTGAAACGGTGCTACCTTAGGAAAGATTCCCCTTACCATCCATCATTTGCAGAGAGGATAGAGAGGTGTTGGTGAGGTTGTTTTAATTCAAACTGATTACAACTAATGGTTGCTATCAATACTGGCTATACTATACCATGCTATACCAATTATACTGATTCCTAGTTTGGCACAGAGTTTCCTGGATTGAAACCTCGGCCATTCAGCAGAAACTCACCAGCTACTGCCGTGATCCCCCCTCATTGCTGGTGCACCCAATTTGATCCAATGAATCTACCCTCTGGTAAACTAACATAACTATGGAAAATCACCATTTTTCATGGGAAAACTCCCTATAAATGGTCATTTTCAATAGCTATGTTAAATTACCAGAGGGTAATGAATCTGTCTGAAAATCATTTGTGCAGCCCATGTTTTCCATGTTTTTTGGGTCCCAGAAATTGATCCAACAAAAATGGCCCGTTTCACCCATCCCCCATTTCGCTGCTGGTAGCTTCACACACATGGCCTGCGCCCTCAATTGCACCTCGGAAAAAACCCAGCAACTGAGAATGCTGATGATCACAGTGAAACAGGATAGTGTTTCTCATTTTTCATACTGATATAGAATTGGAAATCATGATGCAACTGATGATCATTATCATAGTTTTAATATATCATATATATATATATATGATTATATATGTATGATATATGTATGAAAAAATCCAACTTCAGTTTCCACTGGTTACTGGTTTCTTGCCACGTTGTCACCAAGGCTCATTGTGCGTTCCACGCAGATTTCCAGGGTGAACTCGACATTCACCTCCAGTGAAAAATGGCTACAGCTAAGGGATATCCGGTTTTCGATGGCCATTTCAATGGGAAAATGCTGCGGCCAGTGCGAAGTCCGGAGAGAAATGCATGGGGATACTCTAACCCATTTGTTTCAGACAACCAACATACCACTGAACCGGCGTCCAAAAAAAAAAACTGTATATTTTCGCTTGTCTCCAAGGAATTCACCGTATTTAGGCATGGTTTCAACATGTTTCAACAATCAACACCCCACAATTTTCTCTTGTTTTTTCCCGTTGAACCCTCCAAAGTTGAATGTTGAGAATTTTTGTCCATAGCCATAGCAGCCAGTCATGGTGGGTTTCTTCCAGGTTGATTCCGGGATCCCGCGGCATCGCGGCAAGGAAGTGACAAAAATTAAGGTGGATTTTATGTTTCTGATTTCTGATCGTCTAACAACTATGGAAGTTGTCATCTCATCAACTAAAATGTAATCCTTCTTACCGCCAAGTCTGGCACTGCGAAATCCACCTGTTGACGGTTTTTTTGAACATCATTTGTCAACAGGTGAGATTCTAGCTCCACAAGCAACACTCCACACTGGCTCGGCACACCTGCAACGTCCATCCTCACCTGCGCCAAGAAAGTTGGGTGTTCGTCGGTGTTCGTTTTCCCCCTGAGCCCTCACTGGGATGGGATATCTGTGGATGTACAATTGGAATCAATTGGGAAATATGGTTTTGTCTGGAAAAACATTACCCCAAAATCCCATGTTTCATCATTATGTGTCCTACTATCTGGCCATTTAACACACCCGTTTACCTGCACGTGGTTCCAATGATCACAGCCAAGAGGGTGATCAAACCCCCATTAAAAAGAAGCACACATGGGCACACACCCATGATTCAAAACTACGAAAGCATAAAGGATTCGGCATCAGAACTATCCCAGGCTTCGAAGATTTTAATGAATCCAAGGGCTTAGTTTCAATGGGTTGGTGGAGAAGATCTGCAGGAAACCATGGTGAAACCCTCCAAATTTGGTTCGAACCGTGGCATCCTCTGGATATACCCATTTGACTCACCATCGAAGGGTCATATCCAGTCTCAGGGTCCACGATTTTTTCCAAATTCCTGTGCATATACATTGTATGTCTGAATATATGATGAGATGTGTCAATATATGGGTCTCTCTGAAAATAGAGTACCCCTCCAAAAAAACATGGTCAATCGCCATTATCCCTATAAACAACCATCATTTTAAATAAAAACCTATATCCGCCGACCCCGCTTGCAGCAGGGGGAGCGCGTCAGAGGAGAAATTACCAGCAGCAAGGGGCAAGAAGCAAGAAGGAAGAAGTCAGGAAGCAAGTACAAGCGGCAAGAAGCAAGAAGAAGAAGAAGAAGAAGCTTAAGCTTGAGAAGTAGCTTGAAGGCTGCAATTAGGATTTGGAGCTAGCGCATTACAAGCAGCAGCAAGGGGCAAGAAGGCATCACAAGCAGCAGCAAGGGGCAAGAAGGCATCACAAGCAGCAAGGGGCAAGAAGCATACTAGCAGCAGCAAGGGGCAAGAAGGTATTACAAGCAGCAAGGGGCAAGAAGCAAGAAGCCAGAAGCCAAGAAGCAATTACAAGCAGCAAGGGGCAAGAAGCAAGAAGCAAGAAGGCAGGAAGCAAGAAGAAGAAGAAGAAGAAGAAAAAGAAGAAGAAGAAGAAGCTTGAAGGCTGCCATTGCGGAGGGAAGGCTTTGGAGGTTTGCAAGCTGGAATCTGGAGCTAGCTTCTAGCTGTGTCAGAAAGCAACGTTAGGCAGAGGCAGCTGCCAGGTCCGTCCTTTAGTTCCATGGTGTTTCGGTCCTAGGCCAACATAGAGCCAACATATGCCAACATAGGCCCAACATGGCCCCAAGATAGGCCCAAGCTGGGCCCAACCTGGCCCAACATGGACCCAAGGGCGGCCCTTCAATCCGGGATGGTCTAAGATATCGCCAACATAGCCTCAACATGATCGCAACATGCTCCCTACACTGACTTCAGGCCGTTTCTCTGCCGGCGCCCGGCTGTCAGGCGTAAGCCCTGAAATTAATTGTGCTTAATACATGAGATGTGTGCAATGTATGTATCACATACATATCATCGGTTTGTCCTTAAGAGGGCACCAAAAGGTAAGATCAGACTGGCGAGATCAACCATCATGGCGAACATGAATGGTGAGTTAAGATTATTTAACAGTGAAACCTGGAGATTTATCCATTAATCATTAGTCATGTCCATTCAATACACCCACTGGTTCCCCAAAAGTGTTTGGTCAACATCCGTGCGTTTGTTGCCCCAGTTCCTGGGTAAAGCCCAATTTCGACCGCTTGGATCCTTATTTGCATGGTTCATCGTTCACCCTTCACTGGCACAACCACAAGAAGGGCCCCCCCGGTTATGTTTGCCGGTTTAAGTTCATGCAATTAATTGTATTTTATGTCATGATATATCCTGCCATAAGCCCAACAGTAGCCCAGTTCTGACCAACGGCTGCTCGAAAATAAAGTGATTAAAGCAATATGACTCCCGATGTTTTGGTGGTAGATCCATAATATCAATCCACACAAATCCATACAATCCTTAAAACATCTCTTCAAAATCCCTAGTTTTCATCCCTGTACCCTCTGGTAAACTAACATAGCTATTGAAAATGGCCATAGAAATAGTGGATTTTCCCATTAAAAATGGTGATTTTCCATAGCTATGTTAAATTACCAGAGGGTAGTTTTCTCCCCTTCCACCAGATCCAGTTTCACCCGATTGCAGTGGTCTCTGCTGCCGCTGTAAGACATGCACCAGCAGCCGGTCATCTGATACCCGCTGTTGCCTGGGAAGTCTGGCGTCCTGTAGATGCCAATCCAATTCTGAGAGTCTGGGATGATATCGGAAACTCAGGTTGGATTGGAAGCTTGAAATATGTTCCAAAATTCTCTGGATACACAAATTACAATAGATCCCACACAACATGATTTGCAAATTCTTTAAGTCTCCAGATCTGAGGTCATATCAACATCTCCAGATCAACCTCCTGGTGTCAAAAACACATGGAAAAAGACATGAAGTGGCAACCCAAATCTATGTGTGGATGGCATGAAATCTGTCAGATTTCGTTGGAACTTGAGATTCAGCTGTGCCAAACAACTCCATCTGAAATCAAATTGTGCGGAGAATTCGCAGGAAAGCCTGATGTCTAGATGGTTTTCGATGGAAGAAAACATGGTTTTCCAGTACACTTTGTCATCCAATTACAAAGACACGGAAACGATTCTGATCCCAGCTTTTCATAAGGGGCCCCATGTCAGATCATGGGCTTTTCGAGTTAGTGGTCTTTTCGTATAAGTAAAATGGCAGAGGAAGACCGCACCAACTGGCCATAGGAAAAAAAAGCCCCCCAATGGCCACCAGAATGAGAAAATGATGATCATCCAACTGCTGGTGGACTTTCAATCATGGGTCCCGCACCACTCCAACGACATCGTTGCTGGAAATATCCGTTAGACGTAATATTAATCTCTGTACTAAAAAAAAGCCATTGATAGTTATATCCCACCAAAAACATGACATTGTATCCACAATCTAATTCCACATATCTAATTATATCCTGTATCCTGTTGCTTTCTGGAAAGAGGCCTCCCACCCCAATCCCCCAAAAAAAAGATCATATTAATTTAATTCATATACCCCAGCCAGAAATTATGCCATGACATTCCATGCTTACCCCCAAAAATTGGTCCCGAATTTTGCTCTCGCCACATTTCGTGGAGACATAGACATTCTCGTCATCCTTCACGTGGGTCGCCGAGGACTCCTTGATGCTCCATGCCTACGAGGGATGGCTCAAAAAATCCACGGTGGAGGGGGGGTTGGGCTGAAATGACCCGGCCTGGTAAACAAAAAACGATTTACCATGCTATTCATGGGTAAATCCGCTATTTCTATGGCCATTTTCAATAGCTATTTTAGTTTACCAGAGGGTAACATGATTGAATCTGATTGAAATGCAAATTATATCAAATTATGATGAATAGAAACTTGGCATGCTAGATTCTGCTAGATGAAATGAGGATGATTTGATCTGGAAAAACATGTTTTCTGCTGTACAAATGCCATTGAAGCAGCGCCACTTTCTGGCAGATCCATCAAGGAACGGGTGCAATATTGGAATCTGCGCCAACCAATGGCTTCATGATAAATCAAACAACTGACATTTCACACTGAACCACCCCCCAAAAAAAAGAATGAATAAAGACCATGCTCTGCACTTTGAAATCGCCATTTGCTGGTTTCTGCAGTTGATTTTGGTGTATATCCCCCGGTTCATAGGTTGACATCCCCGCTTTTTGCTTGGCCAATACCGGAAAATCCACCCAGCAACAGTTCGATATGGTTGTCCCAGCGAACTAAAGAAAAATACCAGAAATACCCCATGAATATCCCAGGAATATTCCATTAATCCCATTCAATTTTTCTGGATATTAGATGGAATATAATCCATATATGTTTTCATCTAATACCATATAATGGATTCAATATTCTAATACCATGAATATCCCAGGCTATTTTTTCTGGATATAATCTAATATCATCTAATATCCTATGGATATTCCAGTAAATTACTATCAATTAAAACATATCATGGTTATCACCAATATGCCAATATCATCTAATATCCCATGACTATCACAATTAATAATCTAATGCCCCATTAAACATTACTAATACCATTTGGTTATTTAACATAGCCGTGGAAAATGGCCCATTTATAGATGGTTTACCTATTAAAAATGGTGATTTTCCATGGCTATGTTAAATAACCAGAGGGTATAGCAAATAATAAATATCCCATTCAAAATCTAGTTCACTGTCGCCATTCCACTGAAGCCCGAACCACCGTCCAGAGGCCCCGGCCGTGGCAACCGGGGATTGCATCTTACTGCAGATCGCCTGGCTTTGGTTTCTGAGTAGAAAAATAGGCATCTACCAAAAATATGGGCATATGGGGGGTTCCTTAAATGGAGGTACTCAGCTTTAACTTTTCCAGCTTGACGGGCGGCGCGTACAAGGGTTGACAACGTATTCAACGGAGTATTCTGACCTCCGTTTACTAGTAATTTCAGCTTCATACAGACGAGTTGCATTCTGTAGTCCGTACTTAGATTGTTTTTAGATGCTTTATCCTATCAAAATGGATAATTTGGGGGTACCCCCATTTTAGGAAGTCCCCATATAGTATCATATAGTAGGATATCATGGAAATGCCTATAACATAGAATCTATTTTGTTTTTTTGACAAGAAGAATGGTAGTTTAGGCATTTTATGATCGATTTTGGCATGATATTGGGAATCTAAGCATCAATCAATGGGTTCAACCCAACAACATACCAACCCGATTGATTTTTTTCCCATCATCCCAAGAATTGGGATTTACATAATTTCGTGAACCATTATTTACTGTAGGGGATGATGACTATTCTTGTGGATCCCACATTCATAACCTCGATGTACACAACCGCAAATATCCCATTAATGTAAGTGGCATATTAAGCATATCAGCATCACTATCATTATTATAATCATTATGTGTATATATATATATATGTATGTATATATATATATATACACATGATTATTAGTATTCCTTATATAACCTGAAAATAGCTGTTCTCATGGAGCCATGTGGTGATGATTTTCCTTACAATTCCCATCATTCCCCGAGGATGCCGTGCGCCTGCGCGTAACCGCCTTCAGCATAGCACCTGCAGTTGGGCGGCAAAAGAAACACCTCTTTTAAGGATGTCCAAAATGTTTGAGCTCAGATACCCTCTGGTAATGACTAACATAGCTATTGAAAATGACCATTTATAATGGATTTTCCCCATTGAAAATGGTGATTTTCCATAGTTATGTTAGTTTACCAGAGGGTAGTTTTTTGCTGATGTTTCTGCTCCGTTCTGTTCCAACTTTTGGCCAAGTTTGGCCATTGATCCATATGAAAAACGTCAAGTCTTCGTTCACCAAAACTGCCCTGGCAACTCAGAGCCGCCCACCGTTCGTTGTTGGTATCCTTCCAGATCTTCTTACAGTGATGGCTGACCTCGGCAGCCCATGGCGCCAGTCAAAAAGAGGTGGATGGTGGACTGGTGGACTTTGGGGGCCCTGAAACTCCGAGTTGGGAAAGTTTGGGGGCCGTGATTCCTTTGATATCTTTGGCACTGATGGAAAGAAAACTGACTCTTACTGACTGTTGCTTGGTTTTTTTTTACTTTGACAAATTTCAATCCCCACCAGTTTCTCCCGAAAAAAAAACAAAACGACTCCACTCACCACCAGGGCACCGTCTGCCCGTGGACCAATTCGATGAAGGAGTCCTGGTAACAGGTGCAGCTCAACCTCAGAGATCCACAGTCGTCACCTGCAGGTTGTTAACCTATACTAAGTCATGGTCATGACGACTGGATGAGAACTGGGGGTACAACTTTAACGAATTCAGTGAAACCCCAATCATAGACCCCTGATTTGGAATACAGTATGGTTTTTGGTACCAAAAATCGAAGGATGGCGTAAAGTGGGTATGGTTTATCAGTGGGTTTCCCAAATCTTCAATTCACCTGTTTGCTTTGCGGTGGTGCTTAAGCCACACTCTTGTAAAACTGTAAAATGTTATTCATTGAGGAAATCACTGCAATTTGAAACCGCCAAGCAGGTTGGTTTCCCTTAGCGACATGGATGATTTTGGTGGAATTGGGGTCCCCAAAGTTCTGCTAAAGTGCTACGCAAGACAGCAGAGGGGTGGGAGGGGTGCGATAACGTTGAACCTCTTGCCTCTGTGGAACATCTACACATCATTTATAGTGATTTACAGGAAAAGAAGAATGCTTTGACTCTGACCCTGAGCATTGCAGACAGCCTCAGAAAAAGCAAAACAAGTGTGTGGCAATAGAGAACAAACTTATAACAGGAACAAATCCTGGCACACAAGACTTCGCAAAATTCACTCAAACTAAGAAACCTGAGAATGTTCCGGTCGAAATTTACATCAAAGCATTCTGTCAGAAAGACGCACGGTACTGTTGAAGACATGTTCGTGTCAGTTGTAGGGCTCTCAAAATGGTGTGACTGTGCTATGTATATATATATATGAATGAATCTGCATATTATGTGTATATACATGTGCAAGGTCATGTATATACATATATATATATATATTATACATTATTGTTTTGTATACATTCGTAACAAATACTATTGTCATCAAAAAAAAATGGCATCATCGACGCCCCTCGTGATTTTCCGTGTCCAGTCATCTGCCCACTGAGGAACACTTTGTAACCAGAAGGGCATGAAGCATAGACCTCGGCCGGATTTTCCATGAAAACTCTCATCAAATACAGCAGATGGGCTTCCTGCAATGCTTCCCTCAAACCAATCCAATTAACTCAACCGGGTTCAGACTAGATATGCTTTTCGGAAAGAAAAAATATGTTTGTAGTTGAATTGGGCCAACATACACATCCGTTCCAAATGAATTCTTCAAGAGGTCGTACATTTCTACATCTGTTACCTTGAATTTTTATCATGTCAAGTTTGACCCAATGGCCATAAATCCTGGTTACGGTGGTTGACCTACCCCTCTGAAAAATATTAGTCAGTTGGGATTATGACATTCCCAATATATGGAAAAATAAAAAAATGTTCCAAACCACCAACCAGAATCAATAATACCTGTTTTTAAGGAACTGAGTGACTCATTCCACACAGCTTAAGTACGCATCACCCTATCTTCAGTGGTAAAAATATGTGTGTTTCATATGTCTTGTGCACCCAGCCCTCCATGGTTAGTAATCAGCTTCCCAACAGTTTCAATTGGGCGGAAATCTGCCATTTTGAAAACAACCTAAATATCAATACATATCATATATGTATTGCTGGTCGTATATCCCGTTGTGAGTTATAAATGTTAGCAGTCCCAAAATAGATAGAAAAGTTGAAAACGTGGGGTAAATATAGTCTATAGCATCCTGGAAAGACTGTTCTGTCTTTTTTGGAACGCCAAGCCTTTATTTTCTACAATAAATCCAACTATATCCCCATATACAGCATTCCCAAACACATGTGGAATCAGGTTATGATCCATCCCCCATTGCTGCTCAGCACGGCACATTACTCGGCAGCGTGCGTCTGCGCCGGGAGCGTCTACGCCGGGAGCGTCTTCTGCGGCGCGAGCGACGGCGTCGGGAGCGGCGGCGGCGCCGACGCCGGCGGCGCGAACAGCAGATCTTGCCACCTGGCAGCAGGATGACTGTCACCGGGATGGGATTCTAGTCCCCACGAAGTTGGGAAATATCTCCTGTAACTATGGTTTTTTGGGGGGAATTATTAGTGGACACCCCAAGAAGGGGGGAAGCGCCCAGTGATGTTTCTTGGTTTAGAAATCATGGAAAAAGAAGGGAAATATATTCTGTATAGAAATGGATGTATTTATTTTTTTCCACAGAATATACCAGTGATTACTGTATAAGTTGGTTTATCAATGGTCAAGGGTACCATAGGGAATTCAAGGGGTTAGGAAAATGATTTAAGAATTGATTGCTCACATCTTTGGTCTATGATATTACTACGGTTGAGTAATTTTAATACTGGTAGCGAAAATGATGATAGACCAAGGGAACGCTAGATATTGGGCCTGGCCCAAAAATCAGCCATAAAATGGATTTTATGGCACGTTTTATAATTCATGGAATGTATAGTAGTTCTCCTAGGACCAACACGTTGGCTGATTTCCACCATAGAATGCATGGATGTCACCAGACTTCAAGTTCAGGAACAGCAACTGGCAGCAACGATGTTCAACAGACATGGCATACGCTGAGTCAGCAATCGGTTACACCGTGCCATGCCATGTCACACCCAATTTCTCCAATGAGTATTCCCAGTAGATATGATAAAAGTGGTGGCTTTCCCATCAGAAAAGTCTGCCAAAAAACAAAGAACCAACAAAAAAAGCATTTTAGTAACCATCTATAGTAACCATCTAGAGTAACAATCTATAAATATTTAGGACCTCTGCTTTCTTTTAGTAACCATCTATAGCACACTGGGGAAATCATCCATGAATTATACAACAAATCCATGGATTTTTCCAACCACGGCTCCCTGCCTTTCTGTCCTTGAGTATCCACAGCTCCCACCAGTGACGCGTTACTTAGCTCAGGAGAATCCTCGGACGGATCAGCGAGGCATTCATCAGTTTGGTCACAAAAAACGGGGAAAGAGCTGGGAAATGCTGCGAACACATGGGAAAAAGGAATTTGTTTCATGAAGTTGATGTTCCTTTGGAACACGTAGAAGCATGTTTCAAGCGAACTCGTTGACGCCACTTCCAAGTGATAAACCGATCTAGAACTCAATGTCCTCATGTTGAAGGGTTATATGTTATATTATGTCATATTCCTATTCCATCATATCCCAAAGGATTTCAGGTATGGGCTTGGCCCCAAGAAACTAAAATTACTACCCCAAATGGATCGTAATTCCAATATTTCAGACGGATTTTTTAAACAGCCTTTCGTGGGACCATAAGGTACCAAAAAAATCCCATGGTTTCAAAATGGACGTTCACCCACATCCAACTCACCCTGAAAATCCAACTCACAATCCATGAATATCCATTAAATCAATGTTCCTGTTCCAAATAATCAAAATATATCAAAATCCATTTTAGAAATGTCAAAAACATGAACAAATACCATGAAAAGCCAGGACTTTCCCATCCATGGCACCTGAGCATCCTGAGAATCTTCCAGGCCGTCTTCGCCCATGACCTCGTCCTGGCTGCTTTTTTCGCCACTTAAAAAAATGATGAAATCCATTTTAAATCCACAAAATCATCCATTTAGTGGATCCATTTAGTGGATATTTTATGATATTCCAACTTTTAAAAATTAGATCCATTTAGTTGGAATATCCACTTTACATACTGTACAATCTCTACAAATATAGCCACTAAATATCTTAAACCCATGGATTTGGGGCTACGAAAACAGGTGATCTCCTACTTTCCGGCCACTCCTCAGAGTCTTCGTCATCATCCATGAGAGAATCGTCCTGCGTCATGCGACCCCTTTTGGACTTGCAGTCAAGTTAGTAACGGCGATATACTGGGAACATCACACATATCATATATCATATCATATACAGTATGTATTATAATGATTTATAAAGGGGATATTAGATATCATGATTTATCCAACCAGCTTGATGTGATGCGGCTGCGGCTGAAACTGCGGTACACCCCGCAGTATGTCCATGTTTGTTGGGAAATCTATATTTTAAAACCATCATTTTTTGCGGGGTACCCTATTTTTTGGCAAACCCAAATTCTCGAGAGCAATGCAGCAAAGAGTGCAAGAAAAAAATCACCACAGGAAAGCGAAAAGCGGCCGCCATTGTTTTACTTCTCCTCTTCGTCTGCCTTCTTCTCTTCAGGTTCTTCATCTTCTGGAGTCAAATCATCATCCTGGCAATGACAGGACCTTGCCTTGGTCTAGAAACTGTGATAAACCGAAAAATACACCATTCCATGTCCACCATGAACCATGACTGGGTGTCATAAAAAACATCATCCCATTACCCGGTCCCAATAAACCCCGGGGATGGTGACTCATTGGGTTTACCACATTTCCCAACCAAGGCTGTGATTCTTTTCGACTCGGCATCCCGCCTCGTCCGACACCTTTCCTTCATGGTCGATTTCTGCGGCAGTTTCGCCATCATCCTCGTCCTCGTCCTCGTCTTCACTGACGCCTGGACGGTAACACAGGCTCTGGGAGGCTCCCGGGGAAACCACCAGAGTCTCCACAGTGATGTCTGGTTTTGACCATTTTTGACCTATGTCATCTATGTCAACCATGTCTCATCCATACCAACGAGGACGCACAAATTCACTGCATAGGTTGTAAATGGTGTCAGGAATGTAAACAGAAAACATACTCGAACATGGCAACCCGAATTAGATCGAATTAGGTTTCACCATATTTCACCTCAAAAATCATTAAAACATATTAAAACTATTGGATCAATGGTGATACCTTTTTTAACCACCATGTCTTCACCTCAATGGTCTCACCTATAAATCAATGCTATGGAAAATCCCCATTAGCTACTAATGGGTAAATCCACTATTTCAATGGCCATGTTCAATAGCTAAGTGTTTGTTTACCATTACTATAACCATTCTTATAACCATGACTATAATTACCATTACCATAACCATTACTATAGCCATTATTACTATAACTGTTTTCTATGTTTACCATTGGATTTACCCTCCGATCATGGCGCCTGTCAGCTGGATATCCTCGACCGAACCATTGGCGCCGGCGCCGGTCTCCAGCCATGAGAAGCTGGGCCCGGAGCTGGTGACGTATGAAATGCCTTGCCTGGCGGTGAATCGTGGTGATTAATGGATTTAATGGTGATTAATGGATGATTAATGGTGATTAATGGTGATTAATGGATGATTAATGGTGATTAATGGTTTTTTTAATGGTGATTAATGGTGATTAAATGGTGATTAATGGTGATTAAATGGTGATTAATGGTGATTAATGGTGATTAATGGTGATTAAATGGTGATTGATGGTGATTAAATGGTGATTAATGGTGATTGATGGTGATTAATGGTGATTAATGGTGATTAATGGTGATTAAATGGTGATTAATGGTGATTAAATGGTGATTAAATGGTGATTAATGGTGATTAAATGGTGATTAATGGTGATTAATGGTGATTAATGGTGATTAATGGTGATTAATGGTGATTAAATGGTGATTAATGGTGATTAA
>Ga0126342_10015510_pt1 | contig 13355 bp, 17 predicted proteins | sample Cyp1metagenome_FD_92528 | JGI IMG/M metagenome (GOLD analysis project Ga0126342, IMG submission 92528) | Coral microbial communities from Lord Howe Island, Old Settlement Bay, Australia - Cyphastrea 1 metagenome | ecosystem: Host-associated > Invertebrates > Cnidaria > Coral ...
AAGAAGGTGGGGGAAACCTTCAATGACAGTCTAAACATTCGTTGCCGTTTCCATTATTGTTTAATCTGACAAAATTGGCCTGCATAGCAAAGTAAAACAGGGAGTTGCGAGTGTTTATATATATATATATATATATATATATTATATTATGTACATATCATATAGTGTGTATACCTGTATATATATAATTATATAATATAATATAATAATACGTATATAATAATGCATATGTATACTACACGGGTTAACGGTTACACCACGACTCTACCATGGTAAACCTTTTCAACTAGGGTCCAGTGCGCACATCCCGGCCAGTGCTGCGCAAAGGTTCGGCGCTTGCAACAGATGTTGGTGCCCTCCTTGCCTTCGCCAGTGCTACTTCTGGAGATTTGGGAGAGGGCTACCAAGGGCTACCGAGGGTTGAAATAATGATCCAACGTGAAAAAGGAAGTTGCGTTTTTTATTGCAATATGTTTGATCTTTACGGAATTGTTGGGTTTATCAGATTATAGGTTTTGAATCAAACTTTGATTGAGTTTTGGTAATACTTGTTGGCAATGAGTGTATTGGTTTCGATGTGGTTTTGATCGGTTCATTCATGGTTTCTTGATTCTTCCATTGATTCACTGATTTGACTGATTTATTTTATCGCACCCCCTAGTTCAATATAAAATGGAACCGTAAGTATGGTGTTTGGAAGGTGGCATTGCCGTTGGATATGGCAATTCTTGGGTTCCGCGTGGTTTTGTTTGGGGATGTATTTGATTATTGTTATGAAAATCTTACCAGCAAACTCTGAGGGTTGTTGATTATTTATTTGTGTCATTTTTTTGTCATTTGGTTTTTGCATTTTTTCCATTCCTGTTTTGTGGTGTCATTGTTTTGTCATTTTGTTGTCATTTGTTAAGTCACTTGTTTGTCATTTTCTTGTCATTTTTTCGTCATTTTTTTGTCGTTTTCTTGTCGTTTTTCTACTTTCTAGCATTGTTTTTCATGTGTTTTGTCAGTTTCCTCCTTCACTGCAACTTGGTGGTCGTTGTCCAATTCTTGGTTTTCCTGCGTCCATGTTTGAATTCTTTTGTTCTCCGCTTGCTGCTTGCACAGTAACCTTCTTTCCGTTCTCTTGACTTCGGCACAGTTTTTTGCCCTTTCTTTTGTGGTTCTGTCATCGACGCAAAAATGACAAAGAAATGACGAAACAACACAAAAATGATAACACAAATGATAACGCAAATCCAAAATGACAAACCCAAATGCAAAAAAATGACAAAAAAACAAAAAACACAAAATAGTTATTTTGGAATTTCCAATGTTTGCAGGCCCAAAATTTCCTAAGATTATTGATCACTTTATAAAACTCCCTTCAGCGCAGGATCTGCTGCTGTCCTTGCCACGTGTAACGAGTCCGGTGCCCTTTAGGACTTCTGTGTTGGACTGGGTGATGTAGCTGTGGGATTGGGATGCTATGGGTTATTGGTGTGCAAGTTGGCTGTCCACAGAAAAGTGTAGTCGATAAAATCACAAGAAGGAACAGTTTCCATGGTGTTGTTGTAAAGCTTTTCTGGATGGACGCCTCACGGGGTAACCGTCCCGGAGGATTCTGAAGGATAATAAGAGTTGGATCGGCATCTCTAAGGTTCGCCACCAATGCATGGGAAATTGTTGTTGAGAAAATGAGTTAGCTACGAGTTTCAGGAAATTGCAGGCCAGCCTTCGGCAAGGGAACATGAGAATTCAGCTTGTAAAGAGGCAAAATCATGTTTGTTTTCTTGTGCCCCCAAAATGGTATTGTACTCCCCCAAAAAATGATGGTGAAATCCTTGGAATGACACAAAATGGCACGGTCCATTGGTATCCCATGTTGGGTTGCCAAGTGGAGGATTCATATCCTTGAAGAGATGTTGACGGAGGAGCACCCAAGGGAGTTTGGGATGAGTTTCCGAGCTATTTGGGATTGTCTGAACATGGAGTACCCCGACTTCCAAAGGTTTACAATCTTACGTTTCCAAGTATTTGATGGCAATTTTGGGAGATTATATGAGAGATATTATGTGTATAATATATATATATATATTATAAACCAATTTTTGAACAAACCCAACTTTGACTTGACTGTTCTGATGGAGTTTAGGCATTGCTGGAACAGTATTTGGGACACGCCCGAGCTATATTGGGCTCGCAGTTCACCTCAGACATCGAGCTGCAAGCAACTCTCTGCTTCACACCCTGCATGACACAGGTTTTCAAAATGGTGTTTTGAGAAGCCGCCCCAAATTGGAAAGCGTTGAAATGTTGAAAGCATGTTTTTTTCATGTTTTTTCCCCAATCTGCCCAATCTTTAAACATTCAAACGCTTTCTCCATTTTCCTCTCCTCAAAGTCTACTCCACCAGGAATGCTGGGAGGCGGAGAGTGACTCTGATCTTCTCGAGGAGCTTTCAATCAATGACGAGGCGCAGGAAAGCCTCACTCGCAGCTCGGTTCTGGTGTGGGGCACCAAGTTCGTTTTGATGGTTCATGAGGGAGAGATTTTAGCTATAACCACAAAAAAGATAGAACAGTAACCTACATAAATTACTCATATTTTGGTCGGATTTTACTTTTCTATCTTTTTGAAAGTTGCTATACGTATGCTATACGTATATGCGCTAAAAGGACAGCTGGGCAGTACCTCAAGTGGCCACTATTTCTGGCTTAAAAGCGGCAGTTTTGGTTTCTGGTGCCGGTTACATTTGTGGAAATCTAAAGGTTCCAGCAATACTAGCCTCAAGAACCCCCTAACAATAAGGGTTGATAGTGATTGATGACCCCTTCAGGCCTTATCGGCGGTTTTCCAAGGTCCAGCTCGTCTAGAGGGTGCGGGAAAACGCCGCCGCCACGCAGAGTTTCCGAAAAAGATTGCACAGTGTGGGGTATGGTTGAGTAAATTTGGGTTCTGGTGAGGTCTTACGGTTTGTTGAGGGTTTTGGTTAAAGGCTTGAAACACTGCAGATTACGGAGTATGTCTTGAAAAGTGACTTTGGCACCGCCTTAGTTAAGCACGAAAAGGCAATGTCATCATTTTGCATGCTTGCAATTAGTGAAAAACACGCGATGAAGCAACACGGCAGATTGCAGTCCCGCATGGATTTCCGTTAATTTCGGGCAAACGTCAGGCAGTAGCGATATATCTACTTGATATGAATATCATATATTTCTATATCATCATTATACTACACATTATTACACATATTGCATAGATATTCAGTCATAGACATACATACACATGCAGCCATTCTCCCAGTCTTCCTGTCCAAGGCCAGGATATGGTCCCGCCCACAAGGTCTCGGAGAAGTTGCGACAAGTCGGAGGTCCCTGGCGAGCTAAAACCGGTTGGATGGGTACAAGTCTTGACGTTGACCATACATGATATACACTTTTACATGTTCTATTTCTATATACTGAATTATACTGGATGTATAATATGTGTATATAATTGTGTATATATATATATATATCATCAACACTCAATTTGTTCTCACCCACTCCTCTTCATGATAGTAAGATGCAGGTTAATGTTCATCAACCGTAGTTGTAGCCGCTTTTGTTGGGTGCAGAATCGCATGAGGGCTGCGATCCACAACCATACCCAGTTGAGGCCCAAAAGATTGCAATGAAACATGGCCATATATGGCCATTTAAATGGGGAAAGTATGGGAAAGTGATGTTCGAATCCCTTGGATTTTTAGGGGGTAGGCCACTATCAGACAATACTATCAATACCACAGGAACTTTCTTTGCATTTTTCACTGAGGATTGGGAAGAATTGGTGAAGGTTTACCTGAAACGGCCGGAGGGCTTGATTCCCCTCAGAAGCTGATGGGATTGTTTGAGCCATGAAAATTGCAAAATCTTGGGACCCAGGATTTGGGATGTTGAGCTCCAGAATTGGTTCCGACACCATGGAATTCAGGCAATCCAAACAAACATCTGGCAACATGGCATGGTCGTGGGTGCAGAAGTATTTTTGCTCTCTTTGCTCCATTTGTGCTCTAAATCATCAGACATCCATCAAGAATCCCTGTCTGCATCTTGAAAACCTTGACCCAAGGTCCAAAAGTCTCCAGCGCGTCATTTGTTTGGTGGCTAGGAACTCGGTTAGCTACTTTCCAGCCGGGGTGCACGTGACCCATGTAGCTATTGTCAATGACTTTCCTACTCAAGATGGAGGTTCCCACTACCACCAGGGTGTACCAGGACAGAAAAGGTTCGTTTTTCTTGATGTCTGAAATTGTGTTTTCCAGGCCCATTTCCATTTTGCTGACTTCAAAGGGGTTATATCCCCAGCTGAACGAGACGGGCCCTTTTTGCTCAGGATTCCTATCGTGGGCTCCGTCGCGATGATGAACGCCTATGGGAGGTGGTATGGATTTGACCATGCCACGTAGCATGCCACGTAGCATGGCTCTGGGGCGCAGCAAGCCATTCCCATTTAAGAGAAAACACACTGGCAGAGCGTTTCTTGGTTTGGGGTTTCTGCAGACCGTGATGGACAGTGGGCGGCAGATGATGGTGGTGCTCACAAAGGCTGGGAATGAAGTTGTGGCGCACCTCCTAGCACCCTAAGAAATCCAACAAATGGGGGTCAATGACAAGCAACTTTGTGATTTTTGGTGGATGAATATCCATTTACATCCATTTACCAGCTACTTTGATGTTCACAAGTGCAGCATGGTTTTGAATGGTTTTGATCCATATCCACAAAACCGATATGATATCCAAGATTCCTTTTGGGGGGGAGATTACTCAGGGGGCACCAGCCTCGATTTTTGGTGCTTTGTGACCGTGTTTTTCCCCCAGAATCGACCATGAAATGTGGGGCTGTGGGGAGGCGGACAGATGTCATCCTGTTGACCTCCACAAGAACGTGTCCGAGGCTGGCTTTCCCCAACCAGCAGCCGTTCGCGTCTCTTTTTGTGTATCCACCTGCTTTGCCAACAGCTAACGTTCTGCGTGGGTCAGAAATTGCACTAAGATGAACAACTAATCAGGGAAGTTGATTTTGAGTATGGAGGCTAAACCCTAGGGCTGGACTGATCACTACAGCGAAAAGGATACCTGGGATGTGTGCAAAAGTTTGTGCTCTTTGCTTGTTTCTCCCCTAAGGCGCTGCTACCTTTGCCTTTTCACCAGTATTTCCTCCGTCACCAGTGGAGGTCATTGCTGCGTTGCAGCATTTGGACAAAGACCTCATCTGGCCGTGTCTTGGTGTGGAACAAGCCGAATCATACTTCTTCAAATATCGGCGGGATTACTATAAGACGGATATGTTGAACATGTTGAAAGTGGTGGCAATGACAAGTGCGAATTTATCACACATTTCAGGAACACTTGAAGGTTGTGATTTGCAGCCAGCGATTTGGGCAATCACCGCCATCTATGACTGGTTTGGCATCCCTTATTAAGTCACATTCCTTCACTCAGAATAACACTAGTGGTTGCAGGGCCGTAATCCCTGAAGATCATTTACATACCCTTGTTATCCCTTGTTTCATGACTTTGTTAAGCTTTGCAACCAATGCAATACTGGGATGAGCATGTGTGCAATCCCCTATCATCAAATACAAAGATGATCATATTAATACATACAGCATACAAATCCAGGTACGCCAATACGTGGGTATACCCCCTAGGCCATCAACTTTACAATAGGGACAATGAGATTCTAAAACCATGAAATTTTAGGGTGCCCAATTTTCAGAAAACCCCCTATATCTGGAAGACTTGTAACGAAGCCGCTGCGACGTCACTGGAACGGTGGTGAACGGGGATAAGCATCCCAAATTTGGCATTCTTTCAGGTTTTGTATTAAGCTTTATCCAGATCATTGATCATTCCTCACAATTACTAAATATGACTAACCATCATTATCCATCATCCATTATGAACTAGTCACCATTATTAAACATGGTAACCATATGGCTATGGATCAATACCTATTAATACCATTTTTAGGGGGTTATTCACATCCATTTACCAGCTATTTTGATGTTCACCAGGGGTACAAGGTTTTGACACACTGCCATATGGTAACCATATATGGCAACCATATATGGATGCTCTCAAGGTACGTCCATGCCATCTCTGCGGAGCATGACTTGGGCCTTCGCGAACTTCGCGCCTCGCTGAGCATCCTCAGTCGAAGAGGTGAGCCCCGTGGCATTGAAAAAACCGACTGCAACAGTTGATACATGAAATTCTGGGATTTAGTTTCACCATCATTCATATTTCGGGGGTTTTAGCATGAAACATATGGGAATCCAATTGGTAAATAACGGTTGATTGGTTACTATAGGGGGCTATTAAGGTACCTGGTTTATTAGGGTTTATTCAAGTCCAGAATAGGGACATCTATTTACCAACCAGTTCTTGATGGATGGGATAGGAGTATTTTTAGTGGCTCAAGTCCCAATTAGATGATTGGAATTTGAAACCAGGCACCCCTGTAATTGCAGGTAAAAAACATGGTTTCAACCATAGATTTTCCCTTGAAGCAATCCATTGATTGGGTGTCACCATGAAAATGGGGGGAGATAGACCAGTGACAGCGGATATCGATCAATGGAAGGTGTTTATGGCCGGAGGATTGAACAAACAATTTTGGAGGATTGAAAAAACAATTTATTGAGGCTACAAATCCGTCAGTGATCCTAATTGTCCATCGCCAGGGGCCAAGCTCCTTCAAGAGACCAAACATGACGCGAAAACGGCCGGAGATCACATGGACTTCAGTCATGGCATTCACCAAGTGTTGAGGTTTCAATTCTTGGAACAGTGGAGAGAAATTCCATGTAGACTGATTATCATGGGAACTTGACTGGTGATGTCACTGTGTGTTCTATCATGATCTATCCACTATTGGAAAGTCACCCACCTCTCTTCGCGCATCAGGGTCAAGAGGAAGGACCAGCAGTTATGATATGATATGAAGTGAATTATATATATATATATGGCTATATGATATAATTTTCCCTGATTATTTCTTTTACTTCACCTCGGTTAGCGAAAGTGGCGTGGATCTGTGCCAGCTCGCGTTTTTCCTTGTCAGGGGCTATTTTTGTGCTCAAGCTGGGCTGCCGCCCTAAGCCATGGGGGTTTGGGTTGACAATTAAAAAAGGGTCCTGTTGACATGGAATTTTTGCTACAGTTTGGTGGCTAGTTTGATTGGTAATTCTTCACAAACGTACATTTTCCTTTGAATGCAGAGACAGGTATTCGATCAGCAGGCGGAATTCATCGGTCCGACACCATTCTTCCAGCAAGTTCGGTGCAGGTGAATTCATGCCGGTGCTATCTCTGACCCAAATCAAAAGGGATTGAGGCATTGAGGTCAGCATTTTTTGCCAACTCACCAGGTTCGCCACGTTTGAGCAGCCATGGTGGTTGGATTGGTCATCGCAGGATACTTCGGATTCGGTTTTGTTTTCCACCTACTGCTTTGGCCCCTCAGCCGCATGGAGGTACTTCGGAGACCAAGGTTGACAGTTGACATCCCTTGACCACCCAAGACAGTTGGATCATGGGGATCTTTTGGGTCTCCCTCAATGGTTTTGCAGAGTTTCAAATGCAGTGCGGACAACTTCAAGATCTCAAAGGACACAGCGTAGTGGCGTAGTGTCGCCGAGCATTTCAATTAGCAATTTCCTTCTCCCCATATTTGATGACCAAGTCCCCAACTTACGGCTCATGTTCCAAGGGGGCGCTCCCCAAAATTCTGCAGGTTTGTGGCCCTGCTGCAGAACTGCTTTTGTCCGTATAGATGGCCGGATCTCTCGCAGCTTGGCAGCATGACATGGCATGGGTGACACGGTGACACGGTGACACGGTGACACGGTGACCATCGCGCGCGTGGAAACTAAGGTTGCAAAACAAGAGAAAATCCGATGGCGGAGAGGAGGCCCAAGTTGAAGTTTCAGTTTGCGGACTTTTGAATATCAATGAATAGCATTCCTGGGAGCAAAATGACCAAGGGGACCAAAGAGGGGTGAGCGGAGATGGGTCAAGTTGCATATAATATGCTATCATATGCTATGGGTTATAATTATATAATTATCCCTAATAAGCCCGTTAGTGTATTTCCGCTTAACAACCAATCAACCAATGTATTTTTTTCATGGCTCATTTGATCCCTCAGCGCGATGTCGGAAGGGATGAAATGGTTTCAATCCAGGCAAAAGTTGGTGCTGGGCACGAGTGCTATGAGTATGACACCCCTGGATGGCCACCATATGCAGTATTTAAGCTTGTACCTTGGCTTCATGGCCATCTTCGCTTCCAGAAGGCCTCTGGGCCCTCTGGGCCACATGGTTTTCATGGCCACTTGGGCTGTGGCAGGTCATGAAATCCTGCACTTTGACAGTGGATAGGCCAAGCTTTGTTCTCAACATGTTTTTAAAATCATGTTCAGGTTTTTGATTTTTGATCTTAAAATTTCTAAATGATCCAAACATCATCAATTCATCAATCATCTCATCCCATTCTTGTGGAAGCCACAACAGCCCGTCCCTTGACTTCCTGCAGGTCCTGTCTTTGTGCACAGGCCGGAGCCGGAGGGCCTCCGAGGTATAGAAATCACCCCAGAGGTATACCAGGTATACCCAATACCCTCTGGTAAACTAACATAACTATGGTAAACTTACCATTTTCAATGGGTAAATCCACTATTTCTGTGGTCATTTTCAGTAGCTATGTTAAATTACCAGAGGGTAATAAGATATTACTAAACCCCAATTAGGGACGGTTTATGATTGGGTTTACCATGGTTTTCCGCTTATAACTTGTAAAAATCATGGACTTCTCAGTTCTCCTCTAAATGTTTTTTCTTGGTTGGAATTTCATTGGAGGTGTTGATAGGTCAATAGCCAGAAGCAGATGGGCAGATGGGTGGTGATCCCATAACAATCCCACATTTTAATCATGTCCAGTGGATATCCCGTAGACTTTGTTGGGATGCAGCAAAACTCGTAAGGTGGTGTGGTTTCCTGGAAAGACGCTTCATTCTTTAATCTTTTCTGTGCATTATGGCATGGGTCACAATGCAAGCCCCTAGGGCACTACAGATTTTGGTCAATTTTAGATCTTGTTATTATCAAAGCCATCAAGTTTTGGGGGTACCTAGTGGCCACTGACACATCCCTACATCATCTTGGGAGACTTCGGTGAGACGAAGTCGCTGATTGCCACTCAGCTTTGGATTCTGCTGGTAGGTCTTCTACTTTTTCGATTGATCAGCTTCGTCGTTGTTTTCGCAGTCGTCGCTTTGAATGTGAAGATCGGTTGCTACTTCGCACCCTTCAGCTGTGGTCATCGTTGCTGGGAGAAAAACCGTGATGGGATGATCAGGATGATCCGTGGCCTGGTGAAGATAGATATTCATTTTGGATAAACGATCCTGAAAATCACCATATTTATGGGAAAAACTGGGAAAAACCATCCCCAAATGGTAGGTCTACAGTATGGTATAGGGTTACCCACATTGGTCTAAGAGAGGCCGAAGAGATTCGAAGAGTGTCCATTGCAGTGTCTTGACAGTAGCTCCAAGATCCAACGACCCATTCAATATGACCTTGTTTGCGCAGAAGGTAAGATCCTGCAGCATCTTGAGTGGGATGGTCCATAATTGTTCTCAAATGCCAGGAGCCTCTGCAAAAATGAGCTGTTTGATGCTGTTTGCCAGAATCGCATCTTAGCCAAAGATGTTGGTGCTTTTGATGATCTAATATGATCTATACATATATAATTTGAATTCATGTGACCCTCAATTTGTAAAGTTGTCTTGGAGGACCCCCAGTGGTGTGACCCCCCGATGATCTCCGGCCATGGCCCGCCAGTGCATTACGAGGCTTTTGTAATGCGAACTTTGCACTGCTGTCCAGCTACTCGGTGCTGGCGATTCAAGATTTGGGAAATCTATGAAGAATCTACGGAGAATCTATGGAGAATTCTGTTTTCGTTTTCAGAATCAAATGCGCCAATTCCATTCACCGTAGCTCCTTGACGTATAGACTATAGACATATTTTGTTTGATTTTATCCCAGAGATGGCCCCCTCAATGATTCCAAATATGTGTAACCCCCCTACTCAACCATGGTTTCTGGGGGTGTTGAATTTTAGCGGGATAAGATTATATATTCACTATCCAATTTCTAATGTTGGTCACTTTGACATCGTCCATTTTTTTTGAACCCAACGACAACCATTCCATCTTTGGAATTTTGGAGCAATCATGAAGAACACAATGTGCTTGGGCCATAGCATCTCAATCTGTTGCCTGAAAATTACGGAAACCCATCCCATTCCATCTTAGTGGAAAATGATGTTCTCAATGTTCTCCAATTACCCTCTGGTAATTTAACATAGCTATTGAAAATGGCCGTTTATAGTGGGTTTTCCCATTAAAAATGGTGATTTTCCATAGTTATGTTAGTTTACCAGAGGGTAAACCATATTAAGACGACCCTATTTTGCCTCCAGATTTGATCTCAACGATCATCACCCGGCGTTCAGGGCTGCTGTGCAACCTTTCGTCGTGCTACACCATTCAGGCGGGCCTATCCAGGAGGATTCGGAAACAATGATGGAACTCTGCCGCACTGGTTGGTTGTTTCAAGCCTTTTTGGTCTTCATCCCTGGGATAGTTTGAAATAGTTTGAACATGATGAAGTTAAATAGCTAAACTTTAATAGTTGAGTCCCTGTCAAATCCACCGTTCCTGTTTTTTGAACAAAAAATCATCCTTCTGGGGCAGTGTTTAGCCAATGTCATAGTATGAAACTTGCCCTCTGCATGTGGGACTATAGGGTATTCGCCCGGTTTCACGAGGTGCACCATATCAAGACTTGGCTTGCAATGATCAGATCAGAGTCCTTCATCAGATGGAGCCAGATGAACCCCAAGTGGACCCAAAATACGCAGTCATGGCCACAGCCTTGGCAGCCTGCCTTGAAATTCTCGGTTTTCGATTTCATTGATTCCAGATGGCCTCTGTGTCTCTATACAAAAGACACATTTACAATAGCTTTGCTTTTACATCTCTGCACAAGCACGCAGAATTTACAGATAATCATATATCTTAGATTATATATATATATATATATGTAGAAAGTGCTTTGCAATTCTTTCCAGCAGAAAAGATGATTCTTATCCCATCCCATTTCCAGCAGGTCTTCCACCGCGAGCGCTTGAAGTGGATGGGGCAAGCTGGAAATCACCCTGTGGTGGTGCCCAATCACATCAACATGCTGGAGGTCGGGGGAAGTCGCGGAGGATTTTGGTCAAAATCTGGGGCGCCGGAGGGCCTCCGGTACCTATTTCTTTTAAAATGGATTTCTGCATGCGCGTATTCCCCAATCTAGATGGGATGAGACATGGAGCTAGTTGATGATTTTTGGGTAAATATGAGTGTCATTTTAACCACCGCGTTTTGGGCTGCGCATCTTTGGACAATGGCGGTCTTGTGATGGGTTAAATAACTACTGAACTCAAGCAGGGCGAGCACAGGTGATTGTTCAAAAGCTTGAGATACGCCGACATTTGATTTGGACTTCCCAAACGGATGGGACAAGTGGCAGCTTGTCGTTGCCAGCGTTGTGAAAACATCTCATTTTGAAGCCAACAGGAGCCCTGTCCAGTGGGGAATGGCTGCCAATTTGGGTCAGTGTAGCATGAAAACCATCCCGTCCTGGAACAGACTTTTTCGGTCGCCTCGTGGCGAGGCCTTCAGTTTGGAGTACATCACCTGGGGCATGTCCGGCTGCGTGGCGAAATCGCAATTCTCCATCCCGGGAGTCAAGTCGGCTTGCCAATTCAGCAACGGAGTGCCTGGCTTGAAATGGGTCCAAAAGAGCACCAACCATGACAACCCTGGTTTTTTGGGACTGGCAAATTTTGGGCCAGACCCAGAAGATTCATGAGACTTGGGCTGCTAAGGTGGCAGTCGACACCAAAGACAAGGATGTAAAGCAGAAAGTTCCTCGGCAGAAAGTATTCCAACTTATTGTAATTGGGTGGTTCATGTCACTTCAACGGATGTCACATGGTGGTGATATGTGATGACGAGATGAAGGAGAACCTACTACCATCTACTACCCAAAAATCCATGGAGTTGATATGAGTTGATACGATGACACTTGTCCAAAAGGATCTAGTCATGAGGGAAACCAGCTCCTACGAGTCCCAAAATCGGTGTCGCAACATCGGAAGACCCTAAACCAGCCCCACCGCCCAGATCTAAAGAGCTTCTTTTGACACCCAAATTGTGCGAAGGAAGGGGTGAACCCGCAGACAGAGTAGGGTTTTCCATGGTTTTCGCTGGATCCAAGGTGAATGCTGGCATCATGAAGTTTGCGACTTGCCCAAAATGAATGTGCAAAGATGTGCAAAGTGGCTTCAGCTTGGGAGGTTGGTTGAAAGTAATAATTATGAGGGAAGTGACCATCAGATGTTGGTAGAGTTTTTCAAGCGCCGTTGCCACCGATGTGAAATGTGTAGGACTCTGGTTGGAGACTCTTTGGGGATTTCTTGAACAATGATAAGGGACACCCTCAACATTTGCCGCAAGCTGCAAGCTGTCCATTCCTCGTCAGTCCATGCTGCGTGGATTCAGGTGGTGAATGAGCCTGATGAACGTGGACAATATCCTTACTCTCGCGCCTTTGTGATATACCCTGAGGGCATTACCAACTCTCAGAATGGCCTCTTTCGCTACTTGGAGGGGATTAAACATAGATGCGCCCGTTAAACAGAAACAACCATAAAATCTCGGAAAACTTGTTGCATGCCCAACAGAAAAAATCAAAGGCGATGAAACATCCAAGGAAACAACAATCAATATATATAGGTTCTTACAGAAACATGTATATAGAGAAACCGTGTGTTTTTGCAGAAACAGTTACATTGACTTGGGCAGACCAGACATGAAACGGTACGCAAAGAAACACAAGTTTTTTTTTTTAAACGAAACTGTACGACAACATTTTGACACGCCATCATATACATCCCGGCGGAAGGGAAACCGCGCGAGCGTTTTGATTGGTTGCTTCCAGGAGAGTCACAATCACCTACAATTTACAATATAAAATGCTCTTCCGATCAGTTTGGATAACTGAATTTGGGTTAAAAAAAAGTGGATGCAAAATCCATTGATTTTTAACAAATCCAGGTAAACATCATGTGCATCAGACGTTGTACCTTAGCAAACGATCTCGGAGATACGAACCGCGTAGCAACCTGTAACGTAGTAAACGATCACAGAGATCTCAGCAGCGTAGCAACCTGTAACGTAGTAAAAGATCCCAGAGATCTCAGCAGCGTAGCAAC
>Ga0126342_10015511_pt1 | contig 13355 bp, 13 predicted proteins | sample Cyp1metagenome_FD_92528 | JGI IMG/M metagenome (GOLD analysis project Ga0126342, IMG submission 92528) | Coral microbial communities from Lord Howe Island, Old Settlement Bay, Australia - Cyphastrea 1 metagenome | ecosystem: Host-associated > Invertebrates > Cnidaria > Coral ...
CACCAGGCGATTTTGCTATGGATATATATATATATATACGTACGTATATATATATATATACATACGTATATATATATATATATATATATATATATATTAGACATATATATATATACACATACATATATACATATGTATACATATGTAATCATATATATACACATATATACACATATTAATCATATGTATATATATATATATATATATATATATATATATATGTATATGAAGATTTATGTTAGTAGTTTTCATGAATTTTCCATTATTAACTGTTAGTTTATTTACTGGAGGGTATTTTGGTCCCAATCTGTAAGAGATCACCCGAAGAATGGGGTGGGGAAGGGAATTTTCCTATGCGATTTAGCCATTGTTCGATTCCATGTTGAGGGAATGCAAAAATGCGAAAAACAAATCATCAACTCAAACCAGAGTTTTCGAGGTTTTGCCATGATTTTTCAGGGAGGTTTTTACGGAAAAGCGTGTGTTTAAGGGATGCTTTTGCCAGTAATTCATAGGGTTTCTCTCCTTAAGCCATGACCAACTTGCTGAGTCCACCATAATTTTTGACCCACTGCTCTGTAGAAACATCAACAAAGCAAAACAGGTGTCTGGAAGAATACATGTAACATGTATATATATATAAATGGGCAGCACAGTATTTCATCATTTCATCATTTTGTGAAAGTATGTTGGTGATCGTAGATGTGTTTTGAAGCTGACTCAGGAAACATTGGCAACGCCTGAGAAGATTCAGGAGTTCTCAGAGGCCCTGGTGGGCTGAAGTTTATATAGGAAGGACCACCCCAAACGATACAGTAGGTGACATGACTGATGGTTTAAAAGCTAGGTTCACAAGGGGTTGGTAATATGGATATATCCATAGTATTCTATAGTTATGGCAAGACCCTATGGTTTGCCCGCAAGGTTAGAAAGGAGTTCAAATATTATCCTTCGACATGCTCAAAAACCTGCGCAGGGCCAGTGTTTTGCCCAGACGCCGAACCCTAAACCCTAAAACCCCAAACCCTAAAACCCTAAAACCCAAAACCCTAAAACCCTGAAAACTCTGAATCCGAAAGCAGAAAACACTGCGTATACGCAGTATTTTCAGCAATTTCTCTTCTCATGTTCGACGATAGGGAATCCTCAATATTGCAGTCCGGGCAAACCACGGGGTCTGTGCGTATAGTTAGACGGCTGAAACTCACCAACTTATCACTGAGGCCGCTGAGGCCTAATTCCTGTACTTCGCTAGGAGTTTTGGGTTGCTTTAGTCTACGACATGCCTCTTGATTTGCATATTCTTAGTGTTTAACATCGTCTCAAGGTGTGAGAAATTGTATGATGCTTCTCCAGTCTTCAATTTTACTCATGTTGCCCGAGTCATCGTTGCGTACATAATGTGATTCCAGCAAGTAACGTTGAACAGTGTTTAACAACACATTTGACAACGATGAGCACCCTCTTGCTAGAGATTGGTTCCCTTCTTGGAGTAACTCTCCCTTGAATTAGTGGCTGTCTGAGCCCCGAGGAAAGAGACGTGTACTGGGATGGTACCTTCAGGTAGTTGGCGAGCGAATTCGCCATAGCCCCATATATCCCAAGTCCCAAGTAGCTACCACACTTGCAAGTTATTTTACCCTACAGATTCAGTCCCTTGTTTCAGAATGATGAGGGCTTCCACTGTTCCAACCTCACCATCCGAAAAGAACATGCTTGGATTCGAGGGAATATCAAATGATACCAGTTCATCTCCAGGGATTTCCCACTGGGGGGTCTAACCAATGAATTATATGACTCAATCCTCCACAGCCCCAACAGCCGATATAAGTAGGTTACTGTAGAATCCAGTTGCAAACCATTTAAGTAGCCTCCAGCGGTGATCACTGTAGCAGTTGTGGACTTGCTGCCAGCAGTTCCTTGAGGAATATCCAGATGCAAGTCCTGCAGAGGTGGGAAGCTGAGTGCCATGTGGCCAGACCCTCAAGCAACCCGCCAGAATGGTATTGACGTTGTCACCCAGAAGTTTTGTACTTTCACCTGTACATACATTGATAGATTTATACACACACACACACGCAAACATACACTTACGCACACGTCTATGAGTCTATATGTGTGTATATACATATATATTATATACATATTATATAAGTATGCACATGTTATATTATGTATTTACATACGTATAATATATACATGTAATGTATGTAGGTAATGTAATGTAATGTAAATGTAAAGGTAAAGTAAAGTAAATGTACATGTAAAGGGAAAGTAAAGTAATGTAATGTAATGTATGTATGGATGCATGCATGCAACATATATATATACATACACACATACATATATATATATATATATATATATATATACACATATATATATATACATATATATATACACATATATACATACAAACTTGCATATATACTTGTTGCTTTGAGAGTTTGAGTGTCTTTGTAGCTACCATTGGTATCCTTTGGATAGCTATCCAATAAATCTTGGCTAAGTTGGTGGTGAATGGTCCAATGGATGACAAGAGCTCAGGTTTAAAGCAACAAAACTTGGTACGTCACGAATCATGATGGTTCCCAGTCCAGAAGTGGCTCAAAACCCTGTTCAGGGAAGAAGAGGTCTTTCCGGGAGGAATTTTGCTAAGACTTCTCGTGTCCAGGTACTGAAAAAGAGCTACTAAGTGTGATTGTCGTCTCGAAAAACCATGCTGATTTTCAGCTCAAAGATTTGCAGATGAAAATCTCCGTGTTTGCTGTCCATCGTCCCATTTTGTTGCCAGGACCTCCAGGACCTCCAGGACTTCCAGGACCTCCAGGACGTGGCGGGAGACTACAGCAACCGGACCGCAACGGGTAACGGGTTTTGGTGAGGAATTTTCTTGGAGGCTTTATGTAACACCCTAGAAATGGGTGATTTTAAATGGCCAATAGATACAGTATCAATAGATATCTATATATATATATATATTCTGGTGATTTTAGTATTACCAATTCGTACGATTCCCTAGATTTATCCTGGTGATTTTTAGTATATTATTTCCCGTAGATGATGATTCCTGGTATTTTGACAAATTAGGAAAATTATCTATAGATGGTGAACGTTGAATGGAAAATTCAGCTCTTTGCATGGCAATTTTTGCTTTAAGCATCAGGGAATGTAAACTGACAAATGGTGGTTGGTTGATATAATGTCAATATCAATTATCAAATATCAAATGTACATTTGCTGATGGTTGGTAAACCCCAAGAAATATATCTAATGTACAGGGAGGTTGTTCCCCAAATTCGTGGGGATCATCAATACAGATTTCTCCGAGGCTACAGATCGCCTGATGGTTTGGAAAGCAGACTTCGGTTGCAACCAGGCGCTGATTTCGGTTGAGTACCCCTAAAATCATGCCATATCATGCCATCTAATCAATCTAATCCCCCTAAAAGTACACATAGTTAGACCAGTTTTGTAGATATTGATCCCGCTTCAAGTGTTTCACTTTTTGACCGGCGATCAAGAAAGCACCAAGCAGTGAAACTGCAGCCAATCAATGGATGTTAAATCTGATAAAGTACCATATTTATGGGGCAAATATATACACCTCCGGTAGTGGGTACATTAAAGCTCTAGGTTTAGCCGTACATATATGTATAACATATTAATATATAAGATATAGATATATTTGCTTATTATATCAATGGCAATTTACATTTAAAGTCTCATACTCTTTCACAGCATATGTGTCGACCCATCGTTATTTCACAGGTGGAACCTGGTGGCATTCAACCTACCGTTCGAGCCACGAGCGCATTCGTGCGAATCCTAGGTGACGGTGGTTGGATGGTGCTCTGCGGATAGTTCATGGGAATAAAACTAACGGACATAGATATGATATAGATATGATATATATATAATTATATATATATATATACCTAAAGAAATAGATAGAGAGATACCAACCAACACTATGATACTTGGGTGTGTCTGAACATGTTGTAATTCCAAAATGGCAATTTTGATAAGGAAAATGAAGATACACCAGTATATTTACATAGATTTACGGGTATCGGTTTTGTCCGATTTTCAACACACCCGTCTATAAACGGATTGTGTCTTAGGAAGATTTTACTTCATGGGTTCCTCAACATGGTACCCCAATATATGGCCATTAAGATGATGGGAACATTTTCATGATAAACCATGGGATTTGGGGTGCCAATTTTGGGGAAAACCCCAGCTGGTAACAACCAGAATTGGAGGTGAACCAACAGACATAGTGACTCTATTGATGTAACTGATAGAGCCCGATGATTCGTTGCCGGGCATGGCCATCTGCCAGTGGAAAATCCCGAAAGTTGTCCGTTGTGCAGGCACCCACCTGGGATGACAAATCGACAATCCTATCATATATATATAATTCATATTCGTGTCTCATTCTGTCCCTTTTCTAAGTTACGGTTACAGTATGTTACAGTATATAGTTATTGCTTCATCAATAGAGGGGTATTAGTGAACAACGCAAAGCTATTCCATTGTTGCCACAAGGGGAAAAAAATGCACATCGCTTGCATGGGCGCAATGGACCAAATTGCAAAGCCTTGAGGTTTGAATGCGGCGAGCGCAAAGTGGGGAGCCCCCAGCCATATCGTCAATGCAATCAGGTGATTTCAGCGCATCATTGATAGATAAAAATCTATTGATCATAGCACCATTCTTTTTCGCATAAACATGCTTAAACAGGTGATACGGATAACTCCGAAGGTTCCATAGGATAGCCACTTTTCTTGTTCCCCCATTACTCATAACTTTCTCAGAGAGCTTGTGTTTCACATCAGGTCGCAGAAGTATCGTAGTTTTGTGAAGGCCTACAAGGATTCAGCGTGCGAAGCCCTATGCCGCGGTGTGGATAGAACAGCAGGGACAAAGTCAAGCTACAAGGAGATGGATCTGGGGAATACACTCATTTTTAATGGCCTTTTCATCAGGGAAAAAGACCTCATCATAAACTATATGTCACCATGATCCATCGAAGTTGGGAGATTCATGGCATTATCATGATTTATCATGGTGATATATGGTGATCTATGGCTATGGTACCATCATTTTAATATATTTTAATGGCCATTGAATAGAGACAATGGCCACCTAAATTTTCAGATAACCCCCAGATGATCATCCACGTATTTGCCCGATGGGCTCTGCTCCCGTGATGAGCGGCCCACAATCCCAACTTCAGCAAACCACGAGAAAGACCTGGGTAGAAACCTACCTAATCCATGGAGATAAGTTTGGATATATTATTTGGCAGAAACACATGCTGGTTAATAATATATGGTTAATAATATCTGAAATATATGGTTAATATCTGAAATATATGGTTCATCTGGTTCATAACCATTATATAAAAAAAATGCTGGGTTTTGAAATAGATATTCGACTTTTTGCTGGACAATCATCCCATGAGACGACCTGGCATCTCCGTTTGTACAGAAAGCACGCCGACTTGGCTTGTTGGTTGAAGCCGAGTTTGGTTGGTTAATTAGTCCCTTGTTTTGATCACAATTCATAATCACAATATGAATCTATATCCAACATATGTTGTCGGTTTGTCTTATCATTGTCTGTATTAAATCCCCAGGAATTGGTCCAAAAACTGTCACATTTGCTGCTGAAATGGCACATGTCGGGTTGGTTAATTTGTTCAGTTATCATCATTTATCTATTTTTTCCATGGCCGATTTGAGTTCCTGAAAGGGAACATGCATCCCTGTTGATATTTCCACTATGAGAATGGTGGCACTAAGGCCCCTATAAACTCGTTGTGCAGGAGCAATTTTATCAGAAATTTGCGTTGGTGGCCCCACCATTTTGTAACAAATGCATTTGAAGACCCTTTTTGGGGTACCACTTTGAAAAACAGACATTTCGACCATCTTGTCAGGGTTTATATGGACATATCATGATATGGGATTCTTCAATGCACCATTTTATACGGAATCAAGAAGACGTATAGGGTATCGGTATCACCATTTGAATATCCCAATTTTCAACGCTAACATCCCGATGTTCCTCGTTTGTTCGCTGGTACAATCATGTTAAATCCCCATGTTCTTTAAGGAACCAATCCTTTAAGGTTAGATCACCAGTTTGACTGGTTAAACTCGTCACCCATCTCCCCTGAGGTTTGAGGAGATTCCTCCGGCTCGCGACTTGGAGACTTTGGCTGGCGACTTCCAGGAAGTTCAGGTGCGATGCAGTTGGGATTGCCACGGACAAAAGATGGGTAGATTGGGTAGCAGTGCAACCACGAAAGATGGTGTGTAATACATAGTACAGTAATACATATTATATATATACACAATATTACACAATAATCTATAGCTATATAATGCTATATAAATATACACATATTATCATATGATATTGATAATCGAATATATATATATATATACATACATAAATATTATACACATATATATATATACACTGTATATACATTGTACATACACACACATATATATATAGTTTGTAAAGTAATGCTGGTAATAATGATATGACATGATATAATGATATATCATATTGGTAATCTTATGAACAACATATACTGCATGTATATTGATAGTGATTGCGTTTATCTCTATATGTATTCGTTGACTTCCACTCAATGATTCACCGACATTTCTTTATGTGTTTGATTTGCTTATTACTTATTGACCCTCAACTTGCCCGACAAAAAGTGATTATCCCACAAATTACTGTCAATTTAAAAGGGGGTACTTTGAATGCAAATACCATGTTTGATTGAGCGCATGTTGGTGGATTTGTTTGGCTCTCAGCATATGTATAAGTTACCGGGTGGATGCCTGGTGGCTTTGCACCGTTAAAGGTGCTGGGTCAATACGTATGCATGATGTCGCAATGTTTGAATGAACATCCAGCCATATATATATACATACATATATTCCCGACAATTGACGCCACCAACCAGAAAATCAACTGAAATCTCTCCGCAAAACGGCTAAAACTGGCCATGTTCTTTGCAGTTTCCAGCTCTGGATGAAACTGTGGTGGACATTGAAGTCCGTTTCGGGAGCACAGATTTTGGCTGTGCACTGTACGTTACATATTTCAGTAGGCGACCATCCTATGTTTGGCGAAGTCAAAACTGAACTCCTAAAAGGTGGTTGGGTGAGCAGGGATGTTACAAACAACAAACACGCCGAACAAGGAAAACAATCTAAAATGATCTATCAATAGAACAACATACGTAGTGGACTTTCCACTGCTAGAAAAGAAGCATATTGAATCAGTATCACTTTCTCAAGTATTTCATGGAACACCTTGGAATGATCATGAATGATCTATCTTTTCAATGGGAAAACTATGGAAAACTGGGCCCTCGACCCTTAAAATCCCCCAGAAAACGGCGCAGGTCTGGGAACTGGCTGAAGCTTTGGGCACCTGGCAGCTGGACCAACATGGCGCCATCCTGACCTGCCAGTGGGATGCCCCAGTCTGCCAGTGGGCCCAGGGATTTTCCAAAAATCCTATGGGGATGGGTCAAAAATGGTCAACCCTCTGGTTATGTCAAAATAGCTATTGAAAATGACCATAGAAATAGTGGAATTTTCCCATTGAAAATGGTGATTTTCCATAGTTATGTAAACGTTTACCAGAGGGTACCAATACTGGAGGAATAAACATACAGCTATACCAGTACTATGACTTCTGGTACCGGGTGTCAATGTGTCAAGGTTTTGACGAAAATAGCCATATCTTTCTTCAACATTGCAGGTTATCGTCAGGTTTATGTGATAGACATTTTGTAATCTGGCTGAAACTATATGAAGGCTTTCTGGACGGGTAGATGCCCGGAAAATCTTTCCGGGGGATGAACATCCTAGGTTTGTCAAAAATGGGACTGGGCCGGGTAGCATCCATTGGATGATGCGGGTCCTTGGGATATCCCAAAATGCTTCCAACGTGAACCCGGACGGTGGAATTTATACTCCATTGCACAACATTTGAGGTTCAATCTGGTTCAATCTGAATGAACTGGCATGATACCCCAAAATATCGTTCCCTGTTTATCTCAAAACATGTGTGCCATGGTCAAAACATGGTTGAACATATCATAAAGGGGAATGGTCATCAATCCATTAGTGAACATCTCATTGTAGGGGATCCCGAATGATTGCAGTATGACCATAACCCAGATATCTTGTTGTTGGTTATATACCCATTATGTTCCCTATATATATATTATATACATTCCCATTCCATTACACTATCCCGTTATATATATAGTATTATATTGTATATTTGTATCTAATATACATCTATAATATTCCATATATATACATATATATATTCCATATTTATATATATATATATGATATTGATTCCCGTTTTTCTCCCATATTATCCACGGGGAAAATGGACCAAGGCATTGGTCTTGGAAGTGTTCGCACCCTGGGGCGCCGATGGTGTTAGAGCCCAGCCTGGAAAACAGGCGCAGCTTGGGAAAGCCTGGAAATTTGGGGAGGTTTTAATGGGAAAACCATAGGAAAACCATAGGAAAACCATAGGAAAATGGTGGTTTAATGGGATTTAATGGGATTGAATGAGATTTACCCTCTGGTAAACTTACAAAAAACTATGGAAAGATCCACAATTTTCAATAGGTAAATCAACTATTTCGACTGGGCAATTTTCAATAGCTATGTTAGTCTACCAGAGGGTAGTTCACTGAAGAATTTTTGTTGCTGTGTTTGGCGGCTTTCTGAATGATTTGTTTCACTAATTTGGGGCAACAAGTCACCCTAAGTCCTAATGACCTTAAGTTTCTTCTACTCTGAAGTTCTCTAACCTGTAACTTTCCACACGTCCCTCACTTTAATCAACCTCCCTTCTTGGTTTTTGTCAAAGTTGCTGCCCGCTGCACCGCCCAATCATGATCCAGGTGTTTAGTGGCATCCTTTCTCCGTTTAAACAAAACAGCATATACTGTTACCATCTGTTACCAACCATGCATGCATCCAGGCATACAGATGATATCCATAAGCAGGTTGGCAAACACATCTTACCCAGCTCTTTCCCATTTACCAACCACCAAGTCCATCCAATTTCTGACGATTTTCCTGGTGCATTTCCCCGGTTGTGGAGGCAGCAGTTGAATCAGCTGCTGGATTCGGAAGAGCTTCAACTGTGCTACGTGGCCACGGCGGAAAGGTGACCGACCGGGGGGTGCAGATGTGCAGATCGGATGGCTAGTCCTCGTAAAGGTACGGTTGTTTGACCATCTAACATGGCTAATTCACCAGCAAAAAATAGGATATCATGGGTCTATGACCAATATTGCTAGTTTTGCTAGTTGGTGGTTTCAAATTTGTTTTGCCACCATATGTGGGATGATGGTCCGCAATGACAAAATGTATGTTTCAGGGGTGAACCACGATGATCCCTAATCAGAATACTATTGGAGATACTGTGAATAGCCATGATTGGTATAAATGGCGGATGTCACCAACAAACATGATTGGGGAATACAATTGATGGATACAATCAACGGAGAATATACGTAGATGGAGGGTATCCAAAACATGTTACTTGAACTGGAACTTGAACTGGGAAATGATGAGACTGTAAATCATGGGATAGTGGGGTACCTTATTTTCAGTCAAGTTCCTATGTAGAATCTGTTTTAAGAATGCTAAAACCATGCAAGAGCTTTTTGTTGAGCCCCGACTTTCAGAAACACCTTTTTCTGGAGCAGTGCTCAGTATGGCTCAGTTGTCATCCTTGCAAAAACGAACACATGACATCAGAGGATTCAGCCATTGGCAGGCCGATGGAATTGCAAACCAAGGGGCATCCCAGTGGAGTCCTCGGGCGGGTTGGATTTCTATGGATTTCCTACTTTTTTTGTGATGGGGATTGGAGATTTCGACCACCTAAGTTGAGGATTTTTGCCATTGAGATTTATCCTTTTTCTTGAAAGTTATGGGATTTAATGGTGGTTCCATGATGTTCGATAGAGATTTATGAGTGATTTAAGCGACAGAATATTAATTGGGGAGTGAACACCCTTCTAGGATGGGATTTGATTCGAAGGGTGTGTGACCTTTACATTGTCTACGTGGCCAATTTTTGGGAGGTGATAGAAAATGTGTGCGGCACCCGCAAAAGGTGATGTTTATAGTTGGGTAAGATTCTGTTTGCCCTTGGTCATAGACTGATATTTTTTGGGGCATTACAGCTGCAGTTGTTCAATTTGAGAGGTGATTTCCCGGGCTTTTAACACTCCCCTGAACTTCACTGTCCACTATTGATACTCTGAGTCTCTGAGTGTCATTGGATTGGTTCAAGAGAAAATCTACAGGCACCGATTTCATTGAACAGTCCATGATGCCATGGTTTCCTGTAGATTTTCCCTGAAACCAATCCAATGATAGTGGGTCGGGGGAGACTGCACCCCAACTTCCGCGAGACCTTTCCGGCTGAGGTTGGGACTTGCAGCAACAGCACCAAAGACTGAGGAGCTTGCAGGCAGTGGCACAGCAGCTGTTAACTGGTTCCAAAAATATCATGTTTGATCATCATGCTTCTAATTATTCACTGGCCATAAATCGGTGGCAAATCCGATTTTTGGATAGACCCAATAATTATCCGTTCTTCGTTGGTTCAATTCCTATATTTTTCATGGTGTGCGTCTTTTTTGATGGTGACATGTTTGGTAAGACAGCCAAAATGCCTTGCAAAATAGTTAACATCTGGTAATTTAACATCTGGATACATCTGGTAATTTAACATAGCTGTGTAAGCCATGGCCCATTGATAGAGGGTTTACATTTACCTATTAAACATATTTAAACATGGTGGTTTTCGATAGCTCACTGTTGAATTTCCAGAGGGTACCACTCTTCCATGACTTTTCCCATGGTTTTCCCATGGTTTTCCCATGGTTTTCCCATGGTTTTCCCATGGTTTTCCCATGGTTTTCCCGTGGTTTTCCCATGGTTTTTGGTGGTTTAGCTACGAAAAATGGCGATCTGAAACAGGCTGCGTTCCAGACACTGGGCTTCGCCAGGCTGCTGGGGGGTTTCAAAGTGTGGGCTGTGGGGTTGGCTGGTGATGTGTGTACTTATCAATAATATATATATATATATGACATATATGTGATATATATATATATATATTATATGATATATATATATCATATATATATATATATAGATATCATATATTTATATAAATGATATGATAATATAATACCATATATTATTATATATGTACTATTAAGTTTTGTATATATAGAGTACACGACACCAAAGACGTCATAATATATCATACAAATGTAATACGTGTGTCAGCAAGTGGATAGTGGTTTCGATCATTTTTGTTGTGTTTCTCTTTGGGATGGGTTGGAACCAGCAGCCAGTAATCTATGTCTATATTGAGGTAATCTTTGATGGGGCAGGAACCATCAGGAACCTATCAAAACCTACAATAGATGGTTTCTCATAAAATTGGAGGTAACACACCCCAAGGCAAAGAAATTAGGAAACTGCATGGCCAATTTTGAAGTAGCAGAAGGAACTAGAATTGGTTGACGGGCTGACGGGCAATTTTACAGGAAACCTGTGTACTTGGATTGCGATCACCATGGTTTCCTTCAAATTGCGATGCATTCGCTCTTCCACCTTTCTTGAACATCAACAGATTCGCTCAGGCCTTGACTACTGGGATTACCTACGGTTTTCCCAGTGAACCAGGTATACCTCCATGATATTCCTATTTTCCCATGATCCAAAGGGAAGTTGCTGCCTTGGCGACCTGGGATGATGATCCCCCAAGACGCACCCTACAGTCCCCAAACGATAGGTTTCGGGTGGTTAGCTGAACTTTGGTGGATATAATAATGTGGATATATCATGATATATCTACAGTTAGAATCAATTGGGTTTATAACTTAGGGGGGCCCTTCCTGTGGAACCACCACACAGTGGATCGAGGTCTTATACTCCTGGGTGGCCAGCCGAGCAAAGCGGATCTGGTGTGGAAGCCCGAAAGCCCATAGGAACTGGGGTGCAGAAACAATTGCATGTACTGATCTACAGAAACATGGCAGTAGATTGCACATTGGTTTAAGGCAACACCCAAAGGAACCCTCTGTATTTCATGATAAAGACCATGCAATGGAACGGAGTAATGCGTATCTTACTCCGTATTTACCCATAGACAACGGGTATCTAACCCCATCACCTCGGTTCCTCTATCATTTGTTGGGTACCTCGTACATAGAAGTTGGGTAAACGCAAGTTGCAGAGTGGGTTTTTGTCGATTATTCTTTTGAGCCATTCGATGGAGGACTCTTATTCAAAACTAATTTGTGAGGTCTGAGATGTCCAAGATAAGGTGTATCCCAATGTTTGGAAGGAATCCTGGTGTTACAACTACCCCTGTTACAACTACATACTACCAATCTTCGTATGGGTTGCTGATGTTCGTAAGTAGCTGCGGAGCCCGACAGTGTGACACAGGCAGTTCATGGTGATTACAATCGATCCTTAAGAAATGATTCCGCAGTATGATGTGGGTTGCTAGAATATTATTTTTGGATATTTTTGGACTTGTTTGGATCATTTTTTCACCAGAATATATTGTATCTATATGTAATGTATCTATCATATACTAGTATAGTTATATATACTGTACTTCAATAATCATCCCACCAAATGAAATACCATGGATTATCCTTTGAAGACACATTCCAAAGGGATAGAGTGAAGCCACCTCAGAAGCGACTTCAAACAGATCATGCAACATCTTCAAATGGCAATTTTCCCCAAGGAAATTATAGGAAAATGGAGAAGAGGAACACACGATTGTACCACTACAAGTACTACATACCGGTAGGTTGTTGCAAGTACTTCACATTGTCCATCCCTATTCGTAGACTGCATTGGATCCCAAGCAAGGGTCCCAATGATGAGGGGACTGGTGTTTTTTGCGACGGTAACCGGTGTATTTCCAGACGGTTATGTTGATCGGTGTTTTTTTGACCGGTAGCCGGTGTTTTTTGCGACGGTGGCCCCACAATGGTGTTTTTTGCGCCAGTGGTCGGTGTTTTTTGCGACAGTGGCCGGTGAGAGGAGGAGGAGGAGGAGGAGTCGAGGCGGCCGGTGCGCACACGAGGGACGAGTGTGCGCGACGGGCGACGACGACGACGACGCCGCCGCCGCTGGCGGCGGCGGCGGCTGCTGCTGCTGCTGCTTCAGGGTAGTTGTGGTGTTGGTGGTGCTCTGCTGTGCAATGAGCTCGCAAGGTGAGAGCGGCTTTAACAAAAA
>Ga0126342_10015512_pt1 | contig 13354 bp, 16 predicted proteins | sample Cyp1metagenome_FD_92528 | JGI IMG/M metagenome (GOLD analysis project Ga0126342, IMG submission 92528) | Coral microbial communities from Lord Howe Island, Old Settlement Bay, Australia - Cyphastrea 1 metagenome | ecosystem: Host-associated > Invertebrates > Cnidaria > Coral ...
ATCTGTGTGCGAAAAAGAAATCCAGCTGATTGCCATCATTTGTTTGTTTGATTTTGTTTGTGGGACTCAGAATTTGGTTTCATCATTTGATTTTCAAGAGGGTCATTTGGACAACCCTGTTGTCCACAAAGGGCTTCCCTTTCGTGCAGCTGCCCACAGTGGCAGAGTTTGCGCCCCTTTCTTGATGCACACCAGTACAGCCAGGGTGCTCACCAGTACAGCCAGGGTGTCCTTTCGACGGCCGGCACAGGAACTTTCCAATGCATCTTGGATTGGTATGTTTTGTTATATTTTGAAAATTACCTGGTAATCTATTTAATTTTCTTTTCCGTATTTATCTGGCGTTTTCTTTGTGTATGTATCCGAAAATTCTATGTATCCGAAAAATCTTCGGATCCAGCGAGTCGCAGCTAGCCGGCGAGCTAGAAATAGGGCAGTTGGAAAACCGAAGTCGGCAAATAAGCCGGCAATGGAAAGCGGGCAAGGACCCTGACATGTCCATGCATGTCGGGGCGCGCATAAATAGATATTCGTGTTTGGGCGCGGGACAGCTGGATAAAACAAGGCCGCCGCTTGGCAGAACGATTTTTTTGTTTTCTCTTTAATTTTTCTTCGTTAGAAACACATATTTATGTTTATTTTTTTTTGCTTAATAATGTTGGTTATTTTAGAGTTGCCTTACGGCCAATGATATTTGAAGGGTTTTTAGTTTTAAAAAAGAATAACTTAATTCAGTAAAAAGGGAAGAAAGATCATATAAGTAGAAAGTTTTTTTGCCCGGGATTACATGAAACATCAAGATATATTTAAATCTAATTCTTGAAATAGGTTTGAAGAAAACCATCATTGATGGCCTGAGAACTTAATTTGTATATGCTTGTAAGTTTTAAACAAATTCTTTGGTCATGTTTTTATGTTCAAGGATTCACAAAATGATAATTCTTATTTCAAAGAATGCAGTTCAACAGGCTTTTCACTGAATAAGAATTGGTTACAAGGGTGTATATTTTCAAATTTGCACGTGGGCCTTTATATCTCATATCCATTTGTTTATATCAGAGAAATCGGATGAGGATCAAAAATCAAATTTTGATTTTAGAAAAATAACGATGCTTCTTTTTTGTTCCAAACATCAACGGATTTAATTTTAATTGAAAAATGTGTTTTTTCAAACATTCGGTTTTTAAATTTTAATTTTGTAAAGATTTCAGTAAAGATTGATCGTTGGTTGGTCACAAAAGAACTAGCAATCAGACCAAGGGATATCACCAAAGGAAATTTAGAAGTCTAAACTCCGCCATACGGAAAATATGGTCAAGAGGAAGATAAAATCATCGCAACAATAAATCACCACAACAATAAATAATCACAACAATAAACTATCACACCAATGGAACCATCAAGAAATAATTAAAATAATAAAAATCACAAATACATAGCCACAACAAAAAATAAGCACAACAATAAATAATCACAACACTAAACAATCACAACAATAAATAATTACAACAATGAATAGTCACAACACGAAATGATCATAAGTAAATAATCACAGCAATAAGAATTACAACAGAAAATAATCACAACAATAAATAACCATGAGCAAATAATCACAACAATAAAAAATCACAAATACAGTACATAACCGCAACAATAAATAATCACAACAATAAGTAATCACAACCATAAATAATCACAACAATACACAATCACAAATACATAAGATTAGGGATGTGCAGAGATTGGAGATGGAGAGAGTAGGGATGTGAGTGGGCAGAGATGCGGCAGAGCCCAGATGTGAAGAGAAAGGTGGAGAGTAGAAAGGTGCTCGACGCAGTTGTAGTGTGATTTGCAAGGCAGTGATTGCAGATCGCAGTGCGACTGCTGTGTCAAGGCGATGTTTGGATTGTAGACATCGCACGAAACCCTGCCCAGAAAGTGGCTCCCGGCGTCGATGGGGGGAACCTCGTCTGTGCAACAGGTGCGGCTGGCGCTCGGGGGTGACGATTTTGGGTTCAGATGGCTTTCTCCAATTTTGTAAAGGTGACTGTCAAGAAAGTCAACGAGCTGATCAACGGCGCTGTGCCAATGGGTCTGGTGATCTTGCGTTGCAGAATGGCCGTATCTAGGCTTCTAATTGCTGGGTTGGTCGACGCAGTTGTAGTGCGATTTGCAAGGCAGGGATTGCAGATCGCAGTGCGACTGCTGTGTCAAGATGATGTTTGGATTGTAGACATCGCACGAAACCCTTTTGTTTACTCGCACAAAGTGGCTCTCGGCGTCGATGGGGGGAACCTCGTTTGTGCAACAGGTGCGGCTGGCGCTCGGGGGTGACGATTTTGGGTTTAGATGGCTTCATCCATTGTGAAAGGTGGCTTTCCAGAAGGTCAACGAGCTGACCGACGGCGCTGTGCCAATGTGTTTGGTGATCTAGAGTTGCAGAATGATTGCATCCAGGCTTCCAATCGCTGTGTCAAGGTGATGTTTGGATTGTAGAAATAGCACGCGGCCCCTGTGTTTTCTCGCGCAAAGTTGCTCCCGGCGTCAATGGGGGGAACCTCGTCTATGCGACGGGTGCGGCTGGTGCTCTGGGGTGACGATTTTGGGTTCAAATAGCTTCCTCCATTGTAAAGGCCAAGATAAGTTCGCATTTCATGGCGGGTTTGTGGGTCCGATGAGCGCGCGCTCTCCGTAAAGGGTTGCTCGTGACTCTGACACATTGCGCGTTTCACCACACCTTTGGGGGTCCGATACGTACTATCTCCGCAGCCCGCAGCGGGTGCATTCCGACACTTTGAAATTCGCATTTCATATGCATCTGACACGCACCATCTCCGCAAAGGAGCGCGTTTTCCAAATCGGTTTTTGGCTGAGGTTGCTGCTATAAGATCGAATTTGGAAAAATTAAAGAAATAGGAATTTTGTCGGAATTCAGGTTTAATTAGATTACCTGAAGTTAACTCCTGTAAAATAATTCCTGTTGTGTAAAGATTCCTGTGTAAATTTCCTGCGTAAAAAATTCGGCGTAAGAATTCCTAAAATAAATCCTGTGCAAGAATTCCTGCCTATATGATATTGTAGAAATGTTGTAGGGGGTATGTGAAGGAAGAAAAAGTTGTTTTAGATGACGTATGTGATGTAGATGAAATTGATCGAAGTTGGTGTATGTTATGTAGATGAAGTTGATGTAGTTGATGTAAAAGATATATAATTTGAGATGTAGGAGATGTAGGTGTTAGAGATGTAGGAGATGATGTATCTGATGTAGAAGTAGATGATGCCAATGATATAGGAGATATAGATAATATATATTATTAAGGAAGTAGAAGATATTACGTAAATATAACTAGAAAAATGGGATTTGGATGGATTTGGTAGATTTTTCCCCTCATTTTTGTGGGGGTTCCAACTTTTTGTTCGTCATCCGCCGGCCGCCGGCCGCCCGCCGTCGTCTCCCTTCCGCCGCCAACTTGTCTCTATTAACTTATCTCTATTACCTTGTCTCTATCAACTTGTCTCTATCAACTTGTCTCTATCAACTTGTCTCTATCAACTTGTCTCACTTGGCAGGCGCAGCACTTGGTGACTGTTTGTAGAGGCTGCTTGACGCCGTTGACCGCTGACGCCACGGCTGTTTGCGTGGCAGACGCGGCACTTGGTGGCTCTCGAGGGCTGCTTGACGCCGTTGACGCCGCGGCTGTCTCGCGTGGCAGGCGCAGAACTTGGTAACTCTCTACTTCTTCTGCAGGGCTGCTTGACACCGTTGACGTCGTTGACGCCATTGACGCCGCTGCCGTTGACGCCGCGGCTGTTTGCGTGGCAGACGCGGCACTTGGTGAGCCTGGGGCTGCTTGATGCCGTTGACACCGCTGACGCCGTTGACGCCGTTGACGCTGCGGCTGTTTTGTGCGGCAGGCGCAGAACTTGGTGTTTCTCTACTCTCTGCAGGGCTGCTTGAATCGTTGACGCCGTTGATGCCGCGGCTGTTTGCGTGGCAGACGCGGCACTTGGCGACTGTCTGTAGAGGCTGCTTGACGCCGTTGACGTAGCTGACTCCGTTGACTCCCCGGCTGTTTGCGTGGCAGACGTGGTACTTGGTGACTCTGGAGGGCTGCTTGACGCCGATGACGCCGTTGACGCCGCGGCTGTCTCACAGAACATGGGTCCAAATTCTCCCCCGCCACAACCAGGACATTTTGTATCATGTTGTGGACATGTCCCCTCTGCTCGTTTGCTTCATCTACTTCACGACAAACCTTGGAGCTTTGCTAACACCGTGGGGCTGGAGCTTTGTGCCACCGTATGTACAACGTCGCTGCCAGCAGGCGTCAGAAGGCAAACGGCGGCATGGTATTTTGATGTATTTTGGGTAAATAAGATCTTATTTTATCCTTTACGTAAAAGAAACGTAAACAGAAACATAAAGAAAACAACTAGTAGCCGTAATTTCTGGATATGTCGGGAATATGCGTTTTGTTTGCGTATTTGAAGCCATTTATGCATGCCTATGCGCAGGCCAATCCAAGACGGGCTCTATTGTGAAAGCCTTTGAAACCCTGCAAAGCAAAGCAATTACGTAGAAAGCCAGCGTTTTCTAAATAAAGAGCCGTCTGTACATGGTGATTTTCCATAGTAATGTTGATTTGCTGCAGGGTAAACCTTGTTTTCAGGTCTGAAAAAAGATCGACGTGGCATCGGAGCGATTCAGTTTGGTTCGGTTCATATTTCCGGTTCACCAACCGCAACTGCAACCAAAACCACTACCACAAGCACAGCAACAACCATAGACCAACAGGAACAACAAGAACAGCAAGAGCAGCAAGAACAACCAGAACCTCAAGAAACACGCACGGTAACTACAACCACAGCAGCAAAGGATCGCAAGAACAACAAGAAGACCAGAATTGTTTGTTATTTTGGGGTGGCATGCTGCAAATGTCGTGCCAAACGACAGGTTGAAGTTCCAAAATGCAAAATCCAATGTCCATGTTCCAAAATATCGCAAATACCGCGTAAAACGAGAAACCAAATGCCAAAAACAGTGACACCAAGAAGACCACAATTGTTTGTTATTTTGGGGGTGAAATGCTGCAAATGTCGCGCCAAACGACAGGTTGAAGTTCAAAATGCAAAATCCAACGTCCATGTTCCAAAATATCGTACATACCGCGCAAAACGAGAAACCAAATGCCGAAAACAGTGGAAACACCTCGGCAACACCTCGCAAAATAAGAGATGGAAAATCCAATGCGTTGCAAGTAGCAAGGAAAACAGGGAGACGAGGAAACCCAAAAAGCCTCCCAAACTGCAATCAGTTCCTGAAACATTTTGTAAGGTAATGCAAATGTGATGTGTTGTGATGTGATGTATGTGTCGTGATGTGTATTTGCGTGCAAGCGGATGCAAGTAACTGCAAGTATATATGAAGAAAAGAGTCAAGTCACTGACAGCGATTGGACAAACACACAACAGAATGAGTTTCTGAGGAAATTTTTCTTTGAGGTATATATCTCTGCACTCAAGCAACTCAGGCCTTTCCTATATTACACCCCGCGCCTCAAGTTTCTCCGCCTGCACCTCCTCACTGTCAGCCGGTCGGTTAACGGTTGTAGGATTAAAGGATTTTGGGGTTGAAATATTTTAGGGTTAAATGGTTTTAGGGTTAAAGGGTTGTAGGGTTAAAAGATTTGGGTTGGATGATTTTAGGGTTAAACGAATTTAAGGTTAAAGGGTTTTAGGGTGAAAGGGTTTTAGGATTAAAAGATTTTAGGGTTAAAGGATTTTAGGGTTAAGGGGTTTTAGGGTTAAAGGATTTTAGGGTTAAATGGGTTTAGGGTTAAAGGATTTTAGGGTTTAAGGATTTTAGGATTAAAGGATCTTAGGGTAAAAGAAGATTTTAGGGTGAAATGGTTTTAGCTTTAAGGATTTAAATATGGTCGAAGGAAATTTAGAAGTTAAAATGCCGACAATATGGACAGATGAAAAGCAGAGGTGGAGCAGAAGAATAGAGAAGAGAAGAACAAGAAAAAATATTAGAAAAGAGAAAGCCTCAGAAGAAAGAAAATCCAGGTGCGTGAAAAGGTAAGAAAATCGTGACAGATTGCATTTTTCTAATGATTTGTGGCTCCGGGGGGTCGAAAAATAGGCTCGCTAAAGCAGCGGGTGCGGAGCTTGCTGGCTAGATGATAGATGAAAAATTGCACGCCGCTGAGGCGCGAAGTATATTTCGAAATCATAATATATAAAACACACATATATTCGGACCATTTTTGGAAGTCACGAAAGGTGGTATTAACTACCTGAGTTCTCCGTGCTTCAGCACAATCATAGGGGGTATTGGGGGGCCAACCCTGGTCAAACGTAGAATTCTAGCCATTATGTATTAGATATTAGTTATAAGGCCCCCCCACCTCAAAATGATTATTGGCTCAATTCCCGCGGGCGACGCGCTGACCGCAGCAAAGATTTTGAAGCTGCAAGGCAGGGAGGTCAGAGTACAACTCATAAAATAAAGATGCGTACAAACTATTTGAAAATCAATTATATATATAATATATATAATATATATATAATATATATAATATATATTATATATATAAGGGGTCAGAGTAGGACCCATAGAACCGAGATGTATCCAACCTATTTATGATAATATACAATTCCTACGTCACCCGAGGCACACCCTCCATATTCTCCATGGGGAAATATTCCCGTAGTCCAGCATAATTGGCATATTTTAGCCTCAGGAATAGTTGCTGCAAGGGGTCTTAAAAAGGGTTTTTTCATAAACCCCCTTTTCGTGCATTATTTCACGCTGCACAAGACATTGCATCATGTAACGGTACTCTGGATAGAACATCTTATTTAAAAACCATTTTTTGATCAGCTGGACGGCGTTCTTATTTAAAATCTCTTTTTTTTCGATATACCAACACCGGTTTTGCGCAGGCTAAGATGATTTTATCCAGGGCATGACTGCGTGATGCAGTACCTTGTGCAGCGTGAAATGATGAACGAAAAGGTGTTTATTTACAGAAAAGGACGCCAGCAGGGCCCTAATTTACCACGTTTCTAAAAATGCAGTGTTTTGAGGCGTGTTGAAAAAACCCTTTTGGAAGAGAAATATGTTTGCTTTACGGCTTTCTTATTGAGTATCTAAAAAGGTATCGTTTGTTTTACAAAAAAAATGATTGATTATATAGAGCGTCTTGGAAAGTCTAAAGCTCCAGAATGCATAGAAAGAAAGTAATTGATCCTAGGGAATATAAAAAAAGATATACACATAATATATATATATACATATATATATATACTTGATTTTTGAGACTCTGCTTAGACCCAGACCCCCCTCCCCCAGAGCTCCGAGCTCCCTAGACCCAGCTCCAACGGTCTTTACACTACGTAGTATGAACAATATCACTCAATTTGTTTATTCTCAAAAGAACATCATCAATAAAAGATATATACTTCAGAATTTTGCAGATTCATTATCCTTAGGACAATACTAACTATAACCCACCTCATCTTGGATGATATTTTTTCGATTTTCTTCACTGCATGGCAAGGACATACTAAGCTTAGAAAAGAAAACCACTATGCCTTAGGGCCATGTTGTGCCACTACAAGGGCGAGTGTATGATATTCAAAAGTTGCACAGGAAAAAAACAGTATGGAAAGTAGAACAGTTATACATATATATATATATCTATCTATCTATCTATCATATTTGAAGAAAATCATTTAGTTCAAAAACATGCTATATATGTTATGGTTATGAAGCTCAATATTTATTTGAATGAGTAATTTTGAATGACCATCTACAGTTATCCCAGGGGAGCAGGTAGCTAGATCAAAAAAAAACGTGATTTGCGTAGCCAATTTTCTGTCATTGAGGTCTTTGTGTAGTCCAACTCCATACATGGGTCAATTCAAATTCGATTTCAAATAGAGACAACAATAGTGCTGCAACTTTTCAAATCTACAAAGACAAGCTTGCAACACATGACATGGCGCAATGCAATGATTACTTCTATTTGGTTATTTACAAGGCAATTCAAGAGATAGTTGGGACCACCCTTGCTGCAGTATCTTAATCTGCTGACAATATCTATTGAAAAACGCAGAAAAAGTAGGCATACCCTTCAAGATGTTTGCTTGATCAACACATTCACTCACAAATTTTGATTGCGGGATTTTCTGTCCATATTATTTCCATATTGTTTTCATAGTTGTTGAAAATGTATAGCGCAGCATGAAAAGAGCATGACACAATTCACCACTCTGCAAAGGTATTGCCGGTGAAGAACATGTCATGTGCAATTTTCCGTTAAAACAATAATGAGTCATGTATATATATATGCTATCTGCTTGCGTAGCTAGTGCAGCTCGTATGTGGCACTATTTGCAAAGTTTCATGTTTACCCGCATTGTTGGCTTACCAAGATTGGTTCTAAGCATTCTTATATATTCCATGTGTACGATATAAAAAATTGAAAAATAAGTTTGCACTGTACATACGTGGAGAAGAGTGATTTGCTCCATGCCTTTTCATGATCGCTATTAGTTTGTGATGAAATTTGCACTTTATTGCAAGGCTTGGTAGGGCCATTGAAATTTGTTTGCACTTGGGTTAACCTTGGGACAAAATTTGAGCCGCGTAAGGAATTTTAATTGCCGATCCAAAGGCCCTCAAATGGCAGAAAATTGCTTCCAAAAGGCCCCTGGCCAGGATTTGGCCCAAAAGGACCGTTTCCCAATGGTCCCAGAAGCTGATTTTAATTGCCTGCCCAGAAGCTGATTTTAATTGCCTGCCCAAAGGCCTTCAAATGGCAGAAAATTGCTTCCAAAAGGTTCCTGGCCAGGATTTGGCCCAAAAGGGCCGTTTCCCAATGGTCCCAGAAGGGGATTTTTATTGCCGGCCCAAAGGCCCTCAAATGGCAGAAAATGGCTTCCAAAAGGCTCCTGGCCAGGATTTGGCCCAAAAGGGCCGTTTCCCAATGGTCCCAGAAGGGGATTTTTATTGCCGGCCCAAAGGCTTTCAAATGGCAGAAAATTGTTTCCAAAAGGCTCCTGGCCAGGATTTGGTCCAAAAGGGCCGTTTCCTAATGGTCCCAGACGGGGATTTTACTTGCCGGTCCAAAGGCCTTCAAATGGCAGAAATTTGCTTCCAAAGGGCCCCCGGAAGCTCAGAAAAAAAATTGACGAAGACATACTAAGGAATTGGAAGGCATACGAATGAATTAGGGTTCAGGATTTGTTTTTGGAAGACATACGAATGAATTGGAAGACATACGAAAGACTTGGACGACATGCGAATGAATTGGAGTTCAGAAAGATTTTTGAGGAAGACATACGAAGGAAGTGGAAGACATACGAAAGACTTGGACGACATACGAGTGAATTGGAGTTCAGAAAGATTTTTTAGGAAGACATACGAAGGAAGTGGAAGACATACGAATGAATTGGGGTTCAGAAAAATTTTGGAGGAAGACATACGAATGAATTGGACGACATACGAATGAATTGGCTTTTGGTTGGCATACGAACGAATTGGAAGACATACGTATGAATTGGAATACATACGAATGAATTGGGATTTAGAAAAGAAGTTTTGTGCAAGACGTACGAATGAATTGGAGGGGCTGTGGGGGTATCTGGGGTATTAGCCCACGAATGCATTGGAAGACATACGTACGAATGACTTGGGATTTGGAAAAAAAATTGTGGAAGACATACGAATGAATTGGAGGGTTCAGCCGAGGGGCTGTGGGGGCATCTGGGGTATTAGGCCTTAAATATACATTTGATATAATAAGTTTAGGGTTTAGGGTTGGGTTTTAGGATTTTACGGTTTTATGGTTTTCAGGGTTTAGGGTTAGGGTACAGTAGTGTTGTAGGCTTTAGAGCCGCGTTGTGTATATGGTTACATGTTTATATCCCACCCGCCCAAGGTACCCTATCCATTGTGTGATATACACACTCATCCTTTAACCCTTTGTGTTGTAGTTTCCCCCTCTTTGAATGCATGTCTCACACCGTTTGGCGTCCCAAACAACCACAAGTATTTAACATTTCAAGGCAGCCCCAGAAAAGGCCCAGGGTCAGGATTTGGCGCTGGCCCCTGTAAAACAGGCATTTTTTAGTACTGAAAGTAGCTCCGTTTTGGTGCTTTGAAATTTTGGATTTGTATGCCTTTCTTTTTCCTCTGTGTACATGTGGCAGCTGGAACCATGGGTTTTGACCTTACACCCTGCTAGAATGCATGTTTTGGACCCTAAACCCTTCTAATATGATGGATGTGGTAGCTAAAACCAATGATTTTGACCTAGAATGCAGGTTTTGGACCCCAAACCCTTCCAACATGATGGGTGAAGTAGCTAAAAACCAAGGGTTTTAACGCTAAACCCTGGAAAAATGCAGGTTTTGGACCCTAAACCCTTCCAATATGATGGATTTAGCAGCTAAAACCAAGGGTTTTGACCCTAAACCCTTGAAAAATGCAGGTTTTGGACCCTAAACCCTTCCAATATGATGGATTTAGCAGCTAAAACCAAGGGTTTTGACCCTAAACCCGTGAAAAATGCAGGTTTTGGACCCTGGGCGACCCATTTGGAAAGTACGACCCCATTAAGGTTTCAATATACATATGATATATTGGTTTAGGGTTTACGGTTTATAGCATACGTTTTTGTATAAAACAGCAGTTTCAACATCTATAAGAAAAAAGTTGAAAAACCCATGGTTTTATTAGGATTTTGAACTTTCACGATATAGGTATTCTTTTATCTAATAAAGATTTTTGAATTTTCTAAATATGGCTTCCACCCTGAAGAGAATTTAATATCAAATGGCAACAACCAAAACTACAACTAACAACTATTGAGTAACAATGGTTAAGCAATAATTTTTTAAAGTAAAAATAGCAATACAAATCAGCAAAACACAACTAACTCTAACAACAAGAAGAAATAACAACATTTTTTCCCGGCAAGAGTGGGGGGGGAAATGTTTGCTAATGTGCAGGATGGTGATGATGATGATGATGATGGTGATGATGATGATGATGATCATGCTGATGATGATCATGATGATGATGATGATAATGATGATGGTGGTGATGATGATGATGGTGGCGGTGGTGGTGGTGATGGTGAGGACGATGAAGATGATGGTGATGGTGATGGTGATGATGATGTTAATGATGATGATGATGATGATGATGATCTTGACGGTGATGATGATGATGAGGATGATGGTGATGGTGAGGACGGTTGAAGGATGGTGATGATGATGATGATGACGATGGTGATGATGATGGTGATGATGATGATGATGGCGATGATGATGAGGATGAAAATGCGGAAGATGAAGTGGAGAAGGAGAAGGTGGAGGATGATGATGTAGAGAAGGAGGAGGAAGATGATGTAGAGAAGGAGAAACATGATGATGTTGAGGAGGAAAAAGGTGAGGAGGATGATGACAAGAGGGATAATGTTGCGGAATAGGAAGGAGGTGGAGGATCATGATGTTGGGTAAGACGAGGTGGAGGATGGTGATGCTGAGGATGATGATGTCAAGGGAGAGGAAGCTTCGATGTTGATGTTGAGGAGGAGGAAGAGGATGATATTGAGAAGGAAGACGGGAACCCTACTTTGTGCCAGCTTTGGCGGTCGAAATGCATATTAACATGTTAAAACAAACATTAGAAAAGCCATTTGATACGGAAATTCAGCGGAAAAATGTCGCGGTCCAGATGGAGCCCAGAACGCGGACACCCACTTTGCCCGACCCTGCGCAATCGATACACATATCAGTATTTTACAAGCGCTGGCAGAAGAGCCACTCTATACGGAAATTGAGGGGAAAAATACCGCGACCCAGATGGAGCCCAGAACGCGGACACATACTTTGTGCGAACCTGTGCAATCGAAATGCGCCTCAATATTTCTTACGAGGCATCAGAATAGCCACTTGATAGTGAAGTTTTTAGGCAAAATGCCGCGGCCCAGATTGAGCCCAGAACGCGGACACACATTTTGCGCAAACATGCGCAATCGAAATACACATTAGCATCTCACGAGAAACATCAAAAGATGCACTTTATATAAAAATTTACAGGAAAAAGACTGCAGATCAAAATGAGTCCAGAACGCTGACACGCATTTTGTGTGAACTTGCGCAGTCGAAACGAATGTCAAGATTTCGCGAGAGCCACTTTTGACGGAAATTTCAGGAAAAATGCGGTGCCCCAGAACACGGACACCCATTGTGCGCGAGCCTGCGCAGTCGAAGCGCATGTCAAGACTTGGCAAGGACCACTTGATGCGGAAATTTACAGGAAAAAAGCCGCCCCAGAGTGAGAACCCTGATCAAGCACCGGCCTTTACAACTACCGTAAGAACCCTTCAGGGTGGGCACACTGTGTGGGGAAAAATAAAAGCACAACATCAATAACAAATACCCGTCCCAACAAGAACAACAATAAAAACAAAAAATATTGAAAAGATATCCCAGCAAGAGACCCCAGACAGTTTGGGGGAGTGGGAAGGCAATGTACGACAATGTTGATGATGATGATGATCATGCTGATGATGATGATGTTGATGATGATCATGATGATGATGATGATCATGATGATGATGATGATGATGATGAGCATGATGCCAATGATAATGTTGCGGATTATGGTGTTGAGGACTGCGGGAGGATGATGAGGTGCAGAACGATGAAATTGAGGATGATGATGTTGAGGACGATGATTTTGAGGAGGATGAGGATGAAGATGAGGATGAGGATGATAAAGCAGAAGATGAAATAGAAAATGATAAAGGAGGTGGATGATGATGTTGAGGATGATAATTTGGAGGATGGTGATGAAAAGGATGATAATGTTAATGTTGCGGAAGATGAGGTGGAGGTGGAGGATAATGAGAAGTAGGAGGAAGATGATGATATTGAGAAGGAGGATGATGATGATGATGGTGATGAGGATGAGAATTTTGAGGAGGGCGATGAAAGGATGATAATATTGATGTTACGGAAGATGATGTATTTTGAGGATGATGAGGTTTAGGGGGCGGAAGAGAATAATATTAAGAATTATATTTGAAAAGGAGGAAGACGATAATGAGAATAGTAATATTGATATATGTTGTTTATGGATTTTCAGAAATGAAAAATATTTAATTATTTGATATAATTTAATGTATGCGAATGTATTAAAATAAAATATATTTTTTAAAAAATGAAAAATAATACAAATAAATATGATGATATAAATTATATGGAATTAGGGTATTAATTATATAAACAATATAAATATCGGGAATAAATTGGAAATTATTTATTTAATAAT
>Ga0126342_10015513_pt1 | contig 13354 bp, 11 predicted proteins | sample Cyp1metagenome_FD_92528 | JGI IMG/M metagenome (GOLD analysis project Ga0126342, IMG submission 92528) | Coral microbial communities from Lord Howe Island, Old Settlement Bay, Australia - Cyphastrea 1 metagenome | ecosystem: Host-associated > Invertebrates > Cnidaria > Coral ...
CTTAAAAAGGGTGCAACGCAATTATTTCCTATAAGTGATCCCTATCCTGCTGGAACTAAGAGATAGTGAAGAGGCAAAAACAAAACAATTACAAACAAGAATAGCACAATGAAACAAAAACAATTACAAAACCAAACAAACTAAAGAAAAGCAACAACACACAAAACATGCAAAAAATAAACAGAAAAAAACACAAAAAAAAATGCAAAATCGAAACACCAAAAAAACACGATAAAAACACGAAACAATAGCAATTGCTCGCACATCCTCTGTGGCTCAGAAAATCTCATAACTATAATTCAACCAACCGAGGTCTCTGTTGCCCAAGAAACGGCCCAGCGACTGCAACGCTGTTGGTAGCGCTCGGTTTGCAGCCGCATCTCCTGCGCTTTTAAGGGGCGAGAAAAACCTCCCAAACAAGATGCTACAATTAGTAATTATGATTAGTAATTATGATAATTAGGATTATCCCTATATAATTAGGATTAGTAATTATATGTAATTATGACTAGCCTCCCAAACAAAACTGGTTTCGATGGTTAATAACGGATCCATTCAATGGTTTATTCGCGGTGATCCATGTTCAATTTGCTACTCATCGATCCGCTCCGCGAAAACATGGGAAATGGTGGAACAAACAGGAACAAACCATCAAATTTGGGGGTATCATTAAATTTGTGCTACACAAGCATAGTAATAAGAATGGTGATAATAAGACCAAAGAATAATATGTATATGTATATATATATATATATATACATATATGTATGTGTTATATCTATACATATATGTTATATCTATATTATATGTGTATTACATGTACATTACACAAATGTTATATATATATACATTACATGTGTATTACATGTATACATGTATATATGTATATATGTATATATGTGTGTCTATGTGTGTTTGTGTATATGTGTATATGTGTATATGTGTAGTATGTATACATATACATCCATATATAAATGGCAGCACTACATGTAATCATGATAGTAACAAAAAATAAACCAGCAATGATGATTCCAACGATGTTGGCATAATTCAAATCTCAAACCAGCAATGGTAATGGAAAATCACCTATTTGCAGAAGGTTTTAAAAACAAACATCATTTCTATCAATGGATTGGTTTTTTAGGGATTTGTTACAGGAAAGCCCTGGTATTTAATCAATGGGAATTTCAGGATCCTAAAATGGAGGTACTGTACCATATAAGGCCATATTTTGTGGGGATATTCCCTTACATAGGCCTGAAAAATAGGCCTTATATATGGTAGGTACCTCCAATAAATCGGTTCCTAAAATGGCCATTGATTTAATGGGAAAATACCTATGGTTTCCGGTTAAGATTTTCCAACCAATCCATTGATTCTAGAGGATCTCCCAGCCATGGGCGCTTGATCCATCTCCAAAAACTTCTCCCATTGATCGTCCCTAGAAAAAACCATATAAAAAACCATCATGTTCCATGGCTTCATCCCTATACAAAGGACATAAAAACCAGCATTTTCCATGGGTAAAACATGGTAAAACCACCATTTTTGCGGTTGACATAAAACCCGCTCACCTCAGTGATCTGCAAGTTCGCAGCCTCTTGCGCCAAGATACGGCGCCGCGCCGACCTCAGAGATGCTACCTGTTACGACAAAGTGGGTATGGGTCAAAAATCAAGCCATATGGGACGACAGATTCTAGATGATTTGTGGTACCCTCTGGTTATTTAACATAGCCATGGAAGCCATGGCCCATAGAGATAGATGGTTTACCGTTCTTAAAAATGGGTGGATTTTCCATGGCTATGTTAATTTACCAGATGGTATATGTTTAGTATTTACCATCTAATTAGCGGTCCAAGTTTGACCCATACCCGTATAATCATCCGGAAGTAGATAGAATATGGATGAATATGACATGTTCAAACATGTTCTCAAAATATGCCCATTCTCCAAAAAACATCATCGCTAAAATGATCCAAAATGGGAACGTGCTTGAAGATGTCATGACCTATCTACATCAGAATGATTATAAAATTATATATATATGTGTATATAGTAGCCCCAAAAATATAGAAAAGGAACTTACCCTTTGGTTATTTAACATAGCCATGGAAAATCACCATTTTTAATAGGTAAACCATCTATAAATGGGCCATTTTCCATGGCTATGTTAAATAACCAAATGGTAAATTATACTGTTATAATTACTAGGATGTTGCGCTTCTATCTGGAAATGGCTCTGGGCTCTGGGTTTTAATTTCAACGAATGGGGCACCACATTGGACATTTGATGAGGACACAACTACCACAATATGCAGCTGTAAAAGAGGACATCGGCATTTTGCGAAGTCATATGGGAACACACGCTATTTGATCATGTTCATCAGGGGAAAACATATTATCAAGGGGTACCCTAATTTTCAGAAACAACAATGTATGTCTATCTATCTATTATATATATATGTGTGTGTGTGCGTGTGTCAAAATAGAATCAAAGCCCCGATTTTCTAGTGTCAAACTAGAATCAAACCCCGAATGTGTTCACAATGAAACGAAGACATATCAGAGCCTCTTGAAGCAACGTCCTATGTTCAAGGGTTTCATCCCATGTTCCAAATCGTCAAACCAATGGAGAAAATGATGCACATTGTCACCCCATGTTCCAACCCTTGGGATTTAAGAACCTTAAGGGTGAAACTCTATAGGAAAATCCTGATTTTCCCCATCAAATTCCCGTAAACCATAAGGTTGCTCTCAACACCCCAGATACAATCCAAGGGTTAATTAAATGGATAAATACAGAGGCAAAATGAACCATGTTTCTTTAAAAATGGCTATCATTCCACCGTTTTGGTGGATTGGAGCAACCTTGAATATTCATGGTAAAACCTTAATTTTTGCTATTGAGTCCCAATGAATCCCGCTATTTATGGGGCATATTCCCGAACAATTGCCCTTTCCAACAGCCAACTCCGCACAAAGTGACGAGAGGGCAGCTTCCCGACGCCACCTGGTAAATAGTACAGCGGCACAATACATCATATACCGTATATACATGTATATACAGGGTCTATTACTATATATATATAATATTATAATTATATATATATTATTATATTATGTTATGTTATATTATATGATATTATATTTTATTATATTATAATGTTATGTTATGTTATATTATGTTATACTATATTATATCATATGTTATTATATTATATTAAGTTATATTAGCTTATGTTATATCATATTATATCATATTACATTATATTAAATTATATAAAATTATATAATATTATATTATATTATTTTATTTTATATTGTATTATAATCATATTATATCATATTATATTATATTATAATCATATTATATCATATTATATTATATTATATATATGATATATGTAAATCACCTAACCAAATTTGCCCATGGTTTCCAGTTCGCAAACTCTAACAAAGTCCAAAAGGCTGTAATCATATGCATTACATCTGATTTATATTGATTTATCCATGTATAAATGATTTTTGCTCTCAATAGGGCCGGTTTGGCAGGTTTGGCATACTATTTATTTATCATCTACTTATTGTTTGCTGAATGGGAAGAACCCTCTGATGATCAACCGACCAGTGGGAACAGGATGCCTACGGTACAGCAACCTCCCAGAGTTGTTGAAAACTTAGCTGGAAATTGTGGGTACCATGAAATCGAACGTTTACATCCTGGAAACACGTGAATCTGCTGCTTTTTTGGGGGCCCTTATCACCAAGAAAGATACTGGTAAGCTAGTATGTTGGGGTAGTATTTCATTGGTAAATTGATTGGTAAACCATGCTTTTATGTTCTTTAAATAATTGCTTAATCGTTACCCTCTTAATCTGGTTAGCTGGTACTAGTTCATAAGAATTACCCTATTCGAGTTTATATTGACGATACTAACCAATGGAAAATAGTCACAATTTGGTAAAATGATTGGAAAAATTGTAATTACCCAATTGGAAATCATAAATTTAAGATATGGTTTGGCAATATTACCACAATAGAGGTATCTACAATAAGAGTAAACTTAATAAAGAAAAGCTATATCCTCGAAATGTGTGGGGATCTTTAGTTATACTCTCTAACCAAACAAAGAAATCACCAACAGTATGAAACATGTGCGAACCAATATTGGCTGCACATGTTGTTATATAAAGGGATAGTGAACCCAGTAATACATCAAACCGTTTGACTTTTGGAGGCTGTTGAAGGGTCTTGAATCCAGCTGCCCTCGCATGCCGTATCATAGCTCGATACAGCCACAAAAAAAAATACTTCAGACCCATAGTTGATGATATTCTCAGGTACAATAGGTCACAAACAACTTAACAATATTCCGTATTTATATAAACATTAAAAAAGTGAACAGAAACATCCACACCCCTCTAGAGTAATTACAGAAAATATACTTGAACATTGCAAGAAACACATCCAACAAGGATCAATACCACCCTAGGCCCCCAGAGTTTTCATGGTGGCCATTCCAGCAAAGTGGCAGAGGAAAACATCGTTTTACCTCGGGCGTGTGCGAGAGTTGGGACACCAAAAAAATCTGAGGAGGGCAGAAATATGTAGGATATATTTCTCAAAAATCATGGTGTATATAACCCCATAAATGCCATAAATTAGATCAGCAAAAAAGGATGGTTATCAAAAAAATGTATCCTTTGGTGATCAAAGATCCCTGGATGAATATTTGTCCGTGCCAATTACACATTTATAACCACAGTATCAATATGTATATATTAATGGTGATATAGATATATACATATTGATGAGATGGTATTTGCAATGTGTACATATCAATACATATAATTATTGATCGATATATTACCATTGTGTTTTTGCATATATACATACATATAAATATATAACCATATGTAACTATAGCACTTACACATATATGGATATCATAATATTTACATTTATTACCACATATAACCATAGTATTTACATATATAACCATATACATATATTACCATATACATATCACAATATATCACCATATATAACCATTTATGTGAAATCTACAGAACCCCCTGGCATTAATGGTGAGAACCGCCAAGGCGCCAAGGGCCACGCCGCGCTCTTCTGCAAACCACTCAGGCTCTGTCGGAAACAAAAGGCCCTGGCGATGCGGTGCAGCTGGTGGAAATATAGAGGATGACATGATATTGATATATATATATATAATGTATGTATGTATATATATACATATAGTGTATATATATATACATATATAGTGTGTATATATATACATATATAGTGTATATATATACATATACAGAGTCTATTATTCATATTCAAAATATCTATTCCAGTGAAAATATGTCTATTCCAGTCTGTTCGCAAAAATCAAGGAACATATATAAGTCAACCAATGTGTCAGACCTATATATAATTATTCATGTGTATGAAATATGTAAAATAGTTGATATGTAATGTAAAAAGTGTATATATATATAATGGTTGTATGTGTTGCTGTATCAATGTTTATATTTGTGTATATATAGATGTATAGCTAGTATGTTGCACGACTCTGTGTGTCAATGTGTATCTATATATCTACATATATGTACATATATATATATGTACATATATATATACATAAATATATGTACATAAATATATATATACAACATATATATATATATATGTAAATATGTATATATATGTACATATACGTATATATATATATATATATTTGTATATATATAACGCGATGCCCGGACTTTGCCCGGGCCAAGTGAGGCTCGCGGGGTCAACATGCTTCGAAGAGCTTTTTCAAATCACTGGCTATATGCAATAAGAAATGAGCTGCTGGGGACGGAATTTTGCGATATACATATATATATATATACATACTGTATACATACATATATATATATATATATATTTGTATATATGCGTGTGTGTATGTGTAACATCTAAGGCAGTTCTTGTGGGATGGAAGCAGATATAAGGCCAAGTGAAATAGTGGTGCTAAACCCCTGCGATTTGAAGATTTGTGACAGGTGACGGAGGGAAAACTGCAGAGATCCCCTGAAAATTTCGTGGTCAAAATCCATTGGACCCCATGGTGACAAAAAGAAATCACCCATGTTTGAAGGTGTAGAACTACCCAAACAGTCTCAAACATGCAATTCTAATCAGTCAAGGAACCAAAACCATACAAAATTCTATCTGGTGTCCGTTCTGGTGGATACATGTGGATACCAGTGATACTACTTTTACTGGCCAATGAATGATCTGACAATGTGCATGTTCATATGACTGAAATTACCACCGTGGTCGTTTTTATATTCTCCGCTCCAGAGCTGGATATCCCCGATGTAATTGACCCACAACTGAGGGGGGTAGAATCTACCTAGAATGGGTATTTATTAATATACAGTATAGATTATAAAATAATATATATATATATAATGTGTGTTAAAAATGTATAGTATATAATATTTAAAAAAAAAACAAATAATACTTTTTAAAAAAAAAACAGTGCTATATGTTAAATAATATATATAAATGGTATATAATATAATACAAACAATATTTAATATTCGATAATAATATAAAATATAACAAAATACAATATAATGAAATATAATATAATATAATATAATACACTATAATATAATATAATATTATATTATATTATATTATACAATACACTATAATATAATAACATAAAATAGATAATAAATGTACGTATATATATATATTATACATTCCTAATGTATAATATATATTACATATAATATGTGTATATTTAACTACTTCTATATAGCTATATATATATATGTGTGTGTATATGTGTCTGTGTGTGTGTGTTTGTGTGTGTGTCTGTGTGTGTGTCTGTGTGTGACTAGCTTCCCAAAGATAATGATGGATCCAAGTGGTAAAATTAACAACACCCAACAGTGGGTTTTACAGAACCGGGAACATAATATGAAACAACCGTGTGATGTATGTAGCCAAGATCCAATAGAGCAGAACAGCAAGGGTCACCAGCCATCTGTTCAACTGTATGCTGTGTACCCATTTATGGCCATTTGAGTGGGGAGAACAGTGATCAATCATCATTTTTTGTTTCCCCTACCCTCTGGCAATTTAACATAGCTATTGAAATGACCATTTATAGTGGATTTACCCATTGAAAATTGTCATTTTCCATAGTTATGTTAGTTTACCAGAGGGTATATAAAGCTACAAACCCATTTGGGGGAGATTTGGAGTCTTAGATAAAAGATCGACTGGTTCCACCTCATAAAAGCTACAAGAGTATCACCTTTGAAGCTGACCAAATCCATCTTTAAAACATGGCCCCTGGTGCACAAATGTGGCTTACCCCAATCGTCCCCGATTTATTGTAGAGAAAATCAGGGGGTAAACTGTTTTAAACCCTGGGGGCTGGAGATACCCTATTCCCAAATCAAGGAGCTGAGCAACCACATTTAAGTGACCTTGCAAAATGAACCAACAAGTTCTCTGAAAATTTGGGGCTACCCCTAAAATCGCCATGTTGGCAAAGTGATTTTCAGAGATGGTGAACCCGACGCCGAGGGACAGCACTGCTCCCGCGAGGTCCTCATTCGGAAAGAGGCGAAACGGGGCGGACGGCGTGGACTTTTTCCCCCTCGTATCTAGAAATTTGGGGCAGAACGTTACGACAACTGGTTTATCCAGCTTCTTTTTTTTATATTGGAACCATATCTCATATGTCATAAATTCGGGGTATAGCAACTTTTAGCCCCCCACTTTCGGGACCGCTTGGGAACTAAAATTGGAATAATGTTAGTAAAGCAATGTCATAAACTAGCCATATTTTCATGGTTTATGCCGGCCATTTATATCATTTATGTTAGATTTGGACGGTTTACCATGTCCATCCTGAAGTGCCACGGAATTTCCGTCCTGGGCATCGGAGAGCATGCGCCGGCCATGCGATCGATGCCCCAGGGAATTCTGCCGCGCCTGGAGAGCCCAGGGATCGTACGGTTCCAACCCAGCTGGACTTACTACCCTCTGGTAAACTAACATAGCTATTGAAAATGGCCATTTATAGTGGATTTACCCATTAAAAATGGTGATTTTCCATAGCTATGTTAAATTACCAGAGGGTAACCAATCCAGGAATCAGGACTAACCTACTGATGTTTCCAATAGATTCCCGGAAAAATTTGAGGAACTCCAGGATTTTTTATCCCAAACCACCAGTGAACACTTGAAAAAATGAGGATTACGCACAGATCCGAACGTGCAAATTATTATGAAATGAGCCATGAAGCGAATTTCGTGTCGTACGTGTGGCGAGGGGCCACACCTAGTGTACCGTCCATCCCTGCAAGGCGGTTAGAACCGCGGATGAAGTATAAGTGAATACCATGGGAAAAATAAGACATTATTGTGTCATCTTGGACGAACGCTAGGTTCTGCGGGGAGGATGAAACTGGCAATAACCAATAGCTTCAACTCAGCAAGAGACATGTTTTTTTGGAACAAATGTAAAACATATAACAAAAATCATCAGAATCAAGAATTCCCACGGAGAAACAGTGGGTCGCTATGCATCTACGACCCCCGAAGCCTCTCACCAGTACCGGCTGTATTTTTGGGGGCTTGCCTTCCGATCCACCGGTCACAGAAAAACGCGCGACATTCATCGAAAGAAGATCCTAAAAAATCATCACCATTAATGGCAAAACCCACTTGAAATCACAACATATCATCATATGTCCATATATATATATACATATGTATGTATATATATGTATATATATATGTGTGTGTCCCATTTAAATCAAATAAATTGCTATTGGAAAAATGCCACCTTGTCCGTCAGCTTCCGAGCATTCTCCATGGCCGCAGACATGGACCAAGCACCAAGACAGACCTCGATGAAAAATCCCACCAGTGGTACCCTTACCCTCTGGTTATTTAACATAGTCATGGAAGCCATGGCCCATAGAAATAGATGGTTTTTCTACTAAAAATGGTGGATTTCCAGTTAGCTATGTTAAATAACCAGATGGTATATCTCACTATTTGGAAATACTCTGTAAACCAGATACGTTGGAGGGTTCCCAAATACTTGGTTTACTAGGTGAATACGAGTACTACTTGGTTTACTAAGTATTCCTACTTCATTGTATTTGGTGTTTCTTAATATCTTACCCTCTAATTAGATTTAACACAGCTAGGGAAAATAACAATCTTCAATGGTAGTAAATCTCTAACTAAATGTGCCATGGGCGTCCATAGCGAACTGTAACACATTCCCAAACGGTCCCAAAGGGGTTCCCGTTTCCTCTATGATACCCTCCTGTTTCATGAAACGTGGCTTGCTGGAAAATCTTCCATAAATGGGACGATGATTTTCACAAAAAAAGATCCCAATTTATAGGGAAATTCCCAGCTAGCCACGTTTGATTACCAGGGGGTCTCCGTCAATGTCCATTAAAAACCAAAAAGAAACAAAAAGATGGTTTACAAGTTATAAATCATCAATTTTCCCCATTATCCATGATGTTCTTATTTTCTATATCATCCAGAGTTATAGATGGTTTATAAATCTCATTAACTAGTTCGATGTATCATCCATAATCCTTAGCTGGTTGGTGGTTTTAACCATCTTGAAAAATATTAGTCAATGGGAAGGATTATCCCATATATTATGGAAAATAATCCAAATGTTTGAAACCACCAACCAGTTGTGTTTGAGTTACCTTACCGGGTAAACCAAGGGTAACTTGACGTCACCTCCACTTCTTCACCAAGATACGTGCGCCAAAGCCAGCGCGCTTTGGCGCTCGGTCGACTTCCCACGGATCTCACGGGAGGAGATTGGAGGAGACGGCGAGGAAGACGCGAAGGTTTAGCCATCCGGGGCAGATCATGGGGAAAGATCATGGGGATTTTTGGGGTATAGTTGGGGCTAGAATAGTGGATACTAATAGAATACTTATAAGATCTTATAACATCTTATACCATCTTATAACATCTTATAACATACCTCACTTATATAATGATAGTTAGAATATGTCACGAACCTGAAGAGCACCCCGGTATTTTGGGAGAGTTCCCCCGGTAATCCAACCAGCATTCCAGTGACGGAAAGCGAGGAGAGGTCGTTGGGATAAACTGAGATAGTAGACTTCATTGGGTCTTCCATATCTGCGTTTTTTTTAATCTTGAGAGCAACCAAATAAAAGGTTGAATATACCGGAAATGGCATTTCCTCAATGAAAATAGATGAAAATGACGAAATACCTAGTTCATCCATAAGCCTTCCAAACCATGGTTTGCTCAAATAATTTTCCAACGCGAACGCTCTAACACCAGTCATTGCTGCGGTGTCCTTTCGAAGCCCATGTCAACACCACCTTCATGTCAACTCTGAGTAAACTCTCAGATATGCTCCATTTTCACTCTCCTCTCGTGAAAAATCCCTGGATCTGGACATGGGCCTTCTTTCCACCTCGATAAAATGGATTAAAATGATTTAAAATTTAAAATGATGCCCCCATAGCGAATAGGCTGATCTCGCCGAGGCACGAGTTCAATGATCCGATAGTGTGCCTTCAAGCGAACCTGGGGCAGCGGGCGCACCATCGGCAGAAGTGGCTTGATGTGCTTCAGATTGCCCCCCTGGATCCCCTGGTTGGAAAAGGGAATCGTCCCCAAAGGGGGGTACTTCTGGGCTTCACATGGTGTTTGTCATGGCCACTGGGTATCACACATGTCTGGCCGCGCCTATCACTGGAATCACTGCGTCATTCCCAAACCGATTGGATGTTCTGATCTCTGGTTTCTGCTCAACGGATTTGAAGATTTGAATGATTTCAAGATTTATCTTAAAATCCTGAAATAATCATTCAATGGAATCGTTCATGTCTACAAAAAATTCACCCAAGATTTGATCTGAACCGATTCCATCGCCGGGCCTGTAATTTCCGTGACCGTTCCTCCTCTGCTGCATGTCTCGTTAAGATCCTGAGGTGACCAGTGCCGACATCCTGACACCAAAGTGGTCTACATGAATAAAGTGGCCCGAAAAATGATGAAAAATGATGATGATGAAAAAGGCCATCTTTATGCAATGTGTTCGGAAATTCATGATTTAAACATGTTGCGAACATGTTTAAAACCATGGGTTCTATCCGCACCGCTGAACTCCCCCAACAGGCTTTGAGGCGCGTTTTCTTCAGCTAAAATCCGAAAGTGGCTACAGTGGTTTCAACCCATCTGAAGTCGAAAATAAGGATAATCCGAATCGAAATCACTATGACCTATGACAATCTGAGAATTTCGTTTGATCCTTTTTGTGGCAGTGGATTGTCGTTTCACTGGCTTTTGGCATCGGAAAATTCCGGGTGAAATTCGATGTCTCCATTTTCAGCTGGTAAAGTGCCTCCCAAAATGGTGGAAAATAATGCAAAACCACGGGTAAATCCATGCGTTTTGGTGATGCAAAATGATCCAGAAAGAATCACCAACAAAATCTTATTGACCAGCCGCAATGGCAATCCGATGCGGCCAATGGAAAATACACCATTGATAGTTGATTTTCCATGATTTTCCCATTGAGACCATGAAAAAACTCTCCATCTATAGGGGATGTGATTTTCATGGCCACGTTTGCCGCAGGATAACCAGAAATTCTCAGTCGGCTAAGTCGGCGCTATGTGATTTTCCGACATCAACCTAATTTAAGATCAGCTTCATTGGTTTCAATGGGTTTGTATGAAAAAATAGTGTACCCCAAATTGCGTGCTTAATGACATTGTCCATACTAAAAATTGCCATGTGGGGGTGTCCCTCATTTTTAGACAGGAAAACTATATATAACTATATAATTCTGGATTACTATCCCATTATAACCCATTATATTCCCATCAATTATTTACTGGAGGGCAACTAAACCGCAGTGTCTTTGTTGTTTGCAGCACAAATCTCCAATTCAACATCCCATGATTGTCGTATTTCTAAATGTGTTATCATTGAATATGGATATCCTTATATTATCCCAATATATTCCCCATAGCTATATTCCCATATAGCTATACATCTTCCCAAAAATGTCCCGTTAACTTTCCGTATCTCCCTTAATATATATGTATATATATACATATATACATAACCCTAAGTGTATATATATATATATATCCCATGAAATATCCCATTGTTGTCCCCATACCTATGTTATGATCACTAAATGATCACTAAATAATATCACATATCCCACATCATCTCACTTCTATAGCTATCTTATTATCCCATAGTTTCCCAATATATTCCCATGGAGGGGTCCATAAAGGGTGATAAACCAAAATGGATGGTTTACAATGGAAAATCCCAATCTAAAATGGATGATCTGGGGGTACCCACATTTTAGGAAACCTCCATATTATCTCCCATATATTTCCCAATCATCCCATATCATTGGGACATAAATAAGAATCATAGTCCCTTTTAGTTTCCCAATATATTCCCATATCAACTATAATCACCATCTTTAATGGGTAAATCAACTATAAATTGTTATATTGAATAGCTATTTTAAATCACCAGAGGGCATATTCCCATATCATCTCCCAAAAAATCTGTAGCTTGGCCACTCTTGCAGCGCTTGCCGATGCCACAGTGCCAGCACTTCGCGCAGCCAGAGTTGGTCAATCCAATCGCCGGTACTAACCTGGCCGCGGGCTTCGAAGGGGCGATTTCATCACAAAAAAAAATTGGATTTTGAGTGATTTAAAGTGAACAAAAATAGAGATTTTAGTGATGTCATCAAGAAAAATGATGGATTTCGGACTTGAGTGATTTGAATTCAAGAAAAAGTCCGGAGTTCGTTGATTCAACCAAAGTTTGTTGGTGGAAAACGGGATGGTTCTTAAATTTATAACTAGCGATTGGGAATATGATGATTCAATTATGGCTATTAATGATATGAAGTAACCAAAATTTGGTTCTTTGCTTTTGGGGTGGAAATGGATGGTGTGTAAATCTACACTACATCCATCTATTGGGGATATTAGCGGACATTCAGGGGTGTTCAATATCTAACCAACAAAATAGAGCGACAATTTTATTATAATGCGATACCATTTGTCACCAATCATATCTGGGTTTGTTCCAAAGATGGGTTCACCAACATGGTTAGCCCAATGTGTCGGCCATGGCATGGCGGAAAATCTGGGCTCTCCCAACACAGAGCTTGGTGATCTCTGCGTGAGCCTGGCAGGTGGAAGCCGTGCCAGGATTTAAGCAAGAAAAATGGGATATCATGGTATACTGGGATATAAGGATATATATATA
>Ga0126342_10015514_pt1 | contig 13353 bp, 12 predicted proteins | sample Cyp1metagenome_FD_92528 | JGI IMG/M metagenome (GOLD analysis project Ga0126342, IMG submission 92528) | Coral microbial communities from Lord Howe Island, Old Settlement Bay, Australia - Cyphastrea 1 metagenome | ecosystem: Host-associated > Invertebrates > Cnidaria > Coral ...
ATGCTTTTACCCACTGCTTGACCCGTGGTTTCACATAGTTCAATATGTTACTTTTGGCTCAAGTAAAACAGTCCGGTGTCTTGGTTTGCGCGGGTACCGGGTGAGTTTTGCATTCAAATAACTACGATTACCAGTAGTACCGCACAAGGCGGTGGCGGAAGTTTCAAACATAGGACACTATAGGAGAGGTGAGTTGTTGTGATGCCATCCATGAGCGAATCCACTGATGGACCGAAAGGTGGTTGGAGTTGTGTTTTTGGAGTGGCTGCAATGGTTGCAGTGGTCACCTCACCCAAAACTGCTGGATGTAGTGTGGTGTGGTGCAGTTGTAGTTGCAGTTGTAATTGTAGTGTAGTGGAGTTGTAGTTGTAGTGTAGCGTAATTGGTGTAGTTGCAGTTGTAGTTGTGGTGTGGCGTAATTAGTGTAGTGTAATGTAGTGTAGTGTACTGTAGTGTTGTGTACTGTAGTGTATAAAGGCGTAGTGTAGTCTAGCATAGCGTAGTGTAATGTAGTGTAGCTGTAGCTGTAGCTGTAGCAGTAGTGTAGCGTAATCAGTGTAGTGTAATGTAGTTCTAGCCGTAGTTGTAGTAGTTGTATTTGTAGCTGTAATGTAATTCATGTAGTGTAATGTAGTGTCGTGTAGTGTAGTGTAGCGTAGTGTAGTGTAGTGTAATTAGTGTAGTGTAATTAGTGTAATGTAAAGTGGTGTAATGTAATGTGGTGTAATGTAATGTGGTGTAGTATATTCATTTTTGTAGCTGTAGCTGTAGCTGTACTAGTAGTGTCGTGTAGTTGTAGCTGTAGTTGTCTATCATCCTACTGTCTATGTGCAAACTTGAAAACGAAGCTATTCTGCGAGACTTCTTCAGTTTTTGAACTTGACAACATCAGAAGCGCAGCAATTCTGCTAGACTTCCCCAATTTTCGAAGTTGACAACATCAAAAACGAAGCAATTCTGCGAGGCTTCCTTCAAAAATGGAAAGTTGAGTGCAGAGCTGACGGCCTCGTTGCGAATTTTCCACTCCATCTGTCCAGCACTGTACCTGCCACGAAAAAGTGAGGCCAGGTCATACGAAGTGCTGCACCTGTCACTCAAAATCATCTTAGCAAAGCTGAAGATCCGATGCTCCAAAATGCAACCTCTCTGAAAAAATCAGCGCCCGGACCTCCTAACATGTCTGACTCATGTGTCTCTTGTATTGCGCCTGCCACGCGAAGTACATCTTTGCAGATCCTTATCCAATGTCCGAGACCTTCAGTTTTTAACACCTTTGACTTCGAAACGTGCGTCACGCCACAACGCCTTACACTTTTTGAACATCTCGGCTACCAAAAGTGCTCCGAAGCTGAAGCGTTTTGTGCATTTTACTTCAAAATGTGCTTCGCGCCACAACGCCGTGCACTTTTTGAGCATTTGAATTTCCAAAAGTGCTCCGAGAATGGTGTGCTTCTAACATGTTTACTTCCAAATGTGCTTCGCGCCACAACGCTGTTCACTTTTTCGACATCTCAACTTCCAAAAGTGCTCCGAACCCGACAGTTTTTCACAGTTTTGACGACTTCGAAATGTGTTTCGCGCCACAACAGCATGCAATTTTTCATCCCTCATCTCCCCAGATGGCTCCGCAGCCGCCGCTTTAGCGAGCCGGGGCCACAAAACGTTCGCGACTTTCCCACCTTTTCGCGCACCTGCATCTTCTTTCTTCTGACTTCCTCTTCTCTGATCTTCTTCCTTCTCACTTTCTCTTCTCTGACTCTTCCCACCTCTGCCTTTTCATCTGTCCATATTGTCGGAAGTTTCACTTCTAAACTTCCTTCGGTTAACCATTGAAATGGGGATGTGATCGGGATATATGCTGGAGTGTTGTTTTGATTGGAATGCACAACCAACAATGTGATATATTATGGGTGTGTCTGAAAATGGGGTATACCACCAAATTGCCAGGTTAGTAGGGAAAACGGTGATTCACCATCAAATTTGGGGCTAGTTGCTTTATTTGCAGACAAAGGTTTTACGGGGACTTTTATGAGAATTATATGGGGTGAAGACCCAAGTTAAGATAGAAAGTTATGAAATCCATTTCTCAACAAGTGGTCAGTGACTTTTTGACATCTTAACACCGGGGGTTGCTATAAGGGATGAAGTATGATATTGTACCATTTTGTGAAGTTTATGTGGGGATACCATAGGGATTTTCTGCATGGGGGTAGCAATGGGATACAACCAACAAGATGCTCTGGGTTTTTCAAAAATAGGTAAATGAAATGTTTTTTATAAAAGTTTAAAACGCGGATACCGCATGAAGACCAATCAATTTTTGTAGGCATATTAATGGAAGATACTTCAGCAGGGATAAATCAATTTATGGCAATGTTAACAGTGAAAATGAGGGTTGGATTTTTCATGTTTTGATACCAAAGATGTGGATTTTTGTTGGTCCATGGTTAAAGTTGAGTTGGTTTCCTCGGTCTAGCCGTTGTCCCAACTGTGGCATGAAAAGTAGCAAACTGTGCTAGCACATGATTAGTTATGAAACAATGACTTATCAATGGGAATTCCAGGATCCTAAAATGGAGGTACTGTACCATATCATATAAGGCCATATTTTGTGGACCATATCATTATTATATAACCGTTATTATCAATTATGGATCGTTATTAACCATTAATAGTGGTTACATCAATTAATGTCAACTCCGGATGAGACGAATAACCATAGTTTATGACAATTAGGGAGGTACTCCTCCAATAGTCATTTCATCTGATACTTTTTTATGGTACCCTCCCAATTAAACAGCCGCAAACGGGGTTTATTAAGTAAGGCTTGACATTACATCACCTGCGTCAAGGTGGATTAACCCCATGAGATAGCAATTGGGGCGAGCGCAGTGCAGTCTACAAAGCATGATGATGTTGCCGCAAGCCTTCCAGAGGTTTTGTGGTTTGATGCGTCAGCACATGTGGAGAAGCTGCAAGCTTACTGTGTGGCCTGGCAAGGTACACGGGATCTTTATCTTGCAGACATGTTCAGCGCTTCACGTGGCTTGAAGAAAGCCTTTCAGAGGCGTGGATACCGAGCGAAAGCCTTCGACATCAACACCAGCTACAAGCAAGACATCTTAAGCGAAAATGGCTTCTATGCGGCAGTTGACATGATAATGTCGTTCTTGGGCGGCAAGATGCAGCAGCTACATGGAATTAGCAGTTTGAAGATTCCAGACTACACCATGCCATATCACACATCATTATCATATCACCCTTGTTTAATCTTGTATCTATATATGGGAACATCTATTCGTCAATGCGATGACAATGGGAATTTCTTCATGGTTCATTTGGGGCGTTTGAAGCGATGGTTGAGGGGAAAATTGGGCCACCCGAACCCCCTTAATTTGATGGGTCACCATGGGTCCCCAAAGAATTGAAGAGTTCCCCGTCAGATCTTGGGAATGTTACCAATGTTACCTATCAAACTGCAGGCTTGCGGTTAGTACTGAAGGTGATGTTTGATGTTCTCAATCGGAAATCCAGTGAAAATGGGAAATCTACAGATGTTTTTCAAAGGGATCTTCATGAAATCCAAGTAAATGTCCTATGAAACAGGAGATGGCGACGCCGCGGTTTTCACCGTGCGGTTTCTGTTTTTTGGGAGAATCCCATCCCCAAATGTGAAATATCTCCATATTGGACCCCAAAAAAATGCATAGGTACAATACTGAACCGGGGTTTCTAGATGGTTATTGAATGTTAAGGGTTATCCAATATTCAGGGAAAACAAGGAGAAATGTACGTGGAGCAGGTTTGATGCTGATCTGGGTCTATTTCAAAGGGGTTTGGTTACAATCCCATCCCCTATTCATATTAAACACCCATATTAAATGGGTCCAATATGCGTAAATCATAAATCCCCTGCTAAACTCATGGTTTGTGGGGGTGTTTAGAATTAGGTGAAAGGGTATACGTGGTGACTAGTTTGACGTGTAATGTCATCCGATTTTCAGAATCCATCGCCCCGATCCTGGCGTCGCGTTGGAACAAGGTGTCAGATGAATTCGGATCATGCCGGGAAATCATTAAGATTACCCTCGGGTTATTTAACATAGCCATGGAAAATCACCATTGTTTATAGGTAAATCATCATAAATCATCTATTTCTATGGGCAATTTTCCATAGCTATGTTAAATAATCAGAGGGTAATAGATAATCAAAAGCATTAAGTTTGATTTCAGATGAATTCAGAAGCATCATTAATTCAGATGAATCTATTTTGCAAATGTTTCTTTTCCATGTCAAGTTCCTGCCTGGTTCACCTTGTCCCAAGAGTATCCTTCCCCAGACGTGAAGCGGAATCAGTCAGAAAACTGCTGAGGTTAGTGTCAATGTCTGTATTCATGGATCAATTCAGGCCGCGGGGATTTTGCTGCCTTTCTTGATGCGGGTGGCAGAAATGGCGAATTTGTTGTTCATGCGAATTTTTGCGACCAAAACAAAAAATCTCCACCTAAGCAGAGTCCATTTTGAAGATGATTGTTGATATCCAATGGTCCTGCAAAAAGAAATATCTTGTTTGGTGGACGGGATAGTGTTTCATGGCCAAACTTGTCCATTGGTCTTGCAACAGTCCGCTTGCGATTTTCTTCGCCTTAAGCAAATCACTTCGATCCAAAAAAGAACCGCACTTAGAATCTGAAGATGAACTCTCAATTTAATTTACCCCAACATTGCTTTTGACTGAATTGGTTTAAGCCAAAATTTACAGGAATTCCCCGCATCTGTTTCATATGCATTGTTGTTCACTTCAATCAAATACCCTCTGGTGATTTATCATAGCTATTGAAGATGGCCCATCTATACATGATTTACATATCAAAAATGGTGGGTTGTCCATAGCTATGTTAAATTAAATCAAAGGCTAAATCCAATGACCTTTCAAGAAAAATCATGGTTTCCTTTGTGTTTTCCCCCCTATGTTGGGATTTCGAGCCCAAATCTGGTCGTTCACCGAGGGGCTCCTCCCGGTTCGACCTCGCAGGCTGACGGACACCGAAGGTGTGACAGTTGCGATCGATGAAACGGACGTGGCCTGGTCGTCTGATGAGGAGCCGCCGGGATGTGGCTCACTGGAGGATCATCTCCCTTAGTAATTGGTTAGTAACTGGGGAGAAATAGGGATAATATCCCTTAGTGATAATAATGGAAGATATTCATCACCAGCTACTAAGGGACATTATCACTAAGTTATTTTCATCACCATTATTATCCCCCAGTATCTGCCACTTAGTGATGAAAATCTCCCAAAAAGTAGCTGGTTATAAAGCCATTGATTCGTGGGAGAAATCACTGACTAACCAGGGATGATCCCCCATTCGTTGGCGAAGCATGGCGAAGCATGGCGAAGCATCACACCCTGGGCCTTGGAAGATGAGTGAAACCACGAAATTCTGGGCTGTTCAGGGTCGAACTGTTAGGGAACTTTTTTCACAACCATAAAAAATAAGAGTTAGTTGATAGGAGGTTGATACTATCCACTTAGTAACTATCATTAGTAAGTGATGAACTATCATCAACAACCTAAGTCGAATAGTTGATTGTTAATTGATACTTCGATGATCATTCCACTTCATAAGTCATGATGATATTTAGTCGCCACTGTGGGGTGACGCCTTCTCCAGATATAAGATCACCCTACACAAATTCTGGGATCCTCGACCCCGCAACGGGCTGCCGGAGTTTCCACATTTCCAGTATATCCTGGCACTATGGGGGTTTCGATACAAAAGTTGTCTTTTGGATGATTTTGGGGTACCCCCATTTCAGGAAACGCCCATATATACATTTATATGAATATAGAATTATATATATATATATACAATATAGTGTGTATATATATATACATGTATATGTTCGTCAGGCACTTCCTATCACCTCCATCCGAAGAATTTCTCCAGGATCTCTAACCAGATTGGTTGGTCTCCACCACGCTGATGGGAAATGTGACCTTCGAGTCCGTGCAGGCGACGAACCCGTGAAGAGTTGATGTATACCCTCTGGTTATGTCAAAATAGCTATGGAAAATGACCATAGAAATAGTGGATTTTCCCATGAAAAATGGTGATTTTCCATCGCTAAGTTAAATTACCAGAGGGTACCTTTAATTTGGTGAATCCGCTGTGATATTTATCTAGGTCAATCGGCTAGATGGATACAAACTAATCCTAACTAGTCTTTTGGTATCTGGCTGGGAATATCTACTGTCACCAGCAAAGAATTTGTCATTTTTTGCAGGGTATCTAAGATTGGCAATGTTTATGGTTTAAGGCTATATTTTCACGAACTACCGTAGATGGACGATGAAATCAAACCCCTGCTGTATTGTTGTCGCCCCCGCATCCCCAAATTTCAATGTTGCCTTTGGGCTGCGCGCTTGGGGCCGATGGACAAAAAAATCAAACCCTAACGCAGAGGAAGTTATATAGAGCTTTGTGCAACATTGAAATTTGGGGCCTGGGGGTTTACTTGGTAGGCGTCTGTAGGGTTTAATTTATTTGTCCATCTACTGTCGTATTCGTGGGCTGAAAGCATTTCTGAGGGTGATGGGGATGGGTCAAGTTACCTATGAATGTACCATATGGGGGAATAAACATCCAACCAAACCAGCTATTTTAGGTTACGATATAGTATCCCAGAGTGCCAGGGTTTTGACTCATATATGTGGGTTTCCATGAATAGAAGCACCCAAAAATTGATGGTTTACAATGCAAAATCCATCTATAAATAGATTATTGATCATCCATTTATAGATGGATTTTCCCTGAAATAAACCATCCAGCGATAAAGGGTACTCCCATTCATGTGGTTAGAACAATGCCATACCACATCCCCCAGTCATCACCATAGGTGGGATAAACCATATAATCTGGGTAAAATTGATCACGACCTCACTGTTCTCCCTCACTGGAATCATAGTTAATAAGGGAAATCATCCCCTTTTATGGCTCAACAATTCAGGTTAGTGAAATATTATAATTTACCCAGATATATATATATATATGTTCGTTACCTTTTGTTGCCACCACCGCAAGGCAATCCACATTCATGTAAATCAGCATGTTGCTGCGCTATATCTCATGATCTCCATTTCTCAAAATGGTAGATTTTTTCACTTATCTAAATCTGTACTCCATTCTACCAGGGATGATAAACCATATAATAACACAGCCCCCATGACTATGGAACCCCCCCCCATGACTGGGAAAGCCCCCAGTTCCCACCGTTGCTCTCCAGATCGAAGATCATCGGAGCTGGATTCCAGGCGCCCAGCAGCGTCCGGGGCGTCCGGCATCCGATGGCGTGAAAAACCACGGTTTTAATGGGGTTACCCAGCCTGGTAAACATACAAAAAAACTATGGAAAATCACCCTCTATAATGAATTTTCCCGTGAAAAATGATAATGACTAACAGTTTGCTATTGTATGGATGGCAATTTACTTCGTTGATTTACCCAGTAAAAATGGTGAGTTTCCATAGTTATGTGAGTTTACCAGAGGGCGGAACGACTATAACCATGATTTCTAGGGAGGGAAGAATTGCAAATATATGATGATTCACTTACTATAGTTGATATTTGTTGTCATTTAATGTGAATGTCACCATCATCTATAGGGGTCTTGACCACAAAAAATGTGAGACTACAAGTGATAAACAATGTCTGATTGATGCTTTTATGGGCTTATTAACCTATCCATTATATATTGGGAGTGGCACAATCCATGAAGGAAATCCGTTCCACAAACCAGGTTCTTGAAGGGACGAACATTTTGCCTATAAATAGGGGATCTCCAATAGCTGGTCGGTTTATTTCATGAAAAATCCGATTAAGACTGCTGATTTAGGGGTACCCCCATTTCAGGAAACCTCCATTGATTCTGACAGATTGTTTATATGATACTACGTGCCAATTCAGTTCTCATGAGATTGATTGGGGAAGATAATGCTTTCAAGGGAAAACGTGCCAAAATTGACAAACCAGCAAAACATTATTGTGTTATTTGTTGGTAGAACTCAAAAATAGACATATAGATTAAGTGATTCATACACCAATCAAATTTTGTAATTCAATCAAATATAGATTAAATTGGTATTCATATATATATATATATCTGTTGGTATTCAAAATTCAATTCATATAGGCATTCAATCCGATGAGAAAAAATCCCACGGATCTCCAGGATTCCCCATGCCCGCCAGATAGCACGTTCCTTGAGCACCTCAAGGTTTGGTATCGAACGCCAGCAGGGTGCTCGGCATTGCCGACAGATCAGCAGTGAGTCTGAGTGAGTCTGAGTCGAAAATGGTGGAAAAGGCCATGATCTGGCTGGTGGTTTGGATTTTTGTTGTTCCCATATCTTGGGAATGTCATCATCCCAACTGACTTTCACTCCATGATTTTTCAGAGGGGTAGGTTGAAACCACCAACCAGTTATTTATGGCCATTGATTGTTGGGTGATGAACCGATAGGATGTAGAGGCTAAATTTTCAGACAGATGTAGAATTGTCGATGAATCAACAGGACATGTTAGACCCCATGGGACTTGTAGATGTTGGTGCCATGCCGATGTAAAACTTTCGAGCGTCGACCTAGCCGACCTTTTCGGATTTCATTAAAAATCTCGTTTTCAGCCACAGCCACAGCTGGCACCTTGAGGCTTCTCCCTATGTGCGTCATTTGTGGGGAAGAATCCCTGGTGGGTGCATGCTCTCAGTACGGCTGTGCGAACTCATGGGGAAATAGCATTCAGAATCCGACGTGGATTTCCGGGGATTCGGAGGTTCCTTTCGTAATTTCTAAAGATCAATCAAAGATGATAGGAACTAGATCCACTTTTTGGAATTTATAGAATGTATACATCTATCATATCTATCATCCATGTCTATCAATTGCTAAAAACTATCATCACCATATGCCGACTCTTTAGGCGCCAAACCTACCGGATACACCATGATCAACAGCCGTTCCAGACATGTTCCAGGTGACGATGTTTCCTGAGATGGGTACCCCATGGATGGTTTTCATGGAAAATCCCAGCTATAAATGGATGAGAACTGGGGGTCTCCCCCTTTTAGAAAAAAAACCTCCATGTTTCACATTCCAGATATATTCCAGATAGAATCCCATCTAGCGGCTAGAATCTAGCGTTCATAATAAAACAGCTCCATGGTTAAGATTGGCTACGTCCCAGTGATATCTGTGAATAAATCACCCACATCCACCATGCTGACTCTGGGCCTCTGGGTGTGCGTTTAATGTTTTTCTGGACTCGGGATATCATCCAGATATCTTCCAGATATATTCTAGACATTCATAGATTCCAAGATATTCCAATGTATCATAGATATACATATAATATATATATATATATTCTTAACAATATCTATGATATATACATTAATAGATATTTGGAATCTATCTTAATATCTATTGTTCTATGATATCATAGATCTTCCTGCAGTTTTTCCCGGGATGTTCCGTCACATCTCCATATAGAAAGCCCTGAAAAAGGTTGGCGGCGGGCAGTTACAACCTCACCTTTCCCGTGAACAGTCCCATCTGGACGGAAGAGTCTGGAAGCCCAACCTGGGGGAATCCCGAACCTCAACTTTTTACATAGAAAAAGCGAACTGGAAGCCATGGCCATACATAGAAAGTTCGTTGATTTACATATGAAAAATGGTGGATCTTTCAATAGTTATGTTACATTTCCACGTTGGGTAACGATAATCCACCATGTTTCATGGTTATATCACCATGATCAATGCCATATGGTTGGATATTAACCTAAATAGACCTTCGAACTTTTGGTACTGGAAAATGTCGAAATCGCCCCAAAGATCTAATGCTTCATGGTTAGTATCCAACCATACAATGTGAGGCCCCCAAGATATCTAAGTTGGTGAACATAACTCCAATGTCACTATGGTTTATGGTACGCACATAACGAACTAGTTACTGGGGCTTTTGTTAACCAACGTTCACATCACTGGGGGGCCTCACATTGTATTTTTCCATTGATCATGGATTGATATAACCATGAAATCTGCTGGATGATCGTTACGTATATCTGGGTTAAATCCATGGTAAAACGAGGCATGGTAAAACGAGGCATCCCCAGCATACCCCGGTGACATCTACAGGATGGGGCCCCAGTTCGGAATCGCTAAGTTGGTGAACATAACTCCAATAACTATGGTTTATGGTACTTATAACTATAGTTATTGGGGCTTATAAACTAACTTATACCTAGGGGGCCCCACATTGTATAATAACTAAAGTTGGTGTATGATATTTATAACTATTAATTTAGATGGGGTTGTAAACCAACCAACGTTCACATGACTGGGGGGCCCCATCCTGTATGGACATCTCATTTTTGGAGAAACATGAAACAAAAGATAACAAAAGGCCAAATGGATAGGTTTTCAGGTGGATGAGCAATGACTAGTCGAAGAATGTATCAGAATGTGAGATTTGTTTGAGGAAAATGTGGGAAACTCCAACAGAAAGCGACCATCAACGGATTCTCCAGGGAAAATATGTGGTTTTTTTGGCGATTTTGGAGCTGTGGTGGTTGGTGCAGCTGGAAACCCCAATGTTGAGCAATGTAGGGAATTTCACAAAATCAGAAGATCACAAGGAAAAGCATGGTATTTCTACTATGCCTTTGCTTCGAATAAAATGTGTGTGTGTGCTTCTTTGTCTTCCTGTTTTTTTCATTGACATGCTCTGTTGTTTATGTATGTCCTTTCTTCATTGTAGATCTTGTAACCTTGTATTTTTCTGGCCGCCTGATTGTTTTATGATTTGCGTGTGTTCTTTGTGTTGTTTCGTGCTCTTTGTTTGTTGCATGGAAGGAACACTGAGTGGCTCGCATCTTCATTTTATCCCTGTAACGTCACGTTCGCATCGAATCACGTCTCTTAAGTCCCCATCCATTTCGCATTCCAAATCCTCCTGTTCTTATCAATTGAGTCACTTGGAAATTCAGACTGCAAGTGCAACTTGAAATTCACCAGGATAAACGTAGCACCCCTCATGGGGCTACTCGATGCCTTTCGCTCGAGCGGACGCTTGCTGACTTTCAGTTGCAATCCTGGAATTGACGAAACGAAATCACCAAAAGTTGGCGCACTTCTACCCTCTGGTAAACATGCAAAAAGCTATTGAAAACGGCCATTTAGATCGTTGATTTACCCATAAAAAATTGCGATTTACCATAGTTTTTTGTATGTTTACCAGAGGGTGACTTTTTGAATGAACTGTAGTTTATGGAGATATAACTTATATAACTCACGAGTTTTGTGATGATTTAGCGATTTGAAATCGTGATGGTACTGTCATGTAAAAACTATGTGGGTTTGGAATGATAACATCCTGAATGAGATTCAAGGATACTGAGATCAAGAAAACCAAAGTGAGATCAAGAAAAAGTATCTTACAGCAACATTCAGAAGGACTGACCAAAATATATCTTCAACACATCTTCTCACATAAAAAAGTGCAGTTTTTCCCAAGAGTTTCCCTTGAACAAAAACAAATCGAGACGCGATCCCACCAAAAAATCCATCATCATCCTAACCTCAGGTGGGGTGTGCCGGAGAAACGCTTGATCTTCTCTCAGACGTCTCCGGTCAGCCAACTTGGGAGGCCCAAACTGGTTGGGTCGACCGAAACTGGTCGTCCGTGGTGAATTCATGGCGAATTCATGGTGAATTGGCAGCGAAAGTTGTGATTCTTTAGCATCAAATATTGGGGGTTCTTGTGATTTCAATGGGAGATCTCCAGGATCCAATTTATGGAGGTACGTAAACGTACCATATGTTTGGCCATATGAATTGTGGGGATATTTCCTCCAATAAATTGATTTGTCCCTTGACCCGATCTAATGCTGGTTGTTGTTTGTTCATGTTCCATATGTTCCATGCAAAAAGAACAAAAACGAAAGACCGCCCAGCGAAAATAAGCTTTGTTGCTGGGTAACGTCGGCAGCTTATTAACATAAGTTGGGAACTCATTTTCTTGAGACTGGAAGGAATGTGCTTCATTCCCAACCATTCCCAACCATTCTATTCGAAGCAGACATGGAAGTTGAGTTGTCAAGTTTACTTCTGAGGAATTTTAGGGCCGCCTGCTGTCAAGGTCTCCTAGCTTAGAACATGTTCATCAGCAGTCCGCCGGAAAAACCCACAACCAAAGATGGATGACTGAGTCAAATGTGTTGGATTTCTTGAAGATGTTCCAATTGGTCAATCCAGCAGTGGGAGAATCCATTGGGGATATATATACATATATATATATACATATAAGGGAATTAATAAGGGAAATCATCCATTGGTCAATCCATTGGGAATTAATAAGGGAAATCATCCCCTTTTATGGCCCAACAATTCAGGTTAGTGAAATATTACAATTTACCCATATATATATACATATATATATATGTATGTGTGTGTGTGTCCGTTACCTTTTGTTGCCACCATCGCAAGGCAATCCACATTCATGTAAATCAGCACGTAAATCTGCGCTATATCTCATGATCTCCATTTCTCAAAATGGTAGATTTTTTCACTTATCTAAATCTGCCAGCAATACTTAGATGTGGTTGGTGGTTTGGAACATGGATTATGACTTTCCATTCAGTTGGGAATGAATGTCATCATCCCAACTGACTTTCACTCACTCCATGATTTTTCGGGGTACGGTAGCTATACCACCAACCAGTATTGTTATCCCATTAGTATCCCATATTAGTATCCATATTAAACCATATAAAGCCATATATCTGAAACCATCATTACCATCATTAATCACCATTTAACCATCATTAACCATCATTAATCATCTAAAGCCATATTAAAGCCATCCAAAAACCACCAGACGATGCGGATTTCTGGAGCCTAAACGGAGCCGAGCCGATTTCCGGCCAGTTCTGGAGCGTCGTACACCTTGGCCGCACTTTGCTGTGTGGTGGCCGTCGTCACCTGGTGGACCTGGGGAAATCCGTGGATTTTTCGTTGCCTTTTGATGGAATTTACAACTGCTTGGTGGTGACTGGAACCATGGTTTTCCCAAGATATTTGGCCATGGATGTTCAGGGTCAAACTATTTGTACTAGTATACTGTATGTGTATATATGTATATATATATACCTATTATATATATATATATATCTGGTTGGTGGTTTGGAATATGAATTTACCATGGTTATTAACCACTTACCCCCAATAATGGGACAATCAATGGGATTTGATGAGACAATCAATAGGAATTTACAACTGGTTGGTGGTTTGGAA
>Ga0126342_10015515_pt1 | contig 13352 bp, 14 predicted proteins | sample Cyp1metagenome_FD_92528 | JGI IMG/M metagenome (GOLD analysis project Ga0126342, IMG submission 92528) | Coral microbial communities from Lord Howe Island, Old Settlement Bay, Australia - Cyphastrea 1 metagenome | ecosystem: Host-associated > Invertebrates > Cnidaria > Coral ...
CCTATCAAAAACAGGAGGTTTTGGCCGAAAAATGGTGCCCCCCCCCCCCAGGTAAACCTGTAACCTTTTACGAGTGCCATCCGGAAGATCACGCCCCAGCACCTTCGGTGCGGGCGGATTTTAGAAGCCAGGTTGGATTCTCAAGCGGGATCATCACCTTACAAGTCAAGTAAGGGATCGTGATCAAATCTTACGCTACTCATATGGGATCATCATGCCACAAATTTGGGGAACGCAGAACATGTTTGAAACCACCGAGCAGTCAGTCATGATTCGTCATTCATCAAAACTTTGATAACCCCGGGTGATCATTTGCCCAAATCGTCATATTTTCCTGCATGGTCCATGATCCACCGGATGAATGGGTGGATGTCCTCCTCATTGATGTGATGAGGTTGCTTTGACTGTGCTGAAAGTCAGCAAGAACAGTGGTTAAACATCAATTGCACTTTCTCAGGCGCTGAATGCACGACCATGCAAATTTCGTCGTTTAAATGTAGTGGAAAAAAGGAAGAAACAAAGAAAGGAAAGAAAGGAAGGAACATAGGGAAGGGATGGACATCCATTCGTGAATAGCTTGGACAGTGTAAGCTCCATACCAGAATCTATCATCAGAATACTGAATGGACCTTTGCAATCCATGACTGGATGATCCTGGATGCCCAATCTTCGCCACACTCACACCAAATAACCAAGAAAAAGAAACGACCAAACCAACCGAAACCAACCGAAACCAATGCAAACCAATCCACCCAAAAACAAAAACTGAACTAAACCAAAGCAAACTCAATAAAACTGAACAAACAGTTAAACAGTTAAAAAGTTAAACGTCACAATACATAAGATACATAAGATACATAGGAAAACAATGGAAAACATTCAAAAAAACAAACGAACAGAACAACCCAGTTGCACATGCACCGAGGCCAAGCCACTGCCACCAAACTGGGAGACCTCGACAAAAACCGGTTGCAGTTTCCCGGTGGTCAAACAGCTGTGATCACAAAATATGTGGTATTTTGGTGCTATTCTGATATTTCATGATATTTCGCTGGTATGTTCTCTCGTTTTATCAAGTCTCTTCTAAGTTGCCCTTTTCTTGCACGCTGCGTCAGGACATGTCAGGACAGTGGCGCACGTTCACTCCGGTCCTTTTTTCCTGGGCCGTTCACACTGACACGGGGGATCCGAGGCCACTTGGATCAACTTCTTTCAGTTGTCGCTGCAGTTGCGTCATCATGGTCTTGACATAACCAGTCTTTCCCAAGATGCGGAGCAGAGATACACATTTGGACGTCCTCCTTCTGACTATATAGGTCTTTTTTTAAAGCATGATAGAGTATATGAATGAATTTCCATGCGAAGTCATATCCAAACAACATCCTCATGACGATGATCATGACAAGAATGACGATGACAATGATGATGCGAATTTAATGCCTGATAGGCCCACACGGCCACCAAGAAACAGCAGGCAGCCGTAGTCGGTACTTTTTGTCGCACCAAGCGGCGGCCAAGCTGCCAGCACTGCGCAGCAAAATCTCAAGGTTCTTTATGTGGTCAGGGAGCCCCGCAGCCCAGTTCAAAGTCTCGCAGTCATTCTGAATACAGTTCTTTTCTGATCTTCATAGGGCACATGCACACATATAATGATGCATGTATAATCACACACGTATATATATATATATATATATATATATGTATATTACATATATTACATATAGACGGAGAGCGAGCGAGAGAGAGAGAGAGAGAGAGAGCATATTTTCGACATTTGCCGGGAACAAGCCAAGCAAATGGCTATAAATAGTGGTGTGGCCAACCAAAGGAAATCTATTGGAATGTTTGTACGTCAAAAAAGACATCCCCGGCCCCGATCCATTCATGGTTGAGTGGAATCACCTGCTCCAAATGCCAACATAGAAGCTACGAACCTCATGGCAATGCCATGTCCAAGGGCCAAGGGTGGCCCCCACAAACAAATTCACGTAGTGCCTCCTTGTGAGAGCACCGATCCGCTGCAGCTTCCAACGCAGAACTTGTCCTCGAGATCGTAGCCTGGAGAATGCAGACTGAGATTGAAGCTGTTGAATACTCCTGAAACTTTTTTCCATTTGCTACCCAGAAAGCTACCTGCATCAAGTTGCTCGGAGCATCTCCAACTACAAGCAACTACCAGCACCAGGGATTGCATCATCCCCATCCAGCCTCAGGGAGTTGCTGCTTCCTCCTCCAAGATTGGCTCAACTCGCGGTTCCTTGGCACCTCCCAGGCTGGACACCCACACCTTGGTAGCGGAGCTGGGGTCACAACTACCCTACACGAACCCGCATGTCTTTTTACATTTTTTTTGGAGATGCGCCTAGAAATCAAAATGACATCTACCATATATTTCAAGATTTCAAGAGATTTAACCATTTAGCACATGACATGCCTCTTGAATCCCACAACAAATCGGCGCCTCCATTCCAACTTTGACCTCTTTGACCCATCCCAGCCCATCCCAGGGCCAAGGTGCCATCATGGGAATGCCACACTTCGCAAAGGTATCTGCAATGGCATAGCCTCGGAGATTTTTCTTATTTTTTCTTGCAATGGATGGCCCTGGAACAGGAGGAACGCGCTGACCTCCACAGACCTAAACCCTGCCATCAAATCCATTCTTCTTTGGGTGTTTGAAATTGGTCGGAATGTTTTAGAATTCAGCACAGAAACAAACGTGGCCTTGACTGAAGGAAAAGCGACAAAACGGCAGCCAAGTTGCCAGCCACTTCGATCTCCTCAGGAAAGGTTTTGGTGCCTTGGAACATGCGAAGCCAGGTGTGCTGTAATGGCATCTCCTGCAGCTCCCTTTCTTGGGATTGGGTGCATTGGGTGCATTGGGTGCATTGGATGTTGGCCACTGCTGGCCACTGTTGGCCACGAGAGAAGGTGCCCAAGAGTTCCCCAGCTTTTGAATGGTGATTTGGACACCTGCAACCTGCAACGTTGCCCACAAGTCCCTGTCAAGCGGCACTCGCACAAGGCAAACATCACCGGATACATGCACCAAATCTCTGCCTCAGGGCCAAGTGCCTGCTTCAAATTCAGCATTTGGTCAAGATTTCATGGCATGTCGCCGATGGGGCATACCAGCATACCCTTAAAATCTGTAATCTAAGGGAACATAAGGTAAAAACATCAATACACAAGTTGGCATACCCTTACCCTCTGGCAAACAGACAAAAAACTATGGAAAATCACAATTTTTAATGGGTAAATCAACCAACTAAATGGCCACTTTCAATAGCAAACTGTAAATGTTTACCAAAGGGATGATCATTTTCCTAGAAAAACCATGAGTTTTCCACATCTATGCTGGTTTACCCCAGGGCCCCAGGGTGAGTTTGCATGAATTGTCCATTGATAGCATGAACCATTTGTGAAACATTGCCATTTTGGATCTACTCAACGATTTATCACCATCCTACCAGTACACTCCCCATAACCACCTACAGTATAGGGCTCCTTTCACTCCCTCACCAAGTACGAGTCATTGTGCATCATCATCCCAGTTGTCCCAGTTGTAGGGATGGATTTCTAAACAACACATGTTTGAGCTGTTTGGAAGCTACCAACCAATTACACATGGCAATGCAAAAAATGGTTGCACCAGGCTGACCCCTCTACGAGGTGGTGGTACACTTATAAGGTGGTTACAATTACCACATTAACTATAGTTGCAATCGCCATAAACCCGAGTTCACATAACCTATACACCAACTTGGCTAGGTTTGGAGCACCACCAATATCATTCATCCCATTATAATCCCATGAAACCGCCATGGCTTTCCGTTCTGGTGGCAAAAAAATGCCAAAATCCCATGTCATCAACCAACCAATAGGACACCAACCATTTATGGCTTCGCGCCGTGCGGTTGGCGACAAAGGTGTACAAGACCTTTCGGTCTCCTCCTTCAGCATCATCGTGGGCAAGTGACGAAATGATGATAAACCATTGGAATTTTTGGGTGCCCTATTTTCAAACGCATCTGGGACTTGAAAATCTTAAAATGAAGAGAAATTGGATGAACATTGGAGGAGTGAACAGCGAAAACCATAGATCAACTTCTGAAACGACGAGGGCAGTTCTGGAAACGGAGTTTCACATCTGCATGGCATGTATTTTTTCATTCAAAACAATCCACATGCCGATTCTGGATCAAACCCTGCCTTGAGGGTGGGCAACTGGACGAGGTGATGATGTGATTGATGTATATAAACACATGTAAACATATAGTATAACATTATATCTAATGCAAGATCAAATGCAATATAATAGCATAATATAGTAAAATAAATTAATAATATAACAAATATATTCAATATAATTATACAGTGTATATATATATATTATTAATTGTAATTATTCAATACCCCTTCAATACATTGAAAACCGAAGGGATTTGCAGCACATTGTCGAAAGTTGGCCTTTCGTCAAAAAGCGCCTTGTGACATCGCTTGGTTTTGAAGCGAGGTGAAGAGTTTGAAGAATACCGCAGAGTACAACAAGAGACCAACCATGAAGAAGGGCCATCTGCCCGGCTTTCCAGAGGGCCTTTCTGGGGCGAGAACTAGCAGTAAACCCAAGAAAATAAAACACCCTTTTTCGTGCATCATAGGATTTCGCACAAAAAATATATAGATAAATCAAATAATGTTTACTGGGCACTTCCAACTCCAATAGTAGGACTTTCTCATTGATTCCAACCCAATTCTGGACAACCTGCGTTGCAACCATCATGAACACGAGGGTATGTATATGGACGACCCTGCAAAATTGATCAAAATTGCTGCCTTGGACAGCCACAGGCAACAATGTGAGTTGAAACTAATCATTAAATGCAATACAACCTCATAAGTCACTTATTACATTGCTATACACCATATATATATATATTCTTATATATATATACACTTTCAAGTTCGGAAATGATCCACTCAGCCGTTTGGCTAGATACAAAGGACGCTGCACAAACAACATTAAAATCATTAAATGTCGTAGACTCATCCGCATCCGTCATCATTTTTATTTATGGGTGGCATTCTTACTAGACTATCCCTAAATGGTCGGTCTATGGCATTTGGGTTTGCCACATTAAATGCCATAAAGTGTTATAAACACATCAAACACACCATATACACACCTTGTCTTTTTGCTTTAAACGCCACGCCTTCCACGGAAAATGAGGAACCAACTCCGAAGGCCAACATGAGTTCGTCAAGGACCTGAACTGCCAATCCAATGTGTGGATGCTGGGTCGCATGCCACGAGATTCTATCTCGCACATACATATGTCCACATACATATCACAAAACAAAATAACAGTAGGAGCACGCAAGGCGGTGGTGGAAGTTTCAAAGATAGGAAACCATCGCGAAAGGTTTGTTGTTGTGATGCATGGACGTCAGAGCAAACTGATGGACCGAAAGGTGGTTGAGGCTCTGGGTCTCTCTCTCTCTCTCTCTCTCTCTCCCGCTCTATCTCTCTATCTCTCTTTGTCTCTCTCTGCGTGTCCCTCCTTATCTCTCTATATCTCTATGTATCTATCCCTCTATGAATCCATCTGTCCTTCCTTCCTTCCATCCATCTTTCTCTACCTGCCTAAATATCTATCTATATAATCTGTCTGTCTGTCTGTCTATCTGTCTGTCTATCTGTCTATCTGTCTACCTGTCCGCCTGTCCGCCTGTCTATCTGTCTATCTGTCTATCTGTCTATCTGTCTATCTATCTATCTATCTATCCATCTATCCATCTACCTATCTACCTATCTACCTATCTACCTATCTACCTATCTATCTATCTATCTATTTCTCTCTCTCTCTCTCTCTTACTCTCTGTCTATCTATCTGACTATCTATCTTTCTGTCTATCTATCGGTCTATGTATCTACCTGTTCTCTTTCCATCTGACTATCTGCCTACCTGACTATCTATCTACCTGACTATCTATCTATCTATCTGTCTGTCTGTCTGTTTGTCTGTCAGTCTGTCTGTCTGACTACCTGTCTATCCGTCTATCTCTCTATCTGTCTACCTGTCTCTCTGTCTATCTGAGGAATCAAAGTATCAAGGTATCAAGGTATCAATCTATCAATCTATCAATCAATCAATCTATCTATCTATCTTTTCCAATCTAATCTAATCTCATCTCATCTCATCCCATCCTATCTATCTATCTATCTATCTAATCTACTCTAAAATCTAACCTAACCTAATCTAATCTAATCTATCTAATCTAATCTAAACCTAACCTAGCCTAATCTAATCTAATCTAAACCTAACCTAGCCTAATCTAATCTAATCTAATCAATCTAATCTATCTATCTGTCAAGGTGGCTATCTGACCATCTATCTGTATATCTTTCTATTAGTCTATCTTTCTATCCATCGGTCTGTCTGGGGGAAAGAATTCTGCCAGACTTCCTCCAAACGTGGAAGTTGACAGGTCCAAAACGCAGCAATTCTGCGAGACTTCCTCAAAATTTGACGGTGACAACATCAAAAACGAAGCAATTCTACACGACTTCCTTCAAAACTGGAAAAAGTGCAGGGCTAAGCTGGCGGCCTCGGGCCACTGCGTCTTGCGATTTTTCCACTCCGTCTGTCTAAAGTAATTCCCACGCCTGCCACGAAAAAGAGAGGCCAGGTCATACGAAGTGCTGTGCCTGTCACGCAAAACATCTTAGCAAAGCTGAAAATCTGGTGCTCCAAAATGCGACCCTTCTCAGGAAATCAGCCCCCTGACCTCCGAACATCGTTGATAAAAATATCTCTTGTACTGCGCCTGCCACGTGACATGCATGTTTGCGGATCCTTAGCAAACGTACCATGCCTGCCATCTTTTTGTGTCTGCCACCGTTTTGCTCACTTTTGACAAGGTGCAGAATTCATGGCGCCTGCCACGCAAAATGACGATTAACCGTCCAAATGTGGTCCAAACATCTGGCGTTTTTACCATGTTCACTTTGAAATGTGCTTCGCACCCCAGTCGCGTGCACTTTTTCAACGCCTCAACGTCCAAAAGTGGTCCGAGACCGTCAGTTTTAAGACTTTTGACTTCGAAATGTGCTTCGCGTCACAGCGGCGTGCAAAAGTGCTCCGGAGCTGAGGTGTTTTTAACATTTTGACTTCCAAATGTGCTTCGCGCCACAGCGGCGTGCGCTGTTTGAACATCTCAACATATCTCAACTTCCAAAAGCGGTCCGAACCCAAAATGTTTTTAACATTTTGACTTGGAAACGCGCTTTGCGCCACAGCCTCATAGCTTTTTCGACAACGTCCAAAAGTGCTCTGAGCCTGAGCTGTTTTGTGCATTTTGACTTCAAAATTTGCTTCGTACCACAACGGCGTGCAATTTTTGATCTCTCATCCCACGAGATGGCTCCGCACCCGCCGCTTTAGCGAGCCTACTTTTCGACCATCCGGAGCAACACATCATTGGAAAAACGCAGTGTTTCACGGCTTTTCTACCTTTTCGCGCACTTTGGTCTTCCTTCTTCTGACTCTTTCTCTTCTCTGACTTCTTCTCTTCTGTCTGTCTCTTGTCCGGCTTCTTCTCTTCTGACTCTTTCTCTCCTCTGACTGCTCTCACCACTGTTGCTGCATCTGTCCATAAGTCGGAAGATGTCGGAAGTTTGACTTCTAAACTTCCTTCGAATAGTAGTAAGCTTCAACATATTTCGCCCAGCAGCAATTAAAGTAATTGTTTGCGTCGGCTGCGCGCCAGCCAAAATCCCGAGCTCGATGAGCATCAAGGGTGTGGTGAACATCCAATCCACATAGCCTCGGTCGGCGTGGGCGCGTGTGTCACCCTGTGACGTCAATCATAAATCCTCTTAAAAAAAGTGTTGTGTTCAAAATGACACAAGCATACAAAAGTATACAAAAGTAACAATCTTTGGGTATTTTAGATGCTTGCAGAATCTTGCAGATTTTCAGTTGCGTCATTGTTCTCCAACTTGCCGCTAAACCAACACTGCACCAATCCAGCCATCAGCGCCACGGCACGAATCCAATACACGTGGCCAGCGGCATCCTCGCTGCCCAGGCCGTAGCCGGAAAAGCCCCCATTTGGAAAGGATTTGATGGTTTTCCCTCCGGTAATCAAACATGGCCCAACCGAATATCTCTCCAAACATATAGAGGTTTGAATGGGAAAAATCCACTTGAAATGGTGGATGTGACCCAGCATTTCCGTAGCAAACTGTTTGGATGTTCCATAGCGGGATGACAGTGAAACCGTGGATTCCCACCTTGGTGATGCCAAAGCCCATGGCCATGCAGAAGTAGACGGTGCCAGCAATGGCTGTGACCTGGATGCGCTAGGTTAACTGGTGTAGTTTTTCTAATTCACCTATAGGTTGGTTGTGTTTACCTTTGGAAATAACATGAAATAACCAGTGGGCCCACAAAGTATCCAAGTCTTATAGATTCTTATTAGATTCTTACAGGCATTTACAGGCTGAACAGGCTGATGAATAGAAATCTTAGTAATCCATTCCCCCCCAAATATCAAGATTACCCTAAAATCCCCGGGCGCTGGAACCGTTGATCCCACTGGCCTACAGCATTTTCGTATCAAGAGGATGTGGCTATCAAACCATCCATTTCTATCCATTTCTTAGTTTCAATAGTCTTGAATAGTCTTGATATCTTTTGATCCATATCCACATGATTCCACATGACACCTCAAAACATGGGATCCCAACTATGTTTTCTGCAACTCACAAAGTCTAGATGTCGATATTCAAGGTCAATGACTGTTCAGTTCAGTCAGGGTCTATCAATACGAACCTCGGCAACTAGTGAAAGAACATTGGAAGAAGCACATCCATGCCGGTGTAACCCAAAATTTTGCGACGCAATGCCCACTCTAAACCCAATGTTTTCTGGGACAAAATGGTGATTGCATTGTAATTAGCCAAGTCTTCAGCTGGTTGGTGGTTGAGCCACCCCTCTGAAAAATATGAAAGTCAGTTGGGGTTACTATTCCCAACATATGGAAAAATAAAAAATGTTCCAAACCACCAACCAGTCAGCTTTGGAAAACCCCTCATCTTTCTGTGATTTCGTCGCCGTCAGTCTCCCGCTGAGGCCCTGGCCAGAAGCGCAATCCTCAGCTGACATGACCAGAAGTGCCTGCTGAAATGACAAAAAAGGGTTGCCAAGGTGCTTGTTAAAGTTGGTGGTGATGGGATTGCCCTTCTGAACCTTGGTGGCGACTCGTTCCTGTGTGATTCACCATCACCCAAAGGCAAAATGTGCTAGCAAATATGATGACTGACACCCATTGGAGCACTAGAATGTATATGTTTCAAATCCAAACATATCTCAACTATCAACTCAGCGCCTCCCAGCCAGGGCTCATAGCTCATCATGAAGAGACTGATGAAGGAAAGGACGAAGAAGGAGCATGTCAAGGACAGCACCTTGGGTACTGTGTTTCCACATGTTTCCACTGCTCCACCTCTGGAAACGAAGCTTCAAAATCAGTGGCACGAGAAAACAAGTAGCATGTCCTCCAAGCACACAATCAACAACACAGCTACATCTTCAATGCAGCATCTCATCAGGCTTCATCCTGTCTCATCGTTTTCTGATTGCGCTACATGATCAACACAGATTCCCGGTTCATGGATGAATACCAGCCCAAAATTTCAATAATTTCCAAAATGGGCCCAACATATTGGATAGTATAACCTCCAAACAAATCATCAACCAGCCATCAGGTTTCTTTAAATCCCTTTGTTTGATGGCTATCCTCTGGTCATTCAACAGTTTGCCATTCAAAAAACGACATTCTTGCAGGTCCTTGAGCTAAATGGATTATTTCTTCCATTTACCAAATCATATAATTGTTCCAAGAAATCCCAACAAATCCCTATTGTTCAACCACAAGAGCCCCCGGAACGAATCATTCACCAACCTCCTCTTCCATGGCACCGCCTGATTCAACGCCGACACCTCCACTTCCACCATGGCGACCACAGCGACTCAAGGCTTGATAAATGAAGCACTGCGACCCGACGGCGGTCGATCATGGTCGATCCCTGATCAACTTGTGGCATCCCACAACGGAGGTCAGCATTTTGCGGATGGAGGCTGAAACAGATTGTAACAAGAAATTGGGATTCGGTTTGAACACGACAATGTATAATATATATATATATGTATAATGTATATACGTGTGTATATATATAATTGTAATGAGGGATATATACTATTATAATCTATTATATGTATCTGTGATTTCTACATGTATTACTCTACTTCACACGCAAAGCTTTGTCACCGGGTTGCAAAAAAAAGTAACTGAGTCTTGGATCTGCCTCTCCCACCTTGAGAGCCTACCACCTAGCGCCCCTTTGCCGTGACCCACCAAGTGTCGAACCAAGCCATGGAAGTTTCAGGCTCTACCACTGGACCATGACTAGTTTATACTAGTTTAGTTCTCTTTGATTCTTGGCGACTGATGAGATCGGCACTTTGAAACTTCAGTTCTGCTAGTGGTCTGTTGATTTCCTGATTTCCTGCCACTTATCATACTTATCACTGAAGCTGCTTGGTCCTGAGCTGTTCTGGGAACAGTAGCTTTATTGCAAACCACTGAGTTGCACGGACTCTCCATCGAGGTAAGCCAGGTAAGCTGCTCGGCCAGGGAGATTCGTCATGTGCTGCAGATCGACTTGGCAAAAGGCGATTTTGAAGGATCCCCTTTTCAGCCCTTCTCATTCTCCAACACTGCCAAAATCTGCCAAAGCTCTGCAGCTTCTCTATTTCTCAAGGCGTCTAATGGTGAGTGAAGCTACAGCCGCAAGAAACGCCACCATAAATTCCACCACATGAGTCCTTGCAAAATCTCAACAGAGTTGCTAGCTGCTAGTGACTACTTAAAAGTATCAAATCCCATTTGACCCTACGGTGGATGGGCCAGCGAAGTCCTGCACCAGTTGATAGCTGGTAAACATCCCATTATTTCTTTGGGTTTCAACCATCCAAGGTGATGCAGGATTTCTCAACCATGCACAGTATTTCGATAAAATGCCAAAATAACAAACCGGCATGTTGCCTCCAAGGTGGATGCATTTTCTCGCAGCTCTTGAAAAACTGTGCGCGGGAGAAGCTGACACATCCTTCAACAAAGTTGAATCTGGAATATCTTTTAATATGTTTTGATTACATTAGTATACATTACTATTAATACCTGGATATACCTGGAACATCATTTCGATTATGTTTCATTCCTTGTTTTACAATCAATCAGTGGCGGTTTCCCCAAGAAGTCTGGCTTCGCTCATGTCACCTTCCAGGCAGAAAACGGCCGAAAACTTGCCAGGCGGATGCCTTCCTGGGGCATCTCTGTGGTCTTCAAGCGCAAAATTGGGACTCTGGCAGGCTTTCATTATTTTCGATTCATTTAATGCATTTTAAACTTTTCGATTCATCATTTATCATACATACTCTTGTCTTATCCTTTTTGATAACTTGTTGATATGGAGAGATTTTTTCAGCGCAAACGGTACTACCTTTTCAGGGTCTCTATGGATCAAGAGTCATCACTATGTCAAAAAACCTGGCTGGAACAGCATCTCAAACATGATCGAAATAAAAGATACCCTCCAGTAAATTAACATAGACCCTGCCAGATAGGGGTTGGAAGATGAGTTTCTATTAAAACATGTTATTTTCAGGGTCTATGTTTCTTTACCAGAGGTTGCAAAAAAATGACACCAGCCAGTTTAATTTTTGTGTTTTGTATCAGAAGATCTCCTAATTTTGGCTGGTGATATTCCCCAGTGGGCTGAAGCTCAGATTTTGAAGCTCACGCCCGTGAGCTGCTCGGATTTGCTCCACAGCTCCTGGCCCCGGCAATGGGCAATGGCAATGGCCTATTACTATAGTAAATCGGCCTACGATTTATGGATATTTAATGATATTTATGGTATCGTGGTATCCATGGCATCCAGTGCTTATATGATCTTATATGAACAATGTCCCCCTCCGGTTCGATACCATTCAACCTATGCCCACTGAACATATTTGAGCATGACGGCGGCGGCCGATGTCCCCTGTTTTTCTGGACATGTCAGGGTTGACCGATGTGAGACGAGATGACACCCGAGTCTTTGCGCAGCGCATGCTGCAGGATGTCGAACAAATGCTCCGCTTGCGACGTGGCGGCCTTGGGTGACGTGTGTCATCCAGAAACATTGGCATAGAAGTCTACGAAAAAATAGGACCCATAGAAATCTAGAGGTGATACGGTGGATCAACAGTAGGACCCGTGTGGAGAGACATTCTGTTCGCTTGAACTTCTTTGAACTCAAGAAGTCGACATAGAATTCTGTAGATCCATATCGCGGTTTTTGTTCCACTACAGAATTATTCCCACAGAAACCATGCTTTAAGTCCAGGATTTCAAGGTTAACCCATCCCCAAGGTGTGGTTTGTCTTTGATAGATCGTCGGCGTACCCTATGAAATTGTGTGTGCCCCTACTTGGAATGATCAATTTCACAGCCACTTTGGCTGATCAGTGCTGCTCATTTGGGAATGGTTTCCGCTTGTGTATCCCACTGCTAAATGATTAATTAGTTATCAAACATGCTTTAGTGTTTCTCGATAATTCCGAATCATCATTTTTCTCGAACTTGATTGTGAAACTAATGAAGCTCAAGCGCTCTATGAGACTCTACATGTCAACTCTGTGTTTTAACCATGAATTGACATGAGCTAGCCCACCGTTTACCCAGCCCCACTTACGTCAGTTACAGCTCGTTGCCAGGTCGCGGGCAAGGCCACCACGCCCTCGCCGTTCTGCGCGAAACCTGCCAGTTCGAGAAGTCGCTGCGCGGCGCTGCGGCCGCGGCCAAAGGTCTCCTTTTGGAGGGGACAACTTCATGTTTGATGAGATAATTTGAGATAATATGAAATAATCAATTATATATGTACGTGAATAAAAACATAATTATATGTAATTATATGCAATTATATTGTATATATATATAATTATATAATGATACGTTCCGGTAATCCCCGAACTACATGGAAGTACATGGAAGTTCAATGAAGTTCATAGCTGGGAAAATCATGGACCTGGTGATTTTTCCACTGCCATCTTTGATTGGCAGAGGGTACTCCTCAGCCGGTGAACCTTAAAAACATTGACCAAGGTGTCAGGGTTCTTTTTGAAATTAGTAACCCTCACCTGATTTTCATGCAAACATGTTCCAAAAACAGATATCAATGGACGATTTTCCGTGGCACGGCATTGGAAAAACGTGTCACCAGGGCGATTTCCATTGAGACC
>Ga0126342_10015516_pt1 | contig 13352 bp, 16 predicted proteins | sample Cyp1metagenome_FD_92528 | JGI IMG/M metagenome (GOLD analysis project Ga0126342, IMG submission 92528) | Coral microbial communities from Lord Howe Island, Old Settlement Bay, Australia - Cyphastrea 1 metagenome | ecosystem: Host-associated > Invertebrates > Cnidaria > Coral ...
CAGCTCGCAGGTTTGAATGTTTTAGCGATGGAGGCATTCTAAGTGAGGCCAAAAAAAAGGCATTCTAAGTGGCACCGTTAAAAATTTTGAGAAACATGGCGGCATTCTAAGTTTCAGTCCGTCGTTATATATCAAATTCAATATGTATATGTATTGTATATGTATATATAATCATTCAGATAGTCTACTATGTGATTAAAGTTTAATTAATACAAATAGTCTATATTCTATATCTATTCAAATAGTCTACTATAATCATTCAAATAGTCTATATTCTATTCATACTGTAATTAATACTTATTCTATAATGTTTGATTCGTTTAAAACGAATCAAACATTATAGAATAAGTATTAATTACAGCATAAATAAGTTGTGTATCATGTAGCAACCGATGTCTTGCCAAGTAACCGTCTTTGGGAGGCCGAGGTAGCCCAGGATACATTCCAGAGAAGCACCTGGCACCAAAGGCGAGTTTCACATGTTTCACGTTGTGCCAAACGGATAGCACATGATAGCATAGTGTCTTCCCCAAGCACTATTTATATTGATCTATAGTATATTATATAACGTTTAAGGTTTTGCACACCTACCAAGAGCCAAGTGTATCAATTCATCTGTTCATCTGGAAAGTTTTCAAAGGAAATGAATGGCCCGACCAAGCGGTGCGACATTGGTTGTAGACTGCGTGCAACTTCGCCTGCATCTGGTTGGAGCAAGCCTGACCACCACACAATATCCGAATTCCGACCTTGAGACCAGGGGGTGAATCATGGTGAATCATGGTGCATCTGTTAAGGGGCCTGGGCGGCCTGAGGTAGGAAATGAAGCACTTGTCTGATTCATTCTGATTCTATCTAGCCATGCGCTTTTTTTTGGAACTGTGCAATCTGAAAATAGGAACTCTTTAGTTACCATCACTGGAACGTGCATTCTTCACAGCAGAGTTACCTCAGATGATCCGATGTTCTCTGATCACCCTGCCCTTTCCTTTGAAAACCTCTGGTGTTCCACATTTCCACCAAGATATGGACCAAAAATGACCAAAGTGTCAAACTTTCCAACGCATGGGTTGCACCAAAATATGGCTTTTGATTGTGGGAAACCAAAAGACACAACAAGAAACACAAAGGAACTAGCTAAAATCAGTTCTTCTTAGATTATCTAATTTTTCCGTGGTATCCTTTGACTTCCTTTGATTTCCTTTTGTTTCCTTCGGTTTCTTTTGGTTTCCTTTGGTTTGGAGCTGGGTGGATTCTATCGTTTTCCTTTGGTTTTCTTTGGTTTCCAAGGGAGAAACAAAGGAAACGAAAATCCAAGGAAAAGACACACCAATCAAGGAAAGTCTAAGGAGGCTATAGGCCCATAGAATGCATCAATCATGCCTGTTACTGAGGAGGCTGCTAGAAATCTGTTTGCAGGCACTTCACCAGTCACTGACAAGTTGCTACTGAACTGCTTCAGCGTCTTCGTATTCATGGTCGAGGACAACGTCGAACCAGCGACCACTGCAAAGGCCATAAACTGATTCAGCAAAACATTGCCTGGAGCATCGAATGGGGGTTTCCATAAATGGTCATACCCTAAAATGGAAGGTTTTTCATGGACAATCCTATTGCAGCGGATGCTTTTGGGGTACACCATGCTACCACCATTTTAGGAAATCTCCAAATGCAGGGAGCATCCCGGACCCTTCCGGAAAATGTTGAGGTGTTAAGTGCCCAGTCTGCAATTCAGCCCTGTCCATGAAGGACAAGCGTCTGTTCCACAAAAACTCGCAGAACTTGTCCTGATCCAACATGATCCAAACTCAGATCTATCCGTTGCCATCGGTTGCCAACGGTTGCCAAGTTGCTTTGTTTCTCTTCCAAAGAGTCTCCAATGAGACTTGCACCGGCAATGCCAAAGGCCAATGCATCCTGGCATTTCAAAATGGATCAAAATGGAGCATCGCCTCAAAAGTGCTTTTGGAATCTTTTGGAGGCAAGATGAGACGAGAAAAACAACCTGTTCGAAGCACTTCACACTGCAGTCCTTGATGATTAGCCACGAGATTTGCATAGCTTGGAGCCACCTTGTGCAGGATTAAATCGTACATCCAACAACCGGCGCCGACAATTCCTCCCCCACCTCTCATTGGCACATGGAATACACTGCAGAATGTCGACATCTGATTTGCCGTGAGTGGCGGTTTCCTTAGTTTCCCACTGTGCACTCATGTGCTCCTTGTCTCCAAACCTTGCTGCCTCTGAATGTCCATGTCTTCGACATATGTAGAGATGTAGCTGTGCACTTGATTTTATCAATACCAATAAGTAAGATTCAACAAGAAGATATAAGAAGGGATTGCGGTGATATCTTTGGACTGATGATGCGTGAGGTTTTTTTTGTTTTCGTTCTATCACACTTCAAAGTCCGAGGATCACATTCAGCACAGCCCAGACCAGTGTAGCCATTCCCGCACATCGGTTTGGTCTTGTTCGGCAAGTCTCCTTCAGCACATCAGCAAGAAGGATTGTAAATGGATGACAGCAATATGGCAACATTGATGTGATTAATCGCGTATCATGATATACTGATACAGATTAATTAAATCATATAATTATATAATATACATATAATTTATGTAATATTATTGTATATTATTATTGTGTATAATTATGCAATCTTCTAGACATAGGTGACTCATGGTGACTCATTTGATCTCTGTTGCTCCATTCATCGTGGCGTCCTCCTGGGCAAGCCATGGAGTTGGGGCAGTGATACATACGGCTGATGTTGTCTGAGCTCAGCATGTAGCCTGCCATCCACGACCGATCCACTGGGGATTCAATGGGATCGCGATGCTGAAGCCGCCTGGGAAGGCTCGTAGATATTGCGCGGAACAAAAGGAGTTGCTTGGACAAGGTGCACATGACGCGTTTGTTTCTTCAAGAATCTGCACCCTTCCAGCAACACAAGGTAAACACCTGAGCACAGCCAAGGACGCGATTCTGCTAACCTGCCTCGCCTGTCTTCCCCTTTTTATGAATGCAGGGCCATGCTGGGCCCAAATTCCAGTGCTGCCATAGAAGTGTTTCTGTTGATTTCTGTTGCCATTTACGTCGCCTAATCTTGAATCAGGCCCATGGCCAAGCATGGCCAAGCCGTGCTAAGGCTTCCGCCCCTCAGCCAATCTGCCTTTGTAGCGCCCAGCACCAATAGGGCACAGAAATTCGTTCACCTCCAATTGTCACAGTGTAACCATCCTCAATCCATAGAATGATACATGTCAACACCAAACTGGCAGCTTAACCCCTAGTCAACAACCTTTAGACACTTCCCACGGGTGAATTGGTTCCATTATGTTCCATTGATCCAACCATATCAAACTGACATCAGATCATCCAGATATATCCAGATCCGCCTGGACTTCCCTTGCACGCAGACGGCACTGTTGACTGGCGGTGCAGTTCACCGTTTTTTGCACCACCACCAGTGGAGCACTGATGACCGACTCACCATCTCCGGTGAAGTGCATGGAGTCCATGACCTTTTTCGCCAATTCAATGAACCCAGTGTGATGAATTCATGGTGAAGCAACATGAACCAACAAAAAAGGTTCGGGGTTAGGAAGGGAGGAACCACATGGAACCACCAACATCACCAACCACTAATAGTCTAATAGTATCTAATAGTCATGAAAATAGTCTAGCTTATTGACCATCTATCCGGGAAGTTCATCGAGGCTGAATAGCCGACAAGTTGCCACATCATCTCGGGCAATGGCTGCCATGCCAGAACCTGGGAGGTTGCTGATCTTGGTTGCTGAGTCTTGCCAACAATCAATGGATGTGACCCATGTGTTGTTTGTATTCCAGATTCATCAAATTTATTTCACCGGGTCTGAGATCATCTTCACCGAAGACGGGACTTGGAGTCGGATGTACCATCTGGTTATTTAACATAGCCATGGAAAATCACCATTTTTAATAGGTAAACCCAGGTAAACCATCTATTTCTATGGGCTATTTTCCATGGCTATGTTAGTCATAACCAGAGGGTAATTACTTACCTTGGCATCGCTTGGCAACACATCGAGGCACCCCAGGCAAAGTTTTCGCGAAAGTCTACATCAGCCAGATGTAAGGACTCAGAAGCAAACCTTGGTCGCTTCAATGGTCGGTCCGACGATGACGCTGACATGGCTTTGTCTAAACATAGCACCATAGGGCACCCCAAAAATTGATGGTGAATCATCACGTTATCAATTTTATAACATAGCCATTATCATACATTGGGGTGTCCCATGGTATCCTCCAATTTCGACAATGCCACCAGAAATCAACGATAAAGGCGACACATCCGTGCCAGGGCACAACCCACCTCCATGGTCTCTTGCCACGCACTTGGTGATGTTCAACAAAGTTCCTGGACCTTGGAGTTGCCACCCATTAGTCACTACAGTCATCTGAGAATCATCTGAGTGGATATAAAAATTGAGCCACCAACAGTCTGTGCCAGGATTGATGGCATGGTTGAGGATTGACAAGTCACAAGTCAGTCACTTGCTTGATGGTTTCATTTCCAAACTATTCTTGGTGGCCATTTTTAATTTTAGGAACCTGAATTGGAGGTACCTACATATACAAGGTCTATGTATGGGCTATGTAACGGGGTATACCCCTAAAGCTTTTCTGGTATGGTACCTTCAGTTCAGGTACCTGAAATGGCCATTGATATTCGTCACTACTTCAAGACCATCATTCCGTGGGTGGAAGACACCAACCAGAATTCACCAACCAGCTACTGCTTGACCCACTGAATTCTGTGCGCCTGTTGAACACTGCTGAAAAATCTTTCAGTGCTGTCCTGCTGAGACCCGAACTCTGATAGTAGCTGCCGTGACTCACATCTACGGCACCACCCTTCCTTGGAAATGTACGGTATCAGTATCAGGTCGCAGAACAATCGATACGGCACCATCCCTTCCGGGAGTCATGCCAATTTCACCTAATACCATGTAATACCGGTATATGATGTATCATGATGGAATATCATGAACATTATGTAGTAATATTGAAGTAAATCATGTAGTCAATGAGACACTATGGCCATACATCTGGAGTCGCGCCATCTTGACGAGAGTCCGTTGTGCTTTGCAGCTTTGAAATGTCAGATCAGTCTTCTGCTGGAAGACATGACCCTTGTGCAGAAAAACACCTCCTCCGCCCGAGCTGGCAACGCACTCAACGTAGTCCTGTTTCCCTCCCTTCAAAATCAGATGGCCTTCGCTAATGTAAACAGCTCCACCTTTGACCCCACCACATCCGTAAAATCTCAAGCCACCAGCTGTCTGCGTGAGATTCCCATTGCGAATCCAGATGGCACCACCTCCACGACCATGCCGGGCATTTTCGCTCATGAGCTTCAAAACTTGCGCTCCGACATTCCAAGTACTACAGTTGCGGAAGCTCACATCGCCACCCTGCTGTTCAAAACCCATATCCAGCTTCAATGCTCCGCCTGCTTTTGCTCTGCACTTGTCGAAACTCAGCTTCGCACCACCTGCGAGGACTTGCTGATGCGAAGGTGACACATGTATACACATGTCACATGTCTCACATGTAAGACTTTCAAAATGACCCAGTACAAATGCCTTCAATATGCTTCAATGATTTCAATGGGCCCATGATTGACCTTTCTATACCTTTCTATACCTTTCTAACTTCGAAATCCCCGGCGCCATGAAAATTGGAGCTGCCGAGCTGCCTTCAACATAGACGGAATCTGCGGTGAAGGCTCCGCCATCCTTTGTGGCACGGCATGATGAGAAGGACATTGATCCGCTGACGTTCAGCATCCGCCGCACTTTCCTTGATGTCAGCGAAAGTAGCAATGAACACGGCCAAACATGGCCAAACCTCTAAACCCATCTCCAAAACATTCCAAAACCAAGATAGGGAGTTGCAAGTGTTTGCATCCTGACCGAGATGTGTTGGTCTTGCTATGTCTTGCTCCAAGGTGCATTCCACCACCAGATCCGCCTTCGACATGACAATTTTCCAAACGGATAGTGCCAGACTGACGGACAGAGTCCCCAACGGAGATCCCACCTCCGAAGCCGAACTGAAAGTCGCCTGCACAGGAAAGAATCCGATAATTAATTGAGAATGAATAGTCCGAGAATGTCTATTGGAATCTATGATCTATATGAGAAATTGATACAGAAATTGTCCGTGCACCGTCTGTCTCCTCTAGAGTCCACCAGCGACCTTTTGATCATTACGGGTGAATGGCATCCGAATGGCTGCCACCCAATCTTGCCATATATCCATTCGGATGACTGCCACTTATCTTTGTTTTGGATGGGAACCTTTTGGCCTCCAGATGCCTCCAGCCACATAGCATTTGTTCAGACTTATCGAGCCAGCATCTTGTTCAAGGTTGCCACCATCTCTGAGGCCGATGTAGATCCCTCCACCTGAGATATGGTCAGATTGATGTCAGATCAGCAGAAACTCACTGCATCGATCTGCACTGTGTTTCTGACATCATTTAACATCTAACATCATCATTTTCTCATCATCATTTAACATCATTTGATATATTTAATATTATTTAATCGTAACTGACCATTGCTAACCACATGGCACCTTGGCTGGTTGAGCTGCAGTTCATCAGCTCAATGTCACCACCTGGGGCAGTTGCAGTTGCTCTTGCCACCAAGCAGAGCTGTGGAATCCTGGCCTTGTTGCCGCAGCCCCTTCATCACGAACAACGCTCCGCCATTGGAAAAGGCCCAGCAATCTGAGAATCGCATGGAGCCACCGCGCATCCTTCGCGAAAGTTCAGACATTTTTTTTTTGAATCACAATGGCAAAAATACAGACTCATGCTGCTCAAGCAAAAATTTTCAGTGCGGCCATGTTGCTTAAACAACGATTGCGCACCCTCCACTTTCAAAGCGCCACCAACCGACGTCAAAGCCCTGCAACGACTGAAGGTGCTAGAGCCGGAGCTGTGGATGAAATGACCAGCGCTGACCTTAGACTGCGTTTTGTGACTTCAAACAGGCTTCTCCCGTTCCCTCTCCTTCTGCCCACTCTTGGGCTTTCAGAGTGTTCCATTGGTCCAAAACACCTCGCATGAATCTGACAGTCATTATTCCCGACGGCGAGAAACGCTGACAGCTCCGCCAGTATCTGCAATGCAATCCTCGAAGAGGAAGGTGCCGTTCGAAAATTCAGCCTGAGAGTTCCGACACACAACAAATTGCAATAAATTGATATCATTTGGATTAATTTGGCAGATATTCAAGCATCTTGTTTCACTTTTTTTGAACGATAGCACCAGATTCCAAGAGAGCAGGGAGAGCATCCTTCAGACATCAAAAACGTCCGCTTCTCTTGATGTCACCTGCAACGCCTAGTGACACCACCTGCAGTCACCTTGATGGCTCCCCCGCTGTTGCTACTGCAGCCACGGAAGGTCAGCTTGCCTGCAGAAACCCTGGTGATATCTGGTGATCCACGGGAAACAGATGGAAACATCGCTGAACTTTGCCCAGCCTGATGCCTTCAGCCCTCCAAAACCACGATGACCAACGTGGATGGCGCCACCGTGGCTTCTCTGGCGCAGGGACATGCGGCACGGCTGAACATGAGATCATCGAGGATGCACTGAGTCATAGAAGCAAAATGAAGCAAATCATTCGTCAGAAATCATTCAGGTCCCCGCCTGACTAGTGCAATTTGAGAAAAGCATGCTGCCACCCATCTGCCAAAATCTATTCTCTATGATTGCACAACCACCACGGGCTGCTGCAAAGCCACCCTTGAAGGACATGCTTCCTGCTGTCCTGAGCAGTTGCAAGCAGCAATCTGGCACTGGAATGGAACTCCAAGATTAGCATCATATCTTTGTTGCCCCTTTGACCAAAGCAAGTTTTTCGCGAAGTCTTGAGGCTTGCAAGTAGCATTCTGAAAGCCCTTAGCTGCCTTAGCTCAAAGGCAACCATCAAAGTACCAAACTTGGGAGTCAAATCTGGCCCTTCGGAGCTCATCGCTCATCATCGCTCATCATCGCTCATCATCGCTCATCATCGCTCATCATCGCTCATCATCGCTCATCATCGCTCATCGCTTTGACATGGACTTTCTGCAGCCGTGCCTCTGATTGAGGTCCTGCTGCAAGTGGAGTACTCCAGCTTCAATTGATGCACCGCAACTTTCAAAATCCAGCTGACCCCCAGACTGCACAAGGCTCTTGGCCACCATTGCACCTCGCGGCCAGAGTTGCACCCTGACTTTAACACCTCTGTTGTATCACGCAATAGGATCAATATGATCAATAGGATATCAATAGGCAAGGAAAATAACGAAAGTAGAGATGACAAAACTGGATCCATCTCGAATCTCGAGCCTCCGCGAGATGATGAGCAGTTGGACGCGAACATAGAACCAGCGGTCCAATCCACAATGTGCTCCTCAAACATCAATTTGGATCAATTTTTTACATTCGATTCATTCGATTACATCTTGCAACTCCTTTTGTTGGACCTTCCAACCTCTTTTGACGTAATTGGCAACACCTTACAGCAGTGTTTTTTTGTCGTCCTTCAGGTATAGACCACCGCCTTCCGAAGCTGTGCAATCGTGAACGTTGACAGAGCCACCTGTGGCAGGAAAGTGTGCTGAACATGTTGGGCCTGACCTCAAACAGTATACTGAAGGGCTCGGCTTGTCGAGATCATTTAATTTCATACTGTTGATAGCAATCACAGTCGAAAAAAATGATCAAACATGATCAAACCATTTGTCCTGAACCTGGAAAACTCATGACACGTGCACACGTGCTTTTTTAGGCGGCCTGAATGCTGAAGATCCCCCTCAAGGTGAATTGCTCCGCCCCATTTCCTTGCTGAGCAACCTCCAAAGGATAAGGTTCCACCTGGACGATGGAAGAAGCGGCGGATGATTGGATCAACTCTGTCATTGAACTGTTTGCCCAGCAACATGTAGCATTGTAGCTCACGTGGGCAAAGTTGTTGATCCGTGGGATGGGAACTGATGTTTGGAAAACTTGCCCTCATCTTGGGGTGATATATGACATTGAACAGTTCCCGCCATTTCCTAGGAGGATGTTCAGAATGGCTCAGCTGTGCAAAAAAGAACGCCTCGCACAGCCCTTGCATGCTTTGCCTCATGCAACAAACTCTGTCATCTACCGCCCTCACCTGACTGCTGAAGTCCACCATGGACAGAAAGAGCTCCACCATTTTCAGCTGAGCAGTTGTCGAATTGCATGGTACCACCTGTCGTCCACTTCAATGCTTTAGGTACGGCACCATGCTCTGAATCGACTTGACTAGACACACATACAGAGTGAATTGTTCAAAAGAGGAACGATGCTACGACAGAAATCACAAATTTACAAAGACAAAAACCCTATGAGACAACTGGAACTATTGCAGAAGAACTATGAGACCTGACTGCCAGAAATCTCCATCCACATAGATTGCACCACCAGCCGATTCTGCATGGCAGTTTTGGAATCGAGCAGAACCATCCACATGAAGATCTCCTCCGACATAAACAGCACCTGAAATCACCAGAAAATATCGAGACATTAAGGAAGTGTGGTCGGAAACATTGCCAAAAACCTATCCAGAACCTCTGGTCAGGTGCTTTCATGTGAGTCTTTCTGATGCGTTTGCGGCCACCCTCAAAGAAGCAGGTCACATTTGCACCACAAGAAGTGAATCTGTCAGAAAATGGGGAACCCCGAAATTTGATGGTTAAACGATCATCACCATCACCATCACCGCCATCATCATCATCATCATCACCATCATCATCATCATCATCATCATCATAGTCATTGACATATTCCATCATATTTCCATACACTTCCCAATAAACTTACGTACCATTTTGGACAGTGTCCCCCATTTTGGACACAGGATCCGTGCCTCCTGGACTTCCAGTCGCATTGTTGCGACAGCTGCGGAACTCGACCGACCCATGGATCTTCATTGGGCCAGCCACACTCAAACAGGCCTGTCCGGGTCCATTGGGTCCACAGGTGCTAAGTTGCTGAGTGGATGGGGAACACTGTGGCCAGGAGAACCCTGTAAAGTGACAATTCATAGACAATCAGGGATGAGACTTTTGCGACCAAATTCACTCTGATTGAGGTGTTGAATCCAACCTGAACAGAATCTGCTGGTGTGAACATTTCACAGAACTTTTGATGTTCAAAATGTCCCACTTTGGGAATCACTTGGTGACACAGGTTTGGCTACTGAATCTGATTCTTCATAGGCTGCAAAGTCGATACATTTGGGAAAGAGCCAATGCCGGAAGTGCAAGACTTTACGCGCCTCATGAAACGAAGCCGTGGCCAAAAAAGTGACACTTCCATGAAGCTCTACCTCGGGAAACAATACAGTAGCAAATTCAAAGGGGTCATTTGTAAGATTCCTCAGTACAATGACCTTCTTTGCCATTGGAAATGTCATTATTTTGCACAGTTTTCTATTGGGAAACCAGTTGAACAGGCTAACAAAATCATACGACCAAACTTTGTCAAATTGGAATTGACCACCAAGCACTTGTCAAAATTGATGTACATGGACCCATAAAATTGTAAATCTGGCATGTTCAGGATCTGGAACCAACTTGAACCAACCAAATTTTGGACCGTTGAAAATGTGAAACATTGGGGTATAAAATGATTAAACAAAATCCTGGTATCCTAAATGGCTGAAGCATGAGGACCAATCGGGTATCATCATTTTAAGTTGAAACATTTTATATAGCATGAGTGGTAGCATTAATGGGATCATTACAGTAATCATTACAGTGTGTAAATATATATATGTATAGATAATATATATATATATGTATATACATACACATCTATCTATACACACATCTATCTATACACACATCTATCTATCTATCTGTCTGTCTATCTATCTATCTATCTATATTTAAAGCATACATTTCACCAGCAGTTTTCCGGCACAGCTGCAGCATCAAAGAGCAGCGGTGCATGGAGTTCCACCTCTACGTCTCCGTGGATGCTGCAGCTCTGGTGGATGACCGTACCTGTCATGGGAGCAGATCATCCCTGCAACATGGTTGAAGAATGTCGAAGATCATCCAGGAAGCATCCATAAAGATCTACTTGGCCCAAAACTCACGAGTATGGATGGAATCTGATAAACTGAACAGCATGAACTGAAAGGACCATTTGAAGAATTTTGAAGATCTTGGATGAAACAACATAAATCAACCACTGAAGCAGGCCAAAGAGACGAGAAGTGACTCGGTATTTCTTGGAACCCAATTGCAGTTCTTTCTGGCAGCTTTCTGGGAAGTCCTGGACAAATCGTCCAGGAATTCCAGTTATAAGGGAACATCTCAAACCACAAAACCAACATGTGAAAATCATCAAAACAGTCGTGAGACACAAACGATCACAAACGCGACACAAGTGCTAGCTTCAGTCCTGCACTTCCTCACCTGCAGCAAAAGAAAGAATTAAGAGAGCGAAGCTCAAGAACTCCATCCATATGAAGGTGCATATCGCAGTCCACCGAGCACCGCTTGGCTGAAAACGGCTGCAGCCTGAAACAAAAACGACATGAAATGCTCAACTTCGCTATCACCTGGCAAACCTCAGGTGAATCACAAACCAAAACTGCATAAGATGACACGGTCATTATACTCAGAAGCTCCGCAAATGTGATGGTACAAGTGCGTGGTAGTGCTACTAGTACATACCACTCGTGTCGTAGCTGTTCTGCTGCCACAAGGGCAGAACTTTTTGCGTTTTGCGGCTCATCTCATGCCACTGAGGTATCTGAAGCTTTGGATTCATTCCTGTCAGGGCAAAAAGGGCAATTTGTTTGCGCGCCAAACAAAAGCAACCTGAAGTTGCGAGAAACGCACTGAACAAAATCCTTCAAAGCCCGAAAGTCAATGGATAATGGCCAGTCACTGCATGCCTCATTTGCATGCCAATGGCGAGGACCATCCCAAATGAAACACTTCCAGCAAGGCCAGCCATGGTGAACAGCAGGATTCGTTGAGTCAGCTCCTTGGGCAACGCCCATGGGAAGCATGGAGGAATCTAGAAGATGCGGCAGCTAAACAATTGTGGCGCTATGGCTGTGGTGGTGCTGCTTGTGATGACGATGATGATAATGGTCATGAGTCATAATTCATTGTGAGGATCCTGCCTTGGCATGGTGCCAGTGATGGCGAGGATGACCATGGCGATGACAATGAAGATGCGGAAGGCATAGTGAGGATGATGGTGGTGATGACTATGGCGGTGATGATGATGATGATCACCCTTCCGCGAAGCATGGAACAGCCAAGGTGCTGAATGACCCCAATCCAACTCGTTGCTGATCAAACAACTGGAGAGGCAAGTCATGACCTCAGCGTTGAAAACTTCGAAGCAGTGGAAGCGGATACAGAATCTCATTTTCAGGAAGGAACCATAAAATTTATGCACATGTAGTACAACATATGTAAATATTAAATCTATATATATATATATTCTATAAATATATATATATATATGGGTGGTCCCGCCCCCCGTCACTCCACTCCCCCCAATAGGTCGGGAGGGGTGGGCCACTACCAGCCACAGGGGGGGGGCAATACATGGAAGCATGCAAAGACGAAGACATAGGTATGAATATTATATACAAGGGTACTACCAGCCAAAGGGGGGGAAGGGGGAAGATCTCATATGGGGACATATATATATATACACATTTATAACGCATACATATAAATATATATATATATATATATATATTTATAACGCATACATATATACATATACATACGTATATAGTATATACATATAGTATAAGTATATATAATATATATATAATACACACACACACATTGAGCCCGGTCCCCGAACTCCCGCCCCCCAATGGTATAGTCCCCCCCACCCCCCCGTCCCGCATGTCCAGTGGTGAGGGTCCTGGCCTCTTTACATCGATACACTCTTCCCCGAGGGGCTACTATTCTATCCTACACTATGTGAGTGAGGGCACAACACCAAGGCAGCGAAAACCCTCAGCTGTTTCTTACTCACTGCACAAAAGCATGTCAATCTGGTGAGACGCTCTAGCACCAAGCCTACGCCAGGCAAAGCTGCACCAACACACTTGACCCTAAGTAGCGCATTAACATGGTACCATGAACCCCCCTCAACCCCCCACCCAGGGACCGGCTGCACGGTCCTGGCCATGTATTACATTACATTACATTACCATTACATTTACATTTACATTTACATTACATCACGCTACATTACATTACGCTACACTACACTACACAAC
>Ga0126342_10015517_pt1 | contig 13351 bp, 10 predicted proteins | sample Cyp1metagenome_FD_92528 | JGI IMG/M metagenome (GOLD analysis project Ga0126342, IMG submission 92528) | Coral microbial communities from Lord Howe Island, Old Settlement Bay, Australia - Cyphastrea 1 metagenome | ecosystem: Host-associated > Invertebrates > Cnidaria > Coral ...
CATCCATCCATCCATCCATCCATCCATCCAACCACAACAACAACAACACCATGCAAATCAGAGAGCTTAGCTGCAAAACGCTGCAAATACCAATCAAAACCATCAAACCCCAAAAAACGGGAACAAATTCCCAAAAAAAAACGTGAAAAAAATCCAAAAAAAAATTGCAACCCTATATATAATATACATACTTATAACTTGTAACAACAAACTGATCATGTAGGACTTCCGAAGGCACAACCGTTGTCAATCGAAAGACAGCCCCACACTATTTGCAATTCGTTTTGGAACAGGCAATCTGTTTCAAACAGTAATCACTGGGTTGCACACTTGACAGTGGCATGTGCCGGACTTATCGTCTTTCAAGAAATTAGGGTCATTTGACAAACTTTGTACACTTCTCACCACCGGGATGAGCATGTCCATTTTGTTGTGGTCGCAAACCCCTATACTCGCAGCCAGCGGGATGTTTTTTTTGGCGTTGTTTTCTCCCCGTTGTAGGCCACGAACCTCTTCAAGACTACTCTTACCTGTACCGCTTATGCGCTGGTCATCGGCAAAAATAGCGCAGATGTGTGGCGTGCCTTTGGTGTTGAAGGCAACTGGTTCGTGACTCCGCGTGACATGGCAAAAAGTTATTTGCTCCAGGTCTCCGGGCAGCGCATGAGTTGGCAACACGACATTTTTTTCATATTTTTTCACTGTCAGAAACCATTGCCAAATGTCGGCAATGAGCGTGCCCAGGGATGTTTGAGGGACCTTCAGGGAAGATGTGGCCACAGGCGGCCAAGATGATCCAAACCCTGGTAATTGATTGATCTTCCCTGATAGACTTCCCTGCAGTTCGGCTGTCTTCTTTTGCAAGGCCATGCAAGGCCTGGATGACTATCGGTGACTATCGGCTATCGTTAAAATACAAGAGATACAGCAGATAGAGGTATATATAGTCTACCAGTTGAACCTGCATCAGCCTTGTCAGCAAACACAACTTTTACACACCAAGGTGGAAGCTTCCTGACGATCTTAGTGGTGGTGCTGTAGCCCAGTCGCAGATGATGGCGGATTTGTTTAGATTAGATTTTGGCATCCGACCCTTTTGCGACCTCTAGTGACCGATGGTTCAGACATCCAAAAATGAAAATTCAAGATCAAACCCCAACCGGTGAAGTCATCCTCATGATCTTAGATCGATCGATTTCGGGCGGAAATTTACATAAGGACTCCAAAATTGCAATGACTGCTGTTCCAGCTGGGCCCAATCAAAAGTGTTGTAGTCATCCTTGACATTGAAATCCGCCAAGGGTTTGTCATGGTTTGTCCAACCAACTGTTGTTGCCGTTATATAGTTAACGAATAGATGACGATTAAATTCAAGTGTCCCTTTCACATTATATAGTTCACCGCTTTGACCAAGACAAACCAGCGTCCTTTTTTCCGTTTGCAGTGCCACGTTTTTTCATGAAAGTGCCTCAGTTAATGCGCATGGTGTCACGGTGTCTGCAGGTTGCCCCTATGCTTGCTACGAGATTTGTCCAAATTGGCCTTTTCGAGCCTTTTCGGTTTAGCCTGCGAAACCTGGTCTCACTTCAGTCCATGTCATGAAGCGTTGCAGCGTTACGCATTGTGGATGTTAGCATCACACTTTGCTCTGCTGCAACATTTCTCCATATTTGCCTCCTGGGGAAGCGGCACGAGCTGCGACGCTGAGGAAGCGGGCGTGGTGGTGTTTATGATCGTGCGCCTTTGTACCGGCGAATATCGTTTGGGAGGCGAATTCTACAGCAGTCAGGACCGGATGGGAAAATCGCTGGAGGTAGGTCTTCCATTTTGTTTTATTGGCATCGTGTGAGCATTTTTTCATCAGCCTGTGCTGGCAGCTGTAGGTTTGAACCCCACAGCCCCACTTGGACAGTCAAACACAATGATACAAATTATCTGAGAATGGCAAAGTGCCCAACGTGGAACTCCACCATGCAAAGGCCAGCCTCCCGGACAGGAGCCGGGCACACAACTCAGTTGGGGTGACCAAGAGGGCCCTGAGATCTTCACTGTGGACCTTTCAGTCTTCGTCCTGACGCCTGGCCTCAGCAGAACTGCGCGACAGAGCTGGGTGCTAGCCTTCCACAATGCCTTCCATAGTGCCTTCCATCATCTTCCCAACAACATTCGCCAGTTCCCCGGTCATTCGCTAGTGTTCCCAAGGATTGGAAGTATGTCAACGGCTTTCATTGCGCACTACAACGCGCCCAAGTGCCTTGATGAGGTTGCAGGCCTCCTGTAGCCAACAAGGTTTCCCAAGTGCAAATGTTCGTCAACACAGGGCGATTCAGAGGGCTGGGTGCTCGCAGCCCCTCCTGCAGGCGTGTTTGGTTCACTGATAAAATACATTTCTTTAGGGAGAAAGCTACTACATACCTCCGCATCATCATCATCATCATCATCATCATCATCATCATCATCACATCATCATCACCATCATCATCAGCATCATCAGCATCATCAGCATCATCATCATCATCACCATCATCATCACCATCATCATCATCACCAGCATCATCAGCATTATCAGCATCATCAGCATCATCAGCATCATCAGCATCATCATCATCATCACCACCAGCATCATCATCATCATCATCATCATCATCATCATCGTCATCATCATCATCATCAGCATCAGCATCATCATCATCATCATCATCATCATCATCATCAGCATCAGCATCAGCATCACATCATCATCACCATCATCACCATCACCATCATCATCAGCATCATCAGCATCATCAGCATCAGCATCATCATCATCATCATCATCACCATCACCATCATCATCATCATCATCATCATCATCATCATCATCATCATCATCATAATCATCATCATCATCATCATCATCTTCGTCATCGTCATCGTCATCGTCATCATCATCATCATCACCACCAGCATCATCATCATCATCATCATCATCATCATCGTCATCGTCATCGTCATCGTCATGGTCATGGTCATCGTCATCGTCATCATCATCATCATCATCATCATCATCTTCATCTTCATCTTCATCTTCATCTTCATCGCATCACCCATAACCATGTCAGCGCATTCATCTCCTGTGTTCGCGGGCTACTCATGGTGGGCAAACTCAGGTTCTACCATCAGCTGCGAGCTCGTAATTCAAGAAGTTTTTTGAAGGCAGGAGCAGCAAATATCTTGTCATGGTTTGATTTGCAGAAACAGGAGGGTTTGAATCAAAGTAAGTCTAAGTCAAAGCATATAATTATTGCATGTGTGTGTTTGTGTGTGTTTGTGTGTGTGTGCAGCACGGCAAGTTCACGATTGGTTGTTGGTTTCAGCTCCATTTTACGTTTCATGATCATGTAAACCCCGGGATTCTAGGATGAACTATTTTTCAGGGCATCAAACTTCTTATATTCTTGGGATGGGTCGAAACCAGCAGTCGTCGCTGCTAGAGTGCCCCTTGGAAGGCCACCGTTGGAGGATACACCATTGCGTTTCTGTTATTCGCCACCTGCATGGTGCTCACCTTACGACTCTGAGGGTAGTGGCAGTGGTATAGTGGTGGTGGGTGTTAGGTAATTAGACTTGGTCGTATGACTGGTGGTTACTCTTGGGTACGAAGCGCCGCAGAATTGTTTGTGCTAAGGTGGTCGGTTACCTAACGCCTGCCGGCAGCAGTAGTTTGAATGACCTGTGGGCCTGGGGTGGATGCAAAGAGACCAATTGGCCACAAGACTAAACCCTAGTTTTGCTTCCGCAAGGTAACCAAACCTTCACACCAACAATTTTCTAATTACATGTTTAGAGGGGGCAACCCATTTTCCAGAATTGAGTCAAACGGAATTAGATCTCCTTGGTGCTTAAGCCGTCAAGAGCTGAAGAAGATTGCAAGATTGCAGCATGCCTGTCAGGTTTGGGAAGAATTGCCAGGGCAACATTTTGCACAACTATTCGCCTCACGACACTTGGGCCACCGTCTCGCGGATTGGGATGTTTTTGGCAACCATTTGCGGCTTCCCCATTGCCTTCACAGGCGAGGGCCCATGATTTTGGCACTTGCTGCAAAGGTTGTGGCATTGATGTGAGACGGACAGATATGTGTTGTGAAGGACATAGACCTGCCCTGGCATACGGTCCTTGCAGTTGCTGTTGACACAAAGATCCGCTACCAAATGCAGCTGAATTAAGCCACTATTGGGCCTGATTCGGTGACTCTAACATGCTTTAGTCAAGCCATTCTTTCAGTTTAAGTTCTGAAATTTACTGCTAAGTTTTGACACTTATTTGATCGCAGCATTCCAATCATCCATTTCTCGTGGGCGATTCATTGGATGTACCTTGAGGCTTGCGGACGGCCACACTTGGATTGTTCAACTGCGGCACTCGCCGGCGGATCTGGGTGCCTCTCACCATGACCCTGCTATCCATCATAGGTGTGGTGTCCGTGCTATGGGGGGAGGTTCTGCATTGGCCATAGATGTCATAATTAGTTATGTCACAGTCATAGATCTTGCTTGTTCTTCTCATGCTTATGCCACCAGTTTTGGCCCTTTGGCCCTCTGTCTCCAGCGGTTTTGCTCGTGCCGACGTGCCGAGTTATCAGGTGTCCTGGGCTCCACGCTGACAGACCTCGGGGTGGTGAACTCGTTGGGCGGTGCCGTCTTCGGATCTTTGATCGAATTAATCTTCCCAGGCGGCGATGGGGCATGGTCCTAAAAGGGGGCTCTTCGTCGTGGTGATCCTGTTCTTAATGGTCTTCCATGTTCTTCCCATGTCTCCAGACATGGAGCTTTCATGCCATGCTTCCTTGCAGGTTTGATGATCATGTGGACGTATAGCGCCAGTAAGAGCAAGGACGCAAGCTGTGCAAGCTGTGCAAGCTGTGCAAGCTGTGCAAGCTGTGCAAGCTGTGCAAGCTGTTCTTGTGCTTGCATTGTTTCTACCAGGGCAGCCTCAGATTTTTTAGAGGCCTCTTTCAATGAAGAATGAAGAATTACTAAAGAGCAACTTTCACGGCATTCATTTCATTCATTGTCATGAATTTGCAATATCTTTCTGTCACCGCAGGATACGGATGTCATTGAGCTCTTTGGGCCTTTCGAGGGCAAGACGGTCGCCCGAACGCTGACAGGTTTGGGCGTGGTGCTGCTGATCTTTGGAACCAGCAGCTCAGCATTGATTCTGGGCCATTCTGGGCCATTCTGGGCCATGACATGCACGACCATCACGACCATGGCCTTTGCAATTTAAAAAGTTCGCTACCAACTTTTCACTTCATTGAATGGTCCTGGAGAAATGCTAGCCCCTTCCTGGTGCACCTTGGTTTGCATTTTGATGTTGAGGCCCCAATAGTCAACTAGCGACGACCTGGATTGAACCTGAGGCGTGGTTCTGTGCATCAAAGTCTTCCACGTGGACCTTTAGAGAGTTGAGGTGAGGTGCAAGACCAGTGGTTCAGCTACATCTGAGACCACAAACCGCCGTCGCAGCAAGACACACACACACACCCACACACTTACACATGCATATTATATACAATCATCTACACGTATGCATATGTCTCTACATGATTCTCATGCATGAGTGTTTCTTGTATTTTACCATGTCCGCCACAAATATACTAAATGGGGTGACCTAGACAACAGCAAACTGCTAAGCTCTCAGCTCTTTTGAACCAACGCTATGGAAGAGTAAGATGATGTATATGGAACATAGGGCTTTACTGCAGGAGTTTTTACACCCCCCTCAAGCGAGCTGGGCTACGGCGGATCCATCGACCGCCGGCCTCATCCCTGTAGTACCACGCTCCACCAGGTCCGTTCACGACGCGCACTGTAGCGATCCCTGTTGTGGCTCCATGATCGCGAAGCTTCAGGGCGACCTGAGCTGGATGCTTGCCGTTGTTGTGGGCTCTGGCTCCAAAAATGGTCTTGCCTTGCTCTTTGGTGTCGGTGGTTCTGGCTCAAGAAACGGCCTGGCACTGGATGAGGCTTCCGCTTGTGTGGAGCTGGATGCCGCACCGATTGCTCTCTGTGCATCTTCATCTGCTTTGCGTTTCCTGGCGGCTTGGCTTTGCTTCTCCTTGCGCTCAAGGTTCTTGACCACCAGTGGGCGGTTCTTTTCATAAAGCTCCTCCAGGAAAGTTTCAATGCCATCAGCCAGGACAGACACAACCCCTGTCCACGTCAACAGGTGCCGATGAGAGCGATCCTTCTAGACGTATTGGATATATTCCGCCTCAGCGAATGCATGCTTCCCCAACATGAAGCCCCACACCTTCGTCCACGTAGATCTGTGTACTCCACGGGAAAGCCATCAATTGAGGAGGCTGACTCATGTAGATGAGCTTTGTGAGGAGGTGCTCGTATTCGGCATCGGCGGCGACAGCTGAGATCTGGACCCTCGTTCAAGGTGGATCAGGCAGATGGGCAAAGGCCGTGAGATCATCAAAGGTGCAGTTGGCCAATCCCCTGCCATCCTCATGCGTCCTGTCGCAAAAGGTTTCGTCACTGTGATAGCGATCTTCAATATCTTCATAACCAAGTGCTTTCGCTCTTTTGTAACGATCCTTTGCATCTTTCAGGATTGAGGCTTCCAGACTCGTCAAGCCGCGAGCCCCCATCGATTTCCTCAAAGCATCAGCCTGCTTGCCTGTGATGGCGGCTAGTAGTGAGGCACCGTGGATCCCAAATTCCGCCAGCTTATTCATTCGCTTCTCAAGCACTTTTGTGAGCCTGTTTTGGGTTGGAACTTGGTGGCACCTGATTCATCAACAGGAAGCGGTTCAAAACCACCTGCAGGTGGTGCAAGTCATCTGTCCGCTCACGTATTCCACCATACAGACGGGGCAATCGCCTGTAAAGGGCTCGGCATTCTTTGGAGCAGCCGGCGCACCCTCGCGGGTTGCTGGCCATCCTGCTAATCAGTGCCGTGCTGGACATTAGACTGGTCGCGCTTTTGCAGTGCACTCTTTGGCGTGGCCTGCGGGGCATCAGGGTACCCTGTGCTGGTGTCATCTTCGTCGCCAAGATCGCGTTCCTGTCGGGCAACCAAGCGGATGCATGCTGTGGGGCTGCTCGGACCAATGCATTCCCATGAGCTGGGCTCGATATTGCTATCGGCTCGCTTCCGCAACAATTTATCATCCTCCATGATGGAGACACTAAATTGGCTGGGCACCCTCTCTGCGGTCATAATCCCTTTGCAATACCCTTCCAGTGGCTCCGCATTGTGCGGTGGTATGCCACTTTTGGGACTTTGGACATGAGGCAGATGGGCACGGGCGGCTTTCAGGGCTGACGTTCGGAGCGCAATAGACTTGAACTGCGTTCGCGAACAGACCTCCTGCCTTCTCAAGTGCGGCTTTGGAGTGGCCCTGGATGGCTCTGATCTTCACCGGAACGAGATCCCTCTGAAGGTGGTTTTCGAGCCAGCCTTTTGGCAGGACAGGCGATTTTGGCACCGCAGCGACCCGAAAACATTCATGAAGCATGTCCGTCAACTTGAAGGTATAGTTTTAAGCAAGTTTAAGTGACTCTGATCATGTTCATGGGAACCATTGCAGCGAAATGAGTCCAATTTGGATAATTCTTCAAAATTTCCGGCTATGGTCCAACTCTTCTTCATTGGTTGATTGTTGTTTCCCACGACTCCCAACATACATCCATCAAAATGGTGCACGGACATGAAACGTTCAATGAGAAACTTTCTAACCATAGGCCATCTCCAATATTTGCAGTTCTTTGAAAGTTCAAACCCTATCAAAGTTCGTTCATCATAAACTTCATCCACAAGCTCTCCAAAAGAATTGAAAAGTTTCGCATACAGTTTCTGTTGCTCTTTGATTCTATCATGACCCTCGACTGTCAGGCCGTCCACGTTTCCCCATGGGCTTCCCCCTACACATGGCAATGATGCATAAAGAATCAAAGTGCCATTGTCAAAGTCATTTCTGAAATCCTTGACTTGGGAGGCTAGCAACATTCTGGGCACATGATCTTTTGCTGGCCCCCCTGGTTCCCGGCAGCAGAAGCTAACTTCGGCACCTCGGCAGTAGGTGGCTTCGCGTTGTCGCGGGCTGCTTCTTCCACCTTTGTCGGGCCGATGCCAATGAGTGTTATGGCCAAACCGCTGGTCGGGTAAAGGCTTTTGTGAGAATGTCCGCAACTTGGAAATTTTTGTACCAACGTTGAGGATCGAACTGTTTACATTCAAAATGTTGTTTCAACCATTTGAAGTTGATATTTGGTTTTGTTCATGTGTCCCATGGATGCTGATGAACCGGTGGGCATTACCGTCATGGTAGCTTGATTGTCCTCCATGAACTTAATTTGATAAAATTCAGGGAAACTAGCCTGAAGTGAATTTATGTCCGCAACGTTACAACCCGTGTCAACATTCCCATGCCGGATGTAATCAATTTCAGGGTCAGTTCTGGTGAACACAGTATCGGAGTCGAGCTTCGCAGCATCGCGAGCTGGTTTGCCCTGCAGCTTCTTAAAAAAGTTAAGTTGCTCAAAGAGGGCCAGCATAGTAATGCCTTCTGCTCTCATGCTGTGATTTGCGGCCACCACTTCGGCTTCGGTTGAGGAAATCGCGACAACCGTTTGTTTCTTACTGAATGCGTTTAGGGGGAGAGAGGTATTAGGTCCAACTAAGACAATTGCACTACCAGATGTGCTCTTGCTGTCGTGTTCTCCAGCATGATCTGCGTCTGCGAAGAGCCACAACTGACACTGGTCAAATGCGTCCCCGATGAACCCCTCTAAGAAGTGGTGCTTTGTACAATTGATGTAAGACACCAGCCAATGCAATGCGGCATCACATTCAATGGACCATTTTGCGGGCAGCAAATAAGATCTTCATCAGAATTTTACTCGCAACTGGCTGAAGCTTTCCGGGCTTTCCATCCTCACTAAGAGTGGGTCTTGCGATACCTGCATCAGTAAACGGTGTTGGCACCTCCTTCAAGGACGATGGACTGACCTTTGCAAGATTGCAATAGTTTTCAACACAGGACTTCAAGAAATTGCTCATATCATGCCTGACAAGGTTCACGGGCTTGGCCATGACGCCAGCTTTCGGTTTCACGGCCTGTTCCAATCCCCTTTTGGCTTCCTTCTTTGCTGCCTCGTGTTTGGCGCGATGAGGCCCTGGCCTGGCTTTACTTGCCATTTCAAACTGCTTGAGCTTTTCTGGCCCATCTTGTCCATAACAGAAAATTGTTTTCCCCGTCCAAAACTCATTTGTTTGGTCATTTGAAGTATTCCAATCATCAGTGTAAATTTGAAAATCCCCTTGATGGTTCCCGTCGGTGATGGTAGGACAACCTTTTAGTGTGACCTTTTTGCCAAAGAAACTAGCACGACTTGAATTTTGACAGCTACTCTCTCCCCCCTCATCACCCGGCTGGTACAATCTTTTGCGGGGTTGCACATGACGAATCCATGCCTTGTTGTCTTCGTCATGCTCCCACCAGTCCTGAGTTCTATGTTGTGCCGCTGCGGAGGTTTTGGCTTCAAAGGCGAATGCGAACGGATGAGCTTCTTTCGGCAGCCAGATGCTTTGGAATTCTCGATGCATGCATCCAAAGTATCGATCATACGGCTCTGGCTCGCCGATGTCGACGGCTGATCTGATGCTAGCCCATGCCTTTGCCATGTTCTCAGTTGGCCCAGCCATTTTAAAATTGCCAACGTGCACAACTAAAAGACAGTTCAGTTCTTGATGATGAAATATTGAATGCCAAATGTGAGGTAAAATCTGTTTCCATCCTTGCTTAACCACACGGCTGTTGAGATGTTGTTCCCAAATTCCCCCACTATCAGGATGACCATGCAAAGCAAGCAACATAGGTACCATGGGTTGCCAACACTTCTTTTCCCAATCTTTGGGCCACCGATTTCGGGGAAGTGATAACCATGTGGGCATCCCTGCGGGTAGGCTCGAACTATGTGCCGGAGATCACCAGCACTTGCTCCTCAGAGGGTGCAGCTCTGTGCACAAGCAGTCCTAGACCCGAGTGGCTCAGGTACTTGCTCGGTTCAGAGGGCGCAGCTCCGCGCACAAGCAGTCCTGGACCCGAGTGGTGTACCCAAAACAGCCATGCCGGTTGGTTGCTCGGCATTTAGGTCTGGCTGCTGGACTGAAACCGCCGGGGAAACACACAAGCTTAGAACTGGCTGCCTGCGCACTTGCCGGCAATGCCCGCATTGGCGAGGCTTCACACCCTGGTCCTGCAAGGTGGCGTATGGAACGAGAAGTATCCCAGCTGCTTGGTGTGCCCATGGTTGCTCCAAGGAGCTCAGTAGGGAAGCTGCCGAGCAAGTATTTGTTTGTCCTTTAGCTGCCGAACTGTTGCGGCGATATGGCACCGAGCTTTTTTGGAGTGGCCATGCTTTGTATGAGCTCAGGCATTTGCTGGCGCTGGTGCAGCGTCTCTATCCCTCAGTGCGTTTGGCTTTAGGGCCGGCTTAGGCTTTCGTGACACAGAAGGAGGAGATCAACCCTGCGCAACATAGGCAACCTTTAGCTGAGCTGCTGATGAAAGCCATGGTCGCTCTGTCTTGGATGTGGGGCTGGAAGCGCTTCAGTGCGCTCATTGTCCTGGGTTTTGAGAGCATCGCTAGAGTTGGAGAGCTCCTGCGGGCGAGGCAGTCTGACCTTGTGCTGCCTATGGACTTGGGCGAAGAGTCTTTTGCTGCAGCCTTTCTACGAGCGCGGAAGCCGAAAACTATGCGTCGTTGAAAAGGCCGCATCCAGCACATCAAAGTGGCCCGAGAAGATGCCGTGCGTCTGCTGCAACAGGCTTTTACATCTTTTTCCTCTTTCAGCTTCTTCATTTAGGAGTAGGTGGGAGAAGGTTCTCTTCGCTCTCAAAGTGCCTAAGCATTTGCAACTGACACCAGCAAGCATTAGGGGCGGCGGAGCGATTGCAGCTTATCGCCATGGTGAGCCCATTCAGAGCATCCTTATGTGGCGTATGAGACTGCTGTCTTCGGGGAGCTTACGAAGTCCTTCCTACTTGCAGGAGCTTGCGGCTGAGAGTTTTATGGTGAAGTGGCAACATCCAGGATTCGTAGCGCTGTATGTTTTTACTCCCTTGCCTTTGGTCACTCGATCTCTGAGATCACTGTATGCAAAGCGCGTACTTAGGGTGACGGCCTGCTCTATAGGTGGAGTTCTCCGAGCTTTCCCTTCTTTAAATCCACCAGCTGTGCGGTCTACCAGACAGGTCAGATCCAGCACTTGGAAAGCAGTGGTGATTTTTCTGTAAAGCTGTCGGGGGCCCCCCCTTGCACTTGAGCATGTTGCCCAGAGGTCAAAAGAGAGAGACGGGAATGCATGCATATATCTTCTATATTCCTATATAGATGTAGACGCACACACAGATATATATGTACATATATCTCTACATAAACTATTGCATAATACTCGATATGTGCGGATAGGTACGTGGTTTGTGCACAGGCACAGGCGCGGACACATGGGCCCGCTTGTACAATTCTGACGCATGCAGCAGGAGCATGTACATTCACATATGAGAGCACCCATATGCAGGTGTCAAAGCATTGGAGCAGCTGCAGATTGATCTCAGGTTGACTGGGCAGGCAAGCTTTCTCCACTCCCTGTCAAACGCAACATGCGCCACTTCCACTTGGACATGATATAGCAGAGAATTGCAAGTTCCAGTGCGATGAATTCATACCATCCTTGATGTTAAACCCGTGTTGTTGATAAATGCCACCTCTTGGATTGAAAAACAAATTTGCCTTTCAACATTGCGAGATCAAACTTGAAGCAACAGCCACACCGCAGTCTGAGGTCATGATAACCTGCGTACATCTTCATAACCCCGGCCTGTTTGGACCAGTGCGCTGGTTGTAGCGGAGCTTTCCTCAAGATCTTATGAAACCATGTGAAGGGCTCGGCCATGGACATTTGGATCCTAGGTGCGGTTGCCTTATGTGAGTTGTGGCTCCCACATCCATGCTGGAGGTCCCTAGGGGTATAGGCATAGGAAATAATTTTGAAACAGGCATGGCAGGCCCAGAAGGGGGCGTTTGATGGATCGGTATTTCATTTTTTGGGATCCACAATTCACAATCTATCACTGCTGTTTCTACTATCCGAGCAGTCGGATGTTGCTTGTCAAGTCTGGCTTCCACGCTACCCCCAAGCAAGGGGACTTGAGATCGGTGAGGGTTGCGCTTCAAGTTTGCTTATTCATTTGCATGATGATTTGCAGATGCCAGCGACGACATTTGGACACAAACGCACGAGCGCGGATATGTGACAAGTGATATTACATAGGTATGTATACAGACAGACAGACAGACAGATAGATAGATAGATAGATCGATCGATAGATAGATATGGTAGAACCCCTGGCCCCCGTTTGGCTTAAGACAGCTTTTGCCGTTTTTGGTGCAGGACGGGGGCGGGGATTGGTGCACGGCTGGTGCGCGGAAAAGGAGAATGGGGGCAAAGGGGGGTCTGGGCAGGGGAAAATATGGGCGAAGGTGGGGTTTTTGCCGATCCATGGATGCAGTTGGGATTGAGTCAGGACGCAGTTGGGCACTAATTTTGCATTTTTTTGGCGCCGCTTTTGGCCAGTCGGGATCCAGTCGGGATCCAGTCGGGCACCAGTGTCGAAAGGCAGCCAAATTCATAAACACAGCATTCTTGTAGGGTTTTGGCACGTTTTTGGATGATTTTAGCTGCTTCCCGACAGGTCCAAACGTGGTGCCAAAAACTCGAAAATTGGTGCCCGACTGGATCCCGACTGGATCCCGACTGGCCAAAAGTGGTGCCAAAAAATGTAAAAATTGGTGCCCGACTGCGTCCGACTGGATTCCGAGTGGATCCCGACTGGTTTTCCTCAAAAAACGATTCCCGCGCTCTTATTTCCAAATTTTGAGCACCTTTTTCTGACATTTTAGCACCTTGCCGGGCCGTGCACCACCCCCTGCTCCCGACCCCGCCAGTCTTAAGCCAAACACGGGTTCAGCAATATATATATATACATACATACAGACAGACAGACATACATACACACATACATACATACATGCATACATACATACATACATACATGCGTACGTACATGCATGCATACATACATACATACATACATACATACATACATACATACATACATACACACATACATACATACATACATACATACATACATACATACATACATACACACACATACACACATACACACATACACACATACACACATACATACATACATACATACATACATACATACATACATACATACATACATACATACATACATACATACATACATACACACATA
>Ga0126342_10015518_pt1 | contig 13351 bp, 12 predicted proteins | sample Cyp1metagenome_FD_92528 | JGI IMG/M metagenome (GOLD analysis project Ga0126342, IMG submission 92528) | Coral microbial communities from Lord Howe Island, Old Settlement Bay, Australia - Cyphastrea 1 metagenome | ecosystem: Host-associated > Invertebrates > Cnidaria > Coral ...
GCTAAAAAAGCAGCTATATGGATCGGCTTATGTCTCAGCCTGAAATTGGAAATGAATGCACAGGTGAAAAACTGCATGTTTCATTGATGCACAAATGGAAAATGAAGGAATGGAAATCTGCAGAAACAATGACAAAATCACCCACAATAGGACATTTTGCCACGTAGAAACCAACCTCCTCATGCAAATCACCCAAATAGGACATCTATACTAATTAACCCATTCTACGGAAAACAGTTGCCATTCTATTATATATATAGTATTATATACAGTAAGTTCAGTCATTGGACCAAGTCATCCTTTTGGCAAGTCTGCCCACTCCGTGAAAAACGCGATTGCTCGACGAAAATGGGTCAATTTTGGCCAAGTTCACTGATGGGCACTTCCTCAATGGACGTGTCGTCAACTTGGGCACAGCAAAGAAACATGGCCGGAGAGCTGGGCTGGGCGAAAGGGTTAGCTGTTCGTCGTTTAGGCAAGGCCGCCCTTTGGAAATTGTGCTGAGCCGAAAATTGTTTTTCGCCGGGGGAAGAGGAGCTGCCAGGCCAGGTGAAGCTACAGAGGGGAGAAATGGATGCTAGACGTGGAAGAACAACGGGTATTATATAATATTATATATATATTCATTAAACACACGCAGGATTAAAAAAACGATGGACAAGACAAGAACTGCCAGAATAAGGCAAACAAGACATGAACCGGACCAAGAAGAATGAACAGAAAACGAGAAGAACATAAACAAAAACCAAAAGAACAACAGGAAACACACAAGAACAACATGAAGAATAAACACAACACTACGAGCCGAGCAAACAAAATGCCAACAGAACAAATGGCACACGGAGAAGAGTGACAGCGGGAAGAATTGGGACAGGGGCAAGACTTGGAACAGGGAGAGGAAACCAGCATCACAGCCATGCTTTGCCACCTGCAATTGGATGTAATAACCATCCCCCAAATCACCATAAATAGCTTGTATAAACTATTCCCAAATGGGTGGTTTCTTAGTGTTTTACCCACTTCATTGACTTCATATTGGATGTTACATATTTGCATCTTGGTCCGTCTCAAAGCTTCAACTTGGCATCCCGAACTCCGCGAACTCCGCGCTTCGCTGCTTGCAGGACGCCTTGGCATCAAAAACAAGCGCGCCAGTGGCAAAAGAACGCATAACCCGTGCTAATGGTATGTTTGGTTCTTAACGGATTATGGTAAAACATGTTATATAGTGATCCTTCATGGTGATGAATAATGGTTAAGTTAACCATGACACATGATGCTTAATATTGGTGAAGCACGCATAAACCACCCAGATAAATTGATGGTTTACACCACCCATCAAAATGGTAAAATAGAGGATGGTTTACTATGAGTTCAATCAAAACTGCTCAAACAAAAAGGTTAGTAACAATGGACATGTCAAGGTATCTATTCGGGCAAACCCCTCAGTTTGCCCGCGCCGACGCCGACGCCGACGACATGTCCAAACATCAAAAACACTGTGTTTGGTGGGACAAAATGCACATGTCCATGATCATGGCTTTCATCTTGCAACGCGCAGCTTAGCTACCTGTGCGTTGAATGTTACAACTACAACAACAACAACAACAACAACAACAACAACAACAACAACAACAACAACAACAACAACAACAACATCAACATCATCAACATCATCAACATCATCAACATCATCAACATCATCATCATCATCATCATCATCATCGTCATCAGCATCAGCATCATCATCACCATCATCATCATCATCATTTTCATCTTCGTCATTAAATTCCTAATCCCCTTGTTGATCTCCGCAATTGAACGTAAAGTTTAACGGGGGTGGGAATTTATATTCATAATACCCTTCTTGATCTTCCCAATTGAATGTAAAGTTTAACGGTTTAACGGAGGTGGGAATTTACATTCCTAATACCCTTGTTGATCTTCCCAATTGAATGTAAAGTTTAACGGGGGTGGGAATTTACATTCCTAATACCCTTATTGATCTTCCCATTTGAATGTAAAATTCGACGGGGGTGGGAGGGAATTTATATTCCTAATACCCTTGTTGATCTTCCCAATTGAATGTAAAGTTTAACCGGGGTGGGAATTGATATTCCTAATACCATTGTTGATCTTCCCAATTGAACGTAAAGTTTAACGGGGGTGTGAATTTATATGTCTAATACCCTTCTTGATCTTCCCAATTGAATGTAAAGTTCAACGGGGGTGGGAATTTACATTCCTAATACCCTTGTTGATCTTCCCAATTGAATGTAAAGTTTAACGGGAATCGGAATTTATATTCCTTGAAAATCCCTAAGAAGTTGTGTGCGCGAACTGGGGGGTTTGCGCGTATCTAATAATTAATTATATATACAATGTGTATTAATGTGTAGATATTTTCTTACTGAAATTTTCTAGGTGTATTACCCTCCAGTAATCAAACCTGGCTTGCTGGAAATTCACCTAGCAACATTTGATTACCAGGTTATTGACATGTCGGACATGTCAAGAAGACATTCTCTGCTTAGATTGATATATGCTTTTATATGTATATGTATACCGGCCTGCAAGAATTCTTCATACACAACTGTGCAAGCCCCATACTAATCTTGACCATAATTGTCGTTAAAGTGAACAACAAACAAAAACGACCAGCCATGTCCACAGAGACTTGGGGAATAAACACATCCAGCCGGCGCTGAAAACTACCCAAACAATCTCATGGTTGATCAAAGTTGATCTTCATTTGGCCATGAGTCAAAAACCCTGCTACCCTACGCAAAATCATGGTTGTTGCTTTTTGGATGTTTATTCCTCCGGTCATAATATGATATGGTACCTATATAGGTTTTGAAATGGTTTTGACACATCCCCATTTTGGACCATCATTTTCCGTAAACTAACTTAAAGCTGCCTTTTGGACCCATCTTCCCTACTTGGATGTGCATCCCACGAATCATAAGTGGTTTATAATCCTCAAAAATAAGCCGTACGTATTAATATCATGTTATAATCCCGTAGGTTTCTGTGGGGGTATTCCATATACTGTGGCTAAAACTTCAATAATTAAGATACCATCCCCAAAAAAAATCACAAGGGAAACAATTTTTGTATAAACAATTCCCAGTCTAAGTGGTGGTTTATCGTAGCCATTTAAGTGGTGCCCGGCCCCAGGGGATCCCAAAAAATCCCCCAGGGTTCCAACAGGGGGCCTTGGCTCCGCGAAGGGAGCGAATCGCCTCAAGCGCCCGCGTCATCGCTCCATGGGCTTCGCTCCTGCGAGGTGAAATCCCATGGGAAAGTCATGGGAAAATCCACTAGAAATGGAGGTTTAGTTAAGGATTTCATCATCAAATGGATTTGATCAAATCTAGGTTTAGTTAAGGAAAATCCGGTTTAGTTAAGGAAAATCCACTGGAAAAATCCTTGAAATTTAGGAACATCATCATCAAATCACAAAATGGAGGATTTTTCAGAGGACACCGGAGGGACTGGCTGGGACTTTCTGGGGGGTTGCTCCTCGCATGGCTACACCGTGAACTCCGCAGCACTCCGCAACCCCCGGTGTTTTGCAGCAAATTCTCCAGAGGGCGCAGCAAATGGCCACAAGGAACCAACCAACCACAACAAAATGGGGAAATTCCAATGGATTTAATGGGATTCAATGGTGGTTTTGGATGAGATTTCATAAGAATTAAAGAGAATGTAACCGTTGGCTTGGTTTTACTACGATGAAATCACCCAAGCCAGGGGTATCACAGTTTCCCGACAAAACAATTTTTGGCAAATGTGGGGTTCCTGAATCATCTAAGCAAGTTCGAATATCTAAATAAATGAGTTAAGAACATTGGGAATGACTCAATTTCAACGTTGCATATTTTTTGGGATGATTCATCCAATCTCGTGCGGTGATAAGTTTGTGAGGCGGTGAAGAGATCGCCTTATTTTGTCGAGAATGATGCAGCCCTCTGGGTTTCGATACACCCCAAGTATCCCCAAGCAATTATATCCCCACATGGTTCATCTTTTGAGAAAAGGGTTGGGATATAATTGTTGTCTTTAATGTGTTTTTTCTTGGGTTTAGTGCATTACCAATGTTGATGACAATTCCAACCAATTTAAGATGAATACGACTCAGTGGAGCACAGCTTATGTATGCTTATGTCCGGTAGAGTCTGTCAGATCATTAGTACAGACTTCTGTAGTTCGATCATAAGAATAGGGTCGCACATGATAAACAATTGGTCAAAATAAGGATGGCAAGGCTCCCTGGAAACTGTCCATCTAAGAGTCTACCTTCAATTTTTTCTAAAATCTCAAAAAAAAACAGCTTCATCACTTGCCAGGTTTATATCCCATTCTACCCTCTAGTACTCCAACCTTCTAGTACCCAACAATTCTGTTAATTCTGTTCTCTGTTTTTGTTTACCGGGCTATAAACATATGAGAAACGATTTTTCTGCTGTAGAAGTCAGGGAGTTCCTACCAGATTTGCCGCCCCGATTTCCCACCAGGTCGTCGCGAGCCCCCGAAACACCGGTGGGCTTCGGAATGCGCACGCACGGACCGGCCACAGCTTCGCCTGAGCCGCAGGATGTCGCAGGATATCTATATAGTGAGAGTAAGTATAGTAAATCTTCAACTTATTATATAGGATTATATAGGTACAGTAATCTTACGTAAACTTATATAGTGAACATTAATCACATTCCTATCTTTTTGAAGGTTGCCATTACTATACCTATGATATAGCCCTGGGTTTTTCACAAAATGGAAGATTCATGAAGATCCCCAAGTCACCATGGCTGTTTCAATACCATTTCCATAGTTTGGTCTAATGGTTTGGGTATCCCTGTGACTTAGGAAACCTCCATATGTATTCCCTTCCTCGCTTTCCATTGCCATCTCCAAAGCGTTGAACAGAATCTGAAATTTAGATACCATGTTTTCCCCATTCTGTTGGGGATATAGTCATTGATAGTCATTGTAACCCAACTCACAATGGGGGTGAACCATCGCAGACCAAGCTCCCGGCAAGTCGATCACATCAATTGTAAGATCATTGCTCCGAAATGATGAATTTGGTTTGGGAGACTCAAGTATTGTACAATGAGGCAAACCCAATGCCGTAAACCATGCCCATTTGGGATTTATTGTTGGGTATATCCGTTTTTGTTTCTGGCTGATGTATCACAATATTCAACATACTTGAAACATGACCCCCCGTCGCGAACCCGGGCTTTACCGTCACCGCAAGAAGCCCTCAGTGTGGATACACTGTTTGGGGAGAAAAGCGAAACAGTTTTGTTTTATAGTTCTCCTGATTTTTCATGGCCATGCACATCTTCATAGCCATTGGCTCAAACTACTCAATCATCAGAGGGCTTTCCCTTCAACACACATGGACGAAGCCCGTCTTTTTTTGGCCATCTCTCGGCGGTATTGGCGCCCATGATCACAAGATTTTAGAACGCCGGCTGACAGGACCTCGTGGGTGTCAATACATACATGTTCGTATTCCCTTGTGCTTATCCAACCATTATCCTGTATGTATGTATGTATATATATATGTATATATGTACATATATATATATGCTCAGCAGCCCTCCCAGTGCCTACCTTTTCTAAGATTTTAGATATTTTTAATTATCATCGGTGAGTCTTTGTATAGTGTGTAAATATATATAGTGTGCGTATATATATATATATATATGTACATATAGTGTGTATGTATATATATATATATACACAAATCTTTCCGGGGTGTAACTAATCCGTTCAGCCCACTCAATGACAGGAGCAAAGACATACCAGGCACTAGAATATTGTGTGTTTTCCAACTCCCTCGGAACAAAGACCAATAGAAATGATCAAAAATCACCAAATGGAAGAAATACATCTGTGGATGTCTGTGTTTTTTTAAAGACAATTCATCAAAACAGTCGACCTACTAGATTATGATAGATCTCAACCACAAAGCATTTCGCAGAAAGTTTGGTAAATCAACGTGACACATAGCTGCATCTATGGTAAAAATCAGTTTTCCGAACACGAACTTTGAGCTTGCATTCTAAATGAGGGATTGATTCGAGAACTTGAATTGGCGTTAGTTGACTTACATAAGGTTGATTACTGTAAGGGTCTCTGGAAAAAAAGGACATAACATACCTCAACATGCATGGCACAGTGCCTCCTTCTCAGCCATGGGTAAATGAAGCATGGACAAGTTCATTAATGTGGCACACCCGATGTCCGAAACCATCCGCAGAAAAGGGAATGACGTAAAATGAACCCCAGTGATCGGTTGGTTAATTGGATAGTTCATTATCCTTAATTGGATAGATTCTAATAGCACCCAAATATTGAATATTAATTCCCTTCCAGTAACCCATTAACGCTAAACCGCTAAACTATTGTGTTTTCTTACCACGTTGAAAATTCTGTCCCAAATTCTATGGGCCAATCGTTTCATGTCCACGACCGTCCGCGACGCCGCTGTCAACCACCCAGAATTCATCGTCGGCGGCGTTGCCGAGTGACATCAAGTGACACCGTGTGCTCAGTAGGAGAGGTTTCTGTTACAAGTCTCCGGCAGCTGGAAAAACCATGCTTAAGGTAGAATTGTTTCAAGCTTCAATTCAATCCCAAGTTGGAGGGTCCTTCTTTAAAACCCCATCACAACATTCACAACATACTTCACAGTACTTCCCAGTACTTCCCCTCTGTCTCCTCCCTCAAACAACTGCACTGAACCATCTTGGCCTGGGTCAAGGCATGGACAACCATCGATTTTGGCTAATTGATCATGTTTAATCCTTAGCCATCTGGTTTTTGTGGCCCAATTTTGACAAGTTTGACTTATATATATATATATATATATATATATACACATGATCGCTCATATAGTGTTAATCTCCGATCATCTGCGCTACTGTGAAAGTCTGGTCGATGTAGCTGTGGATGTTACGGCCTACGACACCGATTCAAACCAATCATAAATTTTCAGAACGGGTGGATACCTTTAGAGGATTTTTTTGGGGCACCTGGTTTCTTCAGGTGCTAGCTGCCTAGCTCCCTACTGACTATGGATATTACAGTACCCTCTGGTAATTTAACATAGCTATTGAAAATATGGCCCAGTCGAAATAGTGAGTTTTCCCATGAAACATGGTGGATCTTTCCAGTTCGTTTTTTCTACATTTACCAGGCCGGGTAACAGTCTCATCATCAGCAGCAGCTCCCAACAGCTACCCAATGATGGAAAAACCAGTGATGTGGTTAGCCGTTAGAAAAACCCATAAAAACCATTCAGTGGCTGACAGAAACTACCCATTTTTTGGGTGACAGAAACTACCTATATATGGCTGCCTAGATTCCTAGATCTGCCGGAAACTTCCACTCCCAGCTGGCCCCTCCTGTCGCTGCTCGACATATGTGAGGGCTTCAACCCGCGAGTCCGCTGCTGTCTTTCCCTGCTCAACCTTCCAGTTCATGTCAACCCTTGAAGAGCCAAGACCTGACCAACTGACTCATGGATAGGGGTCCCAAACATCGTTTGAACACATTTGGCAATGCCAGTTACGTAAGGATCGTCCTGAGGATCGTACTCCTCCCATGAAACAAGCAGCGCATAAATTTCGCGCCAAGGTGCCCCAATGAGTCGATACCCCTGGGCTTCCGTCCACTTTACCTCCATGAAAACTGGCAAATTACAGTAGTCCGGATGGTAGAGGCCACAGTAAGGTAGTTGAATTGTCATGAATTTTCCTATACTGCGAAGTGCAATGAACTGCATTCTTAGTCCAACACCTCCCAGTGATCCTTTCTAGGATCTCATCAAACGATCTAAGCTGAACTCCAGGTTCAGCTTGTCTAGTGTTGATATGTCGGAAGCTGCCATTGAATCAAACATTCATATCAAAATAACCTAAGGAAAACCGAAAATCAGGCCCAAATGGGACTGCTTTACACATCCAACAAATCCTGATCCGGAGACGCCGAAATGGTGAAGCGTTCAGGACTCGAAGACTGCCCCCTCCAGATCTGGGTGCTGACAGGCTGGGAGCACCATTCAAGAGGATAAAAATGTATCTGATCTTTGCCAACTCTTAGATGTTCCATGAGATATTGGCATGAAATGAATCACAAGAGTTTCGGAGAGATTGAAATCAAGCAAATCGTTCTCTGGAGGACACCCCAACCCGTCCACTATCCGATAGTCACGAGCTTCTCCAGCTCGCCAATGCAAGTTGTTGCCGATGCTTTGGTCCTTTTTGTGAAACATCTGAAACTTATTGAGAAGTTGCCGGTGTGTCTGGAAATGGAACACTGCAGGTACCTAGGTTTGCCAGATTATCAAAATAGCAACTTCGGAGTACCACCTCTTTTGAGCCAAACCCTTGTCCTGAAACTGGGACACAATGTCAAATGTGTTTGAAAGCACCGTTAGGTTTCTTTGCTCGTGGCGTTAGTAGGTTTTTTTGCCTTCAAAAACCATCGCCATATGAGTGATTGCTGAACGTTTAATAGGCTACCTTCATCTACCTTCCAAAGTTGAGAGGTTCCTGGATTCCTTACGTCTGGTGACAAAGAAACTTGTTGGGCCGCCTGTATGAATGTCAACTTAGAAGCTTCACGCAGCCCCAAAGGAGGCCACAAAAAGTGGGCCGCCAAATGCGAACGTCATCTGTAAGGCCATAGATTGACTATTTGACCCCGAAAATACCGCAAATGGGTGATGAAAGCATGGTTCCTAGCTTCAGAATCCATGGTCAGTGAATCGTTGAAAGACCTATAGTTCCAAATATCATGTAATTAATTGAGATCTGGTGGGACATACCTTAGGCCTTAGGATCCTTTGGACGTTTGCTACAAAACCATTTAAAAACGATCATCCAGGTCCTACAAATTTCCAATCCGAGTAGGCACAGCTGTTTTTGCTGACCTCCGCACCCCTCCCAAAATTATGTCAGTCAGCCTATAGCTTTGCCACCCTAGATTTCATGTTGCAACGTCCAGGTTGAAATATCAGTCTGTCTGAGGTCTTAAAAATCATACCTTGACAACCGAAAACATTTTGCCCCCCCCTTATCGTCATGTCATAAATGATGTTGCAGGCTGAAGGTTAAGTATTTCCAACTTGAAAAAATACGTCCACATTGATTTGTTCGTCATCAGGATGCGGATGAAAGTAAATTCCTTGCGGGAAGGTTGATATCGCATGGGCGGTGTCAGCCATCAGGATTATATAAATTACGACTGCAAGCAATGCAAGCAATGCAAGCAATCCCTCCAGTCTCTTGTGCATCCTCATATTGTCAATGGCACTTGTCCCCTTCCTAAGTACCGGCCTGGGCCTATGGGCAATAAAACAGGCTGTTTGTATAATGCAATCCGATCATCCCATGCAGGGAAATAGAATGTTTCATACATTGCCTTATAAGTGGCTGAATTCCATGGTTTATGGTAGATAACTATAGTTAATGGGGATCATAATAGTTTATAAACCAACTTTAGACCAACTTATAACTGGGGGGGCCCATCCTGCACGGTATTTTTGATAATAAAACTACAGTACATGCAATCAAGTTTCACCATGTGGGGCTATCATAGACCATACCTCTCGAAGGAAAAAAACTTTACACTAAAAGTCTCTCCGCTATATACAAGTTGTGTATGTATGCGAGTGTTCTGTGAATTGAATGTATAGTGTGTATAATATGTATATATATATATATGTATATGTGTATGTATGTATATATATATATATATACATTGCATATATATATATATATATATATCTCTCTCTAGATCTATTTGTCGCTGCAATTATAATATATATATATGAAACAATTACGGTAATATTGCTGATTACTGTTGTGAATCATATATGAATTACCCGTTTTCGGTAACGGATCAGAATCATGTTGACCACAGCTTCTCAGCTCTGAAGCTCGGCTCGGACAACGCCACCACATCGCATCAGAAAGTTCATACAATAAATGCCCAGGAGGGACATGATCTTCTTGGGAGCAAACGGGAGCAGCAAACGGTTGCAGAGCTAGGTTACAGTTGCAGCTGCCACATGTTTTTTTTTTTTATGAATTTCCCTATGAGGCCAGGCATTTTTTTTGTCTTAAAAGCTACTCCAACATTGTTTCATGGAAAAAAGGATTATCGATAAATCATCATTTTTTCAGATTTTGGGATACAGAAAAAAGTTGGTAAGACAAAATCGGATCCACCACCCAAGTTTTTTGCCATGTTCAATTTCTTCACATAAACCATCAATTGATATGGCTGGGTTTTCATTTTCCACTTACGAACAGTAGCGACTACAGCTCCCTTGGGGAAACCATGGCCCTCCGAGCAAAAATTCACCTAGACATCTATCTGGTGCTTGCATTCAAACCCACTATCCGAATTTGAAAAGCTGGGCTGGCAGTACTCCTATCCATCTTGGAAAAGACTCGATTTTGAATTCATGCTTGAATTAGGCAACAAACTAGCACATATTGTCAAAGTTGATGACTCGCGCGCATCGAAAAGCTTGGAACACCCGACATGATGGCCAAGCCATCTCAATTGGAGGCTCTGAGTTTTCCATTGCATCCACTTATTCACAAAATCGCGAGACTAGCAAGAGATCCTAATATCAAACAACTTCTGCACATGCGACTCACCACGACAACCATCGAAGATTCATGGTACAGTACAGCGGAGTATCAACTAGAATTCATACTATAGTTAGGTTGTAGGCCGACAATGCAGCGGAATTTGATGGACGTTCTACCCATCAAATTCCACGATTTCGACTTGCCCTCCGGTAGTCTAACATAGCTGTGGAAAATGGTCTGTTTCTAGATCATATGCCCAGTACAAATGCTATCAAATGGTATCAAATTCCATGGTTATCTTAAATCACCAGAGGGCAAATAGATATGTCCTATGTAATCTATGTAAATGATTGTAAATGTATATATTATCCTCAAAAGTCCATGCCGTCACGACTCGCATCACGACTCGGAAATTTCGGCCACTGCCATCCCAGTTGCGGGCGGAGGAAACCGGCGCTGTACGCTGTACGAGGTTGTTGGAAGGAGGAAATATCGCCGGCGGAAGGCATCTGGAACGACACACTTTTGGTGTGGGAAAATGTTGACCGAAAGTCTCCGAAGCGATTGGTGTGGGGAACACAGGAAATCCCCATAGATTATCCATATATTAACCATAGATAAACCATCATTGGAAGCATGGAACAAAAACATCTTAGATCATCCCTCATGGGGTTCACTCTGGGACTGCCAAAAAAGTTGGTGCCCAATCGCATGACTCACCATGAAATTTACATTCAGGACACCCCAGAAAGCATCCTAAAGACGTCTAAAGACATGGTCTCTATGCAATCTCTATGGATAATGACCCAAACCAAATCAGAGACAGTGACTTGGACGTGGTTCAAAGTCACAGAGTGGTGGTTTCAGTTTATTGAAAAAATATTTGGACATCTTTATGTGACATATTCAACATTTGCTCTGACACCCGGTTCGGGTCCTGCTACAAGCAGGGGTGTCACGGGCACAGGTGAGGTTGATTCCCCTCAATTAACCCATCATGTACGCCATGACGTAAAACAACGTGAGGCCGTTATCAGATTTATTCTATGCAGTTTCCTCACGTATATCAAATCATATCCAGTAAGCTGTTCCATTACCCCTTCAAACAATATTATAGGGGTAATATATATATGGCATATATATAATTATATAAATATGGTATATAATGATATATCCATATATATATATATATATCCCAATTATACCACCAATTTTGCTCGTTAAATCACTGTATTTGATTTAGCTTTTCACAACGAAACAACGTGTCTTCCAGGGGCCGTAATCCGCTTGAAACGCGCCTTCACGGGGCAGTTGGAGCATAGGAAAGTTGAAGTCTGGTGTCTGAAAGTTGGGAACGCCCGAAAAGAAATGGAAAGCATCAACATGAATCACAAAAAGTACCAGAAAGAATCTATGGATCAAATGGATCATCCGAAATCTCAAGAATTTGAAGATATCTGGTCATTTTCTTGATGATGGACGATCCCAACTTGCAGAAATCCTCTTGCAATGCCTACCTTTGGCCGCGCAAATTACTGAGATCCCAGACCAAGCACACCCGATCTTCCCAGGGATTTTTGCCTTTGTATATCTCAAGAAGGCTGTCTTAAAATAGCAGAAAACCTCAACAATAATCAGGGGATTGGAGAGTTTTCAGCAAATCTTTTAGCCACAAAAAAATACTTTGTTCGAATGATCCCCACCCTGAAACACTATTCTGACACAGTTTCTGACATACCATCTGGAAGTATGTACTGCATATTTATTCTGGCATTCTATCTGACATTCTTTCTGGCATTTATTTTGACATTTTATCTGACCTTCTGGCATCTATTCTGATCTGTATTCTGGCATTCTCTCCGGCGTCTGGGCTGAGGTCCGGCAGTGCCCACTGACATCTGCAACTCGCAGTTGAGATCCGGCAGTGCCCGAGGAGAAGAAGGAGGGAGGAAGGAAGAAGGGAAGGAAGGACGGAAGGAGAAGGCAACTCTAATAAAATCTAGAGACCCTCACCTGGCAGGTGGGGAACAACAAACATGAGCTCTTTCTGCACTGATCATGAATAGAACCTCCTTTCAGTAGCAGCCCACTGTCAAAAATCAAATGATCCAGGTTTTCTCCGTGACATGTATATACTTGTGAATTTTTGACGTCTTGCATCTTTCTCCCTCTGAATTTTAGGCAACATTGAGGCTCCACCAGAGTAGGATTCATTTGGGATCAATTCAAGGCAGCACCAAATCAGAAATGTCTCCAACGATTCCTTCGTGCCACCACCCAGACACCTCACCAACAACCTGTTCCAACCAGAAAGTACGAAACTACAAAACATCAAAACTACAAAACATCGAAACTACCCCATCACCCTTGATGGTTTCTGTGTCACTTTTCAGGCTGGTATTTGCCTGCCCTGAGAGACTTTGTGTTTTCATCAAAATGGCACATCTGAATGCACCAGCTGGCTATGTCTGAAAACAATCTGGGCTTACATGGGTTAATCTCAGACAATGATTCTGAACAATGGCTGCAATATATCGGGTCAAACTATGTGCCCCAGTTGCAGGTAAATGAACATTCCTGTTTATCGTGCATTTGGTAATTAAATGGTTCTCATGGAATTCCCATGTGTTAAACAATGGAAAGCTAAAATAAACAAGAGTAAATGGGCAAGCCAGTAAACCCAATCTATTACTCAAGCCAAGCTAAGAATAAACATCACTATATATATA
>Ga0126342_10015519_pt1 | contig 13351 bp, 10 predicted proteins | sample Cyp1metagenome_FD_92528 | JGI IMG/M metagenome (GOLD analysis project Ga0126342, IMG submission 92528) | Coral microbial communities from Lord Howe Island, Old Settlement Bay, Australia - Cyphastrea 1 metagenome | ecosystem: Host-associated > Invertebrates > Cnidaria > Coral ...
ATGATAATGTCAAATAAAAAGATAGATGTTGGGGATAAATAGAAATATATATATATGTATATATATAAATAAAATAAGCTCAGCCGCACACCAAAAAACAAAAAAATAAAAAAAACAAAAAAAAAAAAAAAACAAAAAAAAACAAAAAATAAAAAAAAAAAAAAAAAAAAAAATTTTTAAAAAAAAAAAAACAAAAAAAAAAAAAAAACTTTGGGATTTCCTAGGTTATTTACTGTAGTATGCTCATCCACTGGGTTCCAGATGAGGCCCTGCCGCTCACCACCTCCGTTCCCCTCCCAGCTCCGTCAGACCGCCCGAGGGAGTCATCACCTGCTGTAGGCTGTAGGACGGTGGGTGACATGGACGGTTTTGCCCCTGTCTGTGGTGAAAGGCATAGCAAGTACGGCAAGTATGGTTTAGTTTACTACAGCCATTCTGTCTCCATTATCAGTTCTGGGGATGGCAATCGGAAATCGGGGTGTAAAACGCAGCGGTTCTGGATGAACCTCTCTTCAGGGGAAAGCTAATATGTGAAGAAATCCACCACAGTTCCACCTGGGTCTTTGGGGAGTGTTTACAATAGAAGGTCAAGCAATGGAGTACAGGCTGTTGATCGGTGCAGCGATGACAATCAAGGTTTGCTTCCTGGATCTTCCTGGTGGATGTTCCACATAGCAACGAAACCGTATCACCTATGAGATAAGGGTTCCAGAGTGCCACTGCCAAGCGGCTTCCAGCCTCCCAAATGTTCACCAAGTTCAATTCTTTCTCCAATTCACATCAAATATCATCAAATGGGGATATCATGGGATATTCCAATCCACATCAAATGGAGATATCATGGGATATCCCCAAAAAATCTAGCTATCTCTCTAGAAAAAGATGGATGGCCCAAGGGGCTCAAATCAAGCCATCAAGCCATGATTTCTCCCTGGGCTCCCCAGAGTCGCCGGGCCTTGTCTAAAACGATCCCCAGCACGATGGTGGTCGCACCAACGTACTGCAGGATATGGTACTGCTTTCGCAGCAGCAGCACCTGCCAAGGCCGGTGCCTCTTTAGTTCGGTTGGTGCCAGGTGCGCTAGAAATTTTACCCGCCATCATTGAAGAATAGTGAGAACAGTCATGATGATGGTGATATTGATGATATTGATGATGGTGATATTGATGATATTGATGATATTGATGATATTGATGATATTGATGATATTGATGATGGTGATATTGATGAGATTGATGATATTGATGATATTGATGATATTGATGATATGGAGGAGGAGGAGGAGGAGGAGGAGGAAGGGGCTCATCATCATCTGCTGCCGCTGGGCGCCCCGGACAGACAACAGCATGGTCACCGGGATCACAGCCTGCGACAAAGGATCCGTGGTCTGCAGACCTGTAGCAACCCCCAACACCTAAAAAGCAAAAAGAAAATGGATGAAAATGGTAAAGTCCAATTCTAAAGAAAGACATCCAAATCTCCAAAAACTGCGACTTTTGGGACTTTTGGGTGGTTTATACATCTATGACAGTATGACATTTTTATAAGCATTGTGGTCTAAATAGGCTTCCCGGATTTACTGTGTAAGAATCCTGGTCTGTGTACTTCGGGGCGTGCCATTCTGCCAATGATCACCTCGATGGGGTACCCCTCCCAATGAATCAAGCAGGGTTTACAGTCTTACCCTTGTACAGACACGTGAAGAATTCTTCTAGTGGTATTCAGAAGTTGCGTAGGCAAGTTGTGTAACACTAAGTATCCTTGTATGACATGTCTACTACTTCTTTCCATATCACTGGAATCACGGAAAGTGAAAATATCATCAAATATCTAACTCATTTGTGCGGAAATAATTATAGAGAGAGAGAGAGGGAGAATGAAAAAAGGAAAACAATCCCCTGGAACCCCAGTGGAATATGGATCTATTTGCTTTTGGGATCCCAGGTCGCTTCATTGCAAGAGGCGTGGGATTTTTTCAGGGTGATCCCCAAGTCATCACCATTTTTTGATGGGTGCGACTGCAAAACCCATCCCCGGTCGTGGTAGTTCTTCATGGCACAATGGCTTTCCCACACTAAACCATCCATCGTTTCTGACTGCCTGGCCCATGAGCACTTGCAACGTGCCGGAGGTGTGAACGCCTCCTAGCACCTGGGGACCAGAAATGGATGCCTTTGTGGAGGTATCGTTCGGTGAATTATGAGCCAGATTCTTTAGGGGGCTGTTTCTGGTTATAATATATGTTATAATAGTTATAAATTATAATAATCATAAACCAATCATAGACATCCAACCATATCATAAACCATCTAAAGTGAATCAAGGCTATTTCACGATGATTCCAATCCTAACCGTCAATGCAGTGACGTCACAGTGAGGTTGTTCAATTTGATCCAGAAATCTATGGTTGGATAGGGTTCTAAGAGCCTAAGCAACTGACAAAATTCCAAGGTGTTCCCAAGATGGTCCTCTTAACATTTATACTGCACCCACCTGAAACGTTTGGTGATTTCGGTATAAGTCCCTTCCTAACCATCAACTACAACGACGTCGTGTCTTGGTGACGCCGTTTTCACTTCACAAATGAGTTGGATCGGTGAAAACCAACCAACTTAAAGCGACGTGGGGTTGAAACAAAATATGAGGCATGAAGCCACAGTGAAATATGTTTTAATGCGGTTTCTTGGTACCTTTGTTAAAGGCTATCTCTGTATCTTTGCTGGCGAAATTCAGGGATTTGTCGATTCACGCGCCACATTTTATCCCTGAAATTTCACAGCTTTCACCGTGGCAACAAAATCCATGGGCCAAGAGGCCATGAAAGTCCCAGACAGGCCATCGAAGACCCCCATGATCGCGAATTTCTTCACCTAACGAGGCTTTCGTTTTTTCGATCGCTAAGTTTATATAACTCGGTGAATTAACTAAGGTGTATGGTACAATGCGGTGAGGATGGGTCAAGCCCTTGGGTACATATCATCCCTAGTAAACAATACATGTATATTTCCAACTACTTTTTTCACATGGAGGTTTCCTGAAATAGGGGTACCCCCAAATCATCCATTTTAATAGAATTTTCCCTCATAAACCATCCATTTTGGGGATCCCCCGTTTATGGAAAACCCATGAAAACCCCATATGTACTGATGAGTCCCCCATCATTTTTCTTCGGAACGTAGTGCGATGTCACGTCCTGTGGTTGGACCGTTCCTCGAATTGAAGCAACCCTGGCTTGATCAAGCTCCACTGTCTTTTCGGAAGTCCATCCTGGCCATTGGCAATTCCATTTCCTTAAACCTTTTGGGCAGAGTATACTCGCCCATCCTCATTTTATCCAGGTAACCCGGTAACCCCGGGAACGTAACGTTGCTGCTTTTTCAGGGCTCAGCCTTGAGGATCGGTGACATGTCCGGACACTGAGGTCGAAACCAGCTTGACATCAGCCTGGCCATCCCACAATGAACTGGGTAAGAATCCCAACTGGGTAAGATCAATGGATTGGTTTAAGGGAAAATCTACAGGAAACCATGGTTTTTACCATCAAATATAGAGTTTTCCTGCAAATTTTCCCATCATCCAATTCTATGATAAGAGGATGAAAATTGACCCAGCTTCACAATCCAACTGCAGCTTCCAGGGTTCCAGGGTTCCAGGGTTTCGTTCCGCTTTTCAGGGCCGACAAAAAACAGCACAGCACTCAAAAGACCCAGAGACTGAAACCCAAACCGTCACTGCTGATGGGCAAAAATATGATTTGCATGTTTTATATATTTCAAAACATCCATGGGGTTACAACGACATTTCACTAGAGTCCACTAGGCTTGTGGCAGCAGGCCTATCTTTGTGGTTGGTGATCCTCCAAGCACCCATCCCACCAGAAAGCATCAGGGATTTTCACATATTTCGGACCTTTCACATATTTCGGTGTTTTTGATATTTTTGATATCAGGATGGGATTAGTGACAGGCAGAAAATCCCTGACTTGTCCTTTCATTGCAAGGCTACTTTTCTAGAAAGTTGAGGTCAAGCGCACTGAGGACTGTGAAACCGACTGGATCCCTGCAGAATTACCGTGAAGCTGGACAGGAACAAACCATAAAATCACTGCTGAGTTGTTGTTGGTGTGGATTTATTGCTGTGGAATCATGAAATCATTGGAATAATCCAGGTGATTTCATCATCGATCCCATCGATCCCATCCCCAAAAATTCGAGGGATGGAATCGAGGGAACCAGTTCTCCCTGAGGCGCGCCTGTTGCGTGATGCCAGTGCCAGCCATGCATGCGAAAAAGGGCACGTAGATCATTGTCGACAACTGCGTCAAGTACCAACCTGCCGATGGCGGTCGACCTATAGTAGGTGAATTGATCCCAAAAATGGGAGGCATCCAAAAAACGATGAAGTGTATTACTGTATCATCATCCTCTCTCTTAAAACAGTTTTGGAATATGGCAACCCCCATCATCACTATTCAGGTAAGATTTTACTTTTCTATCTTTTGGCGGTATTTCGATATCTCATTTGCTGGCACCATGCCATTTTTACTTAAGCACTGGTTGACTTCCCGTTGACTTCCCGTGCATCTATCGGACAAACCACGTTCTGCCCCCTGTTGCGCACCGTAGTTGGGCATCGCATTGGTCATGCGTTTGAAAAAAACCTGGGGGCTGCTGTGCTGCTCAGCCCAGACACAGAATACGAAGCCAGAGGGTACAACCCTAAAATATACAACTGGAAAAAAAGGTGATTGATTTGGGGCCCAGCAGAAGATTGCAGGCTTCAGTTTTCATTTTCATCCAGAACCATAACGAGTGTGACAGTGTGACCTCAATGCATCACTCAGGGCTGCAATGAAAATCAGAAGTTCTTCATGGGAGATTCGAGACAATTTAATCCCAGAGGTGGTGTGATGCGTTTTTTTTCCTGGATAAACTCTGGGCACAAACCCTTTGCACAAACAGTATGCAAAACATGTTTCTGAAAAAAATCCTGATTTATGTTTTTTCTGCATTTTTGGTGAGAACCTCTGCCAACCCCAAAACCAACTGGTGGGTTGAAAACCTTGAGACCAGGGTTCCCATGTTTGACAAATTCAAAGCTGCCATTAAGCTAACTAATTAGCATGGATGAGTTGCGCACTCCGAAGAATTCTTTTTCTAAGACCACAAACTCGGATATTCTCCCATAAATATCCATAGATCATCAAACAGTTTATATAAACTTCAATTTTTTATGATCGCCAGAAATATCGCGTTTTACCAACTGCTTTGAATGATGGATAAGGTTTTTCCTGCACCCCTCACTGGGTGCCAGCAGTATTCCCCACCGATGCGATCAAGAGAAGTACCTGCCGTGATGCCCCATCAAATCATCCATTGTTGGTGGTTAGGGTTTGTTCAGAAGAAAAACCGCTTTAGAAACCCGTTTTGCCGAAAAAAAACATCTGTTGGTGGCGCACCCCCAAACCCAAATGATACATGTTTTGCCTGTCACCCAGCCAGGCCGCCGCGATCAGTGTCAATTTTCAACGTGTCGAAAATTCACTACCAAATGGAGATGGTTTTGAATGGAGAAACAATAACCAGGAAATTTCGAGAAAAATAACAAACCAAATATTGATGACACATGTTAAAAACCGGGAATTATAGGATCTTGAACCACAAGATCCCAGATCCGTAGATTCGTTGAATTGGTTGATCAACTCATACGTGTCTCATACGTGTCCATGGCATTGAACCAAGTTTTTCGTGAATGTTTAATGGATGAATGTTCGGCGCTTTGCAAATGAAGTTGAAGAAAACTGAACACGGTACATCCCTGACTCAACAACAATCTAATTTCCTTGTTTCTGCTCTTGCGGGGCCCAAAAAACTGTTACCGAACACAGCCGTTCACGCAGCGGCGGACCGTGTACAGCATCAGCTGCCACTTTCGCAACCACCAATCCATCAATGGCGTGTTGCGTTGTTTGCTCATGGGTTCCTGCCAGTGCCGTTGGGCACATAATGCATTGCCATGGCCAAGCAAAAAAATATTCAAAACAAAAAACAGAATGAAAATAGTCCACAGGGCACGGCCAAACATTATCGGCCCAACAAAAATAACAAATTGCGAACGTTTTATTTTCCATACTTTACCAATTTGCAAATGCGAAATAGGCGTAGAGTTTCGTCCATTGTTTTTCATACAGGCATCCCACACCCCACACCACAAAACAAAACAGTACTTTGGATAATTTACATACCCTATCTGTGCCAAAACCATTGAACTGTTGAAATTCGGTGTGCCAAACTATTCATGTAGATGTTTGTTGTTCAAAATATTTTGCTAACCGTGATCAATCATTTTAAGGATCGCCCTTAATTTGTTTCAAACAATTTTAATAAAGTACACTCATTGAACCGTCTTAACGCAAATTAAATTATGTTGAATCGGGTTAAACCACCTCAGGCTGTCTTAAATCCCGTGGGATCATGTTGAATCATCATGGGTCATTTTAACCAATCATTGATAACTACCTTTTGAAATCATCGTAATCTGCTTTCCTAAATCACACTAAATTATTCTTAGTCAACTTGAATCATCTGAGAACCATCTGGGATCACCTTCAAAAATTGTAATTCAATCATCGCCAATGGGTCAAAACATCTCAACCATGTTGAATCGTCCTACTTCATTTTCAAAACATTTTGACGGATGTTGCATCACCTTTCATCCCTTTGGACCGTCCTACGCTGAGTCAAATTTCATCTAGTAACATCTTCAAATACCCTGAGTCATTTGAGATGATTTTACACAATCTTTTTCTCGTTTGGAATCATGTTGAATCACCTAAGGGCTGCCCTTACCCTCTGGTAAACTAACATAGCTATGGAAAATCACCATTTTCAATGGGAAAATCCACTATAAATCACCATTTTCAATAGCTATGTTAGTCATAACCAGAGGGTAGGTTGCAGATTTTCATCATTTTCACCCGCACACCTCCACCTCTTGCGGCTGCCGCAACAGCGGCGACGCCAAGGTTTCGGACGGCGCCTGGCCATCGCCCATGGTGCCTGGCAGACGTCGAAAAAACAGGGAAAAATATGGAAAAATAAAAATCTAATGGAAAATTGTGGAAACCGATTTTGGAAAAATGTGCGTTTCGTAGGATTTAAATGAAAATCGGTGTGGGTTGCGATACGATTTTGACAAAAAATATGTGAAAATGATTGTTTCAATTACGTTTCAACGGGTATGCTTTTGATGGGACCTCATGATTTGATGGGGACAATGATATTTCTAATGAAAGTACGGCAAGTTCAAAAAAAATGTCAACTGCAAAAACGTGTGTGAAGATTGATACATTAACGTCAATGGTAGCTAGTTCGCAACGGGAACTCTGCCTGTTTTTATGGTGTAAATAAAATTAAATAAAGAGGAAAAAAATGTGTAATACGGAAACAATTTCATGAAAAAAAAATATGGACATATCCTGCAACACTTTACACTTCAACGCAAGACATGCAGCTGGAACCAACAATTTTGAATTTATATAAGTTCCGACATACTTGTGTTTTCAAGCATGCGTATATTTCGCTAACATATTTCATAAAGCAGTGACACTATGATATACCATTGCCTTTAAAAAAAAAATCAATGTCCACCATGAAACTAATTGCAGTTTCCAAGAAGTTGACCGATTGACCGTAAGCGCCTAACCAATCACAATTATTTATACATGTTGGAAAGTGTTTGATGACGACTATATCCATGTATCGCTAGGAGGCTGCCATAGGCCAGTGCCACGTGCGATCCACGGCGCCTCCACCAGACTCTCCGGCTTGGACTGCAACCGTCAAAGGATTAGGGTCGCAGCCACGTGGCTCTACACCGGACTGCGTGCCGAAATGCCGACAGAAGCGAACATGTGAAACTCATTCTGCCATTTCACCGTCCCAAACCACAAACGGAAACCGTCGATCAAGAAGCAAACAACAGATGTCCAGTTGTGCGCATTGGGTTCGTCCGTCACCGAGTCTCAAGCGGTCGATTCAACAAGTTTCAAGGCAGACACAGGAGGCAACACAGTCAAACGTGGTTTTGTTTCATGGGCGGGAGAATTGTTTTCCGTGTGGATGGGGGGTAAGTGGATGAGAACTGGAAAGCTGGGACGTTGGGAGGGCGCCCTCTCTGACCCTTTTGCTGCGATGCATGAAGGAAAATATCCTTTTGTGAAAGGCATGTGGCATGCCTAACACATGGTTTGACCACAGCCCACATACAACCCCGCCCAGGCTTGCAGATGAGTTTCCGTATCCACGGCACCTACATTCGCAACGAGAAAGGGATGAAAATTATTGCTGATATTGAACTCGCACAAGCGGTCGAGAATTGCACACACTCAGCAAGCTGCACTACCGCGCTTGGTTACCTCCGTGGGCGTGGAAAACCCTTGGCCAAAACACAGTCAAGAAGGAACACTACACCTTGAAGGTTAAAACAAACGTGTTACATGTTTTCAATTTTGCCAATTTTGCTTGACGAACGTTTGCATTCCCAGCGGGCGCTGAATCAAAATTATCGTTGCTTTCGTGTGTAAGGTAAGATATCGCCTATATTTGGTACTAATCAGAAATATTACCTATATTTGGTACTAATCACAAATATTACACACAACTGGGCATATGTATCTACTCTTGTCTACGACACGCTCTCACATCAAAGCCGTCCCGCAAGCCGGTACCCGCATCACTTAGGGCAACACCAAACGCATCACTTCAAGCAACATCCAGAAATCACACGTTCCTCACACTTTGGACGCTCACTTTGGGCAACACGGAAAACATCGTTCTTATCATCTAATTTCTAGACTGAACCATTTAGGGATTGGATGGGGGGGTGGAGAAGGATCATTCTACTTACATCATTACTCGACTCAGCCATTTAAGGTTTGGTTGCGGGGGTCGGGAGGGATCATTCTACTTACATCATTGCTTGACTCCGCCATTTAGGGTTTGGTTGGGGGGGTCGGGAAGGATCATTCTACTTACATCATTACCTGACTCAGCCATTTAGGGCTTAATTGGTGGGGTGGGGGGGGATCATTCTACTTGCTTCATTACTTGACTCAGCCATTTAAGGTTTGGTTGGAGGGGGTGGGGAGGGATCATTTTACTTACATCATTACTTGACTTAGCCATTTAAGGTTTTGGTTGCAGAGGGGGATCATTATACTTACTTCATTACATGACTCAGCCATTTAAGGTTTGGCTGGGGGGTGGGGAGGGATCATTGTACTTACATCATTACTTGATTCACCCATTTAAAGTTTGGTCGGGGGGGATCATTCTACTTACATCATTACTTGACTCATCCATTTAGGGTTTGGTTGGGGGGGCGGGGACGGATCCGCTTGGAAAACCGCTCACTTGTAGCATGCGACTGTTTGCTCACATCACCTTTTGCAAGATGGCGGATGGATGATGGGGGTGGGGGCGAGGTGTGGGGGGGGTGTGTGAAGATGTCCTTTTGCTCTTGGCACAAAAACATATATGCTACACTATGAGCCGATCTTCTCCTGCACCTGTACACCAACATGATTTCACGCTATCACATCTTCTCTTGACGCTATCATCATCATGATAACGATGAAGATGAAAATGAAAATGAATAATACCCGGAAGAAGAAAATGCTTTTAACAAGGATGATGATGATGACGAAAATGAAAATCAAAACGAAGATGATGAAGATGATGATGGTGATGATGATGATGATGACGATGATGATGATGACGCTGATGCTCACTCGATGGTCAAAATGATGGCAAACCGTTAGTGGACAACATGATGACGGGGTACCCGCCCTCCGACCCCTCATGATGGTCAACATGATGATGATGATGATAATGATGATGAATGATGATGGAATATGTCTACTGTGGACGTCGATGAGGATGAGGAGGAGGATGATGATGATGATGATGGTGATGATGATGATAATGATGATGATGTTGAGGTATCCCGAAGCGATGCATGAGGCGTAGCCCGAAGCGATGCACTCGACGTATCCCGAAGCGATGCCCTTTCCCGCAAGCTGTCATGTTATGTTTCATGTTTGTGCCCCATTTTTTACCCCCACGTTGACACTGTTTACTGGCCTGGACGAAGGTTGTTTTTCAAACATGGTATGAATGTAAACACTACAACGATTTCATTGGCAGTGTGGTTTGCTCCGCTGCTCGGCTGCTTTGTGTTCATCGCTCGTCCACAGCTTATTGTGCGTCAATGCCCAAGTTTTTGCCCCCAAACTCGCCGCGTCCTCGTGTTCTGGCCGATCATATCCCGTGATCGTTTCAGCTAACTTGCGCTGGTGTGGCTGGTTTGCTGAAGGGCGGTCAATTTCTGCAACCGCTCGGTCTCCATCGCGAAGTTGGAAATGCAAATTCTCATAAGCGTGGATGGTATGATGGTGTTCTCAAACTGTCATATCTGCTACCGTCGCACTTCCAACAAAAAAAACGGCAATGGTAGCCACAAATGCGTCGAAAAAAAATTGCGTTGCGAGTTGACAGAACGTTGCCACATTGGCTGAAAAAATCGAATGCATTTGATTTGAGCTCAATTCCACCATTACAGCGATAATTTGACAAGTAAGCACATTTCAATCTAACTACGCTTGCGTTTGTTGGATGTAATTGTGACCCCTGCTGTCTTGTTCCGTTCGATCATCATGCGGTCATTTTTTGAAAGTCTCGTAACAGGTACTGATCTTGGAGAGCGTACATCTGGTGACGAGTGCACATGAAGGTGGTGATGGACGTGCGTACTACCCAGCGTATGTGTAAGCGTACGAGTGGACGGACCCGTGACATGCGAGTGGACGGAGGTGTGTGTATAAGTGGACGGACGTGTGAGCGTACGTACGTGCGTTGACACGTTCACTCGTCACTTATATGTCACGTGCGCGCGCGTACGAAAATAAGGTCGACTCGAGTCCACCTTATTTCTGTACGTCTGAAATTTCCCACTTAATTATGGGAAAAAAAAACGTGACGTACAGAAATACGGTGGGCCCGAGTCGACTTTATTTTCGTACGTGTGCGCTCACGTGACGACTGAACGTGTCAACGCACGCACGTACGCTCACATACAAAATTTTCACGAAACTTTTGGCACCAGCGTTTGAAGGAATGCTTTGAAGGTGGGCAATCTAATAATATTAATCAATCTAGCCGACATAAATCGCTAGAATTTGGCCCTTAGTTTGGAACTTTTTGGATGGTGAACTTGGATTACGAAACGCATTTGGCAAAATGCATGTTTGGCCTATGTTTGGAACACTCTACCGACAAGGACTTGCTGAAAAATAAATTCGGGTATTGTTTTTGATGTTTTTGCTTTATGAGCCGCAATTTGGCTGCGTGGAGGGGTGCGATACCTTTCGAATCAATCGTCTGATGTTTTTGGCACTGCAATGCTGGATTGGAAGCTGCGATGAGTGCATGGAAACAATGCCTTTGATATCATGGTGGCCGCGTAACATTACAACAGCGTTTGGGCGTTTGGGCAACATTCGATATGTAGTGAAGGTGTGTTCTTCATGGTTATGCTCGTTGATGATCTTGCGAATTTGGTCTGGTGTTAACCCTACTTTTTTTTTGACAAACGAAACTCGTCCACCAATTTTTGAAACATGCGCGGACGACAAAAATTACAATTCAAAACTGAATTGGATCGACACAAGTGGCTGGGCTGTATTGTGCTTGGGGCCAGTCAGAAAAACTAAATCGGATTCGAACCATCGTTTGCAGGCAATTTCGCGTGCTTTCGTTGTGGACCGACAAACTTTATGTGACGAAAATGTGCGAATCATGGACCGACGTCGAAATTTTGATGCAGTAAGGACATCTGTGGTTATTTTTGGGTCTGGAAAGCGGCTTGTTCGCCAAATTGATTTACATCAAATGGATGTTGCTTTTCGCAAACGTCGGGAAATTTATGAGGACTGTTGCTGGGCCACCTTGGGGAATGGACTGGGCAAGGCCATGGCAAGAAGTTCCTCACATTTGGAATAAACGGGTGGTGTGATGCAGTGGAGTGGGAATAAAATTTGGCCCCGTCCATGTTTGGAACAACATTGCCGTTTGGGGATGTATGTTGCAAATCTGCCGACAGATCGTTGGGTTTGTCGCGCAGTTGCATGGGTTGATGTCGGTCGTCATGCGATAGGGTTTCCCCGTCACATTGGTTCTATTTTGGCAAGAAGTAACGGATGATTATTGTATGTTTTGTTGTGCCAGAAGATGCTCAGAATAAACAAAATGTTTCACCAATCCCCGCGCCAACCGGCATGCAGGTTCAAAGCCAACTTTTTCACAGAGTGATGATGAACTTGTGTACATGCTGCACATTTTGTGCGCCGAAAAATTGTTCAGATCATGTGCGGGTAAGTGCATGATTTAATTTTTTGGAGTGTCATTGACGGTGTTTTAAAACCCCTTGGCAATAAGTGAACGAAAGGGGGAGAGTGCAAATGAAGGTGGTGACGGACATGCGTACGACCCACCGCAATGACCTACGAGTGGACGGACGTGTCTATTGATGGCAACCGGCCTCCACTTGCCAGGAAGTGACAAGCCCTCTGATTTGGGGATCATAATTTCAAAAGAAATATTCCCCGAAGTCGCTTCAAGTTGCCTCCTCATGGGCTGGCCATCTCCAAAAAGCCCCTCACGGGTTCTTCAATCCTTAGGTTTGCTTTGCAAGGTGCTTTGATGACAAAAATTCAAACAAAGACTGGACTTTTGTCAGCCTCAATGCAGCTGACCAGTGAACGTACCAGTACGAGGTGTATCCAGTACGATGACACTGGTCATCCGCCGCTGGACCCTTGCCCAGGGCACCAACAAAGAGAATCCATTGAGTGATGGAAGCAAAACGGAAAAAGAAGCTCGGGGGAGCAACAAGGCAACTTGGTGTTGCCCAAAAGAAAGACCAAAATGTAACTATGATTTGCATGTCCGCTTCCCAAACCGAGATGCACACTTTAAGTGTAGTATCAGTTCTTATCAGTGGAAAGCTCACTGATGGATGTATGCATTCAAGGCCTTTGGCTGTCAAACGGAGTGAGTTTGTCAATGGTAGCGGAGCCCAAGGACAGCATTCCGTGACGGTCTGCTCGAGGGCTAGTAGTGGGGGACAGGACCCTTATCCCCAGGTGTTGTCTGGTAGCCCGGGCGCCACTCCATATAGTCTGTATTGAGAGCTTTCGAATCTGGATACATGGTTTCAAGTGTGGGTGGTGATGCTTCACCTCAAAGTCCTCAAAGCCCTGCGCAGCCTGCTATTGATGGGGCTGAGTTAGCCC
>Ga0126342_10015520_pt1 | contig 13351 bp, 9 predicted proteins | sample Cyp1metagenome_FD_92528 | JGI IMG/M metagenome (GOLD analysis project Ga0126342, IMG submission 92528) | Coral microbial communities from Lord Howe Island, Old Settlement Bay, Australia - Cyphastrea 1 metagenome | ecosystem: Host-associated > Invertebrates > Cnidaria > Coral ...
AAAAAACTTTTCGGAAGCTGAAAAGTTTTTTTTCCTTGGGGTTGGACCCTGGAAAGAAGGCCCACAAGCTACTTTCTTCCTTCGAATTAACGAGGTAAAGCCTTAATTTGCACCTGCAAATTAGCGAACGAGGACAGTAATCATGGGGAACAAATTAAGACACGAGCGAGACGAGGTAAGAATTAAAGTAATTTGACCAGACATATACATATACATATACATATACATATACATATACATATACATATACATATCATGATTATATATGTATATACCCATGGGTTATATATATATAGCCATGATGAATTGATTTCCACTATGGGATGACCATACCACATCCATCCCATGGGCCCCCTTTAAGGCCCCTATTCTGGGTGATTAAACTACAAGTGGTTCCTATGATTATCCACTTTTTGGGGGAACCATAGCTTAAGATTTTGTTTATATGTTGGGATTCATAATATTCATAATCTTCATAATATTTATAAGCTATGGATTATGATCCATTGTTACTATCCCATGCTTAAGAATCCCATCTTTTGACCACGGCACATCTCCTGCTATTCTTAAGCTGCTTTTAGTCGCCAGGGGGAAGAGGACAGCGATGATGTGGATGCCGGCTCCGGAGGTTCGTATCTGTGGCAGGGACGGTAACGGCGGGTTTCACTTGTCGGTTTGTTTGTTTAAGGTGACACCGGGTTCATTTTCCCAAGAGATCCAATACGACTCGGGAATCTATAGAGACTATGTCTTACTTGACTTTTTTCGGGAGGCTCTTCAGCAAATCCAATGTGTCATGGAATAATCCATGGGGATAATCCATGGGATACACCCCTCAAATACCATGATTTTGGGGCGGGTTTCAAATTCGGGGGATGGGATTAATGGAATACAAGCAACAAATATCAACAAGATATACTGGGGATATTTGTTGGTTATGCATTAGGGTTTCAAACAACCGATTGGGAGACTTCGCTTGAAAAATGCAGGTAACCGACCATGTCATGGGGAGAATCCATGGGGGATCATCCATGGGATACACCGGAGCACCGGAGGCATGGGGCATGGGGTAGTGTTTGGACAGTGGTGAGTCATACTTTCAAAGATATTTCAAGGTTGACCTATACTGTTTGGATCGGAGTGGTTCAAAGATAGTTCAAGGTTTTTTTTAACAAATCCACTGCAGTCGTGAAGCTTTCAGGACCGAAAAATTTCGTCGAAATCTGATGGAAGAGATGTGACCCTTAGACGGTCACAACCTCTTGTAATCGTTCTCGAAGCATCGTACAACCCGTTTGTGTCGTTTCAACACTCCAAATTTAAGGGTAGAAGAAATCTTCACAACTGAAACTTGGGGGTTTACCTCACGCAGAATGACTGTTGTGGTAAAAAATATGGTAAAAAGGTCGGTGAAACTCTATGAAACTGTGCTGTATATGATCTGACTCTGTCCGACTCTGTCCTGGGCTGCCGTAGTTGGTGGCATTAGCAGCCAGGAAAGAGGGCCAGACACACCAAAACAGCGAAAGAGGACTGTCATCACCGTTTCAGCTGCATCACCGTTTCAGCTGCCAGTGTCAAGTTTGCGTTTGCACGACCCAAATCCGACACGTGTCTTTGACCCATGTGGGGGATTTGATAAATGTGTGATGGTTTTAAAAAGGTACAAATTTTACAAACACGAATTATTTTAGGGGTACCCCTATTTCAGGAAACCTCCATGTTTTCCTTTGTTATTCGAAGTGATTTCCACTTTGAAGGACACCCTCAGGTCATCAGTATGCCAGCAGGTGTGTGTGTGTGTCTCGCTTGGCAGGACACCCTCACAAAGGGTTCCAAGACAGCAACACAACCTGTGGAAAGCCCTCCGAAAAAGATTCTTGGCAGTTGCAATAAATCCAGCCTGAGGAGTCGAGGAGGGACAATCTACTGTATATCAAACACCAGGTGCTGCAAAAACGTCTGCTCCCGGAACTCCATGCATGTCCGGGGACATGTTTGGGTCATTGATGTTATTTGTAATTCATTTCTGGGACACTAAGTTTTCTTATGAAAATCATGGCGTTTCTGGCCTCTGGTTGGTTCAGAAATCTTCCGAATACTCGAGTTCTTTCTTGAAACCTGGAGACTTCACCGGACCAGGCAGTTTCGGCTTTCGTTGGCCGCAGCTGAGGAAAGGTGGAACCGCCAAGTTGCGGCAGCAAGCCGAAGCGGATCTAAAGGAAGTGCCTCGATTTTGGGTGGGGGAGATCCACATTCAAAATGGAGCTAGTTGATGCTAGTTTCATTGAAAATGGGAATGGTTATATTCCAGCCATGTTTTATTAAAAGCCCATGGTTTCATTGATTTTCATTGAATATCCCATTGAATTGGTTTTAATATGTGTCCGCGAAAATCTATGGCTGGGATATTCTAGCCATGTTTGATCAGCGGATGTTCCAAAAGTCAGGGGGATGCCCTGGTCGAATGACTTGGGTGATTCGTGGTACCCCTCATTTTAGGAGACCGCCGGATGGTATGACATGGTACCATACACTCGAACAAGATTGTATCAGAGAGCGTGGTCGATGGTGGTCGAATTCCATCCCGCGTTCTTTTTTTCAACAGCCGCATTGTAGGGTCCATGGGTTTCCCCTTCTATACCATGGTCACTGGAGGATCTGGAGGGGTTAACATTAGTGGGATGGGATTGAACTGCTAGCAGAATCAGAGTGGTTCCTTGCTGTGGAATATCTCACCAGGTTTGACGACCAGAGGTATCAAAGAGGATATGGATATGGAATGACAATGAATGATATGCACGTGTATGTCCTGTACGGGTCAGTTGCCGCACCACTTGCTCACTAGAGTGTGGTTCAGTACGAAATTACATGGGAAGATAATATTGCAAGAGTAGATGTCGTATTTTGAGTGGAAGATGAATCTGGCCAATTCTGCTGCTCTTGAGCCCATGGTAAGATCTTTTCAGAGGAGTGGCTCAAGCACAGAAGTTGGCTTCTAGATACCATCTGGTTATTTAACATAGCCATGGAAAATCACCATTTTTAATAGGTAAACCTCTATAAATGGGCCATTTCCCATGGCGAACTGTCAGTCATAACCAGACGGTACCACCCATAAATCAACCAACTGTGCCTTAGTTGGTGGCTCAGGCACTGGAGTCTGGAGGATTGCTGTGGAATTCCCCCTTCCGCGGCAACCAGTCGCTTGAAAGTATCGGGTTGGGAATGGGGCCGAAGACCGCTAGGTACAGATAGTTTCTTCAAACCAAAAATGCCAAAAACATTGCTGGTAGTTGTGGATGTGAAAAGAACGCCGATTGCAATGGTCCAGTAGGTTTCGAATGGCGGTTTCAACAACCCATCCCAGGTTAAGTAGCTTGAGTGTTGTGGTGCTGCCTTGGCGGCGTGCACTCGTCACATCAACCATCATTTCTGAATCATTTCAGCTGCATCTGCATCGTTGACAGAGAAACATGTTACCATCTGGTTATGACTAACATAGCCATGGAAAGATCCACCATTTTTAATAGGTAAACCATCTATTTCTATGGGCCATGGCTTCCATGGCTAAATAACCAGAGGGTAAATCCGATGTTTTGTGAAATCCCATGGTGCACCCAGGGACGAACTGGGGCATTGCTCATGGTTCAATTACTCCTATTCCAGTCTCGGACGGGATGATGGTCCCCAAGCGGGAGTGGTATGCCTGTGTGTCATATGGCCATGTTGCCCAAAAACATAGTCTATCATAGTCTATCATAGTCTATCTCTATCTCTTTGCAATACATGACCCCCCATTTCAAGAAGCCTCCATATTTGAGTCAACCTTGGATGGGTACTTTATATATGTGTTTGCCATAAACCGGGATATCAATCGTACCCAGCTCTAAATCTATATAAGGTTCTGCAGTGTGAATTCTGGTCATTTGTCACCTAGCTCTTGAAAATTGCCAAAAAAAGATAAGACGGCCCACCGTTTTTAAAATGGCGAGGTGAAAAATGGCAAACTGTTATTGTGCCAGAGGGGTAAACCCCCAATAAAAAATCTCAAGTGTTGATGGCATTTAAGCCATGTTTTAGATGCTTCCAGCAGAGGGATCATTGAAGAACTTCGCCCAGGTTGTCGATGATCGTGACGCATCGTCACAGCCAGTACGGGACCTGGTGCATCCTGGTGCTATCAATAGATGTAGATAGATATAGTCATCCTGGAGTAGATAGACGGTAGAAAATTTCAAGGAATCCTCATTGAAGTGGAAAAAAAATCTGAAAATCCATATCGTATCTCCTTCAGGATGATTCATCATTGTGTAGGAGTGCAATAGAGCATCCCAGGCTAAGGTTGTGGCAAGTGGTTTTTTCAGGTTAGCCAAGTTTCCGGGGTGGGTTCCATCAACGCACATCCCTCAGCGGCGATGTTTCCCTGATCCTGGGGGGTGGTAAATCATGGTAAATCCCCATCGCGCTGAGGTGTCCCCACAGCCTGTTCGTGGGGGAGGCGACCTTTCTCCCGCCCAACATTGGACACACCTCCAAAATGGTGGGATATGCTATATTATATGCTATATGAATGGTTCCAAGTATGTGGTTTCAACATCCACCATGGCTCCTGAGGGGTGTTCAGAATAATTTGAACGGGGGAAGGGATTATGTACCACCAATATCCACCAATAAAGGATCCTAAGATTATTCAATACTGAATGAACCAGGGGATATATTTGGATATCAACATACTTTGATTGTTTTAGAAAAACGCTTAGGGCAATGTGGTTACAATATCATTGTATCAACATACATATTTGGATTCTTGGATGGTTTGTCAACAGAAAAATGTATATTTTTAATATGCCTTACCAAGGAGATGGGTCCAAATTTTATGGACAAGAAACGTCAAGAAATACTTGGAGATTGGTCCGGACATGATCGAAAAAAGAAATGGATGCCTGGATACCCATACATTTGCGGCAAACAGCCCCTTGGAGATGATTTTTTTCGGGTTGTGATGTGGGTGATGAAGCTGTCTTCCCTGATGCACCTCCATCAGCCAGAAACGGATTTCTAGCTAGGGTTGATGATTTTTTGGGATGTTCCATCTAGAAATGGAGGATTTGATGATATTTGATGGATTTCCCATGGATGATTTTCCATTTATGGATTGTCCATTATGAGTAGAATTCTCCAACAAAAACAGGGGTTGGATGAAACTCCGGTGGCAGGTGCTTCGTCAGATCTTGGAAACTGCAGAACTGCAGGATTTCAGGGCAGAATTTCGCAGGGAGATGTGATTTATTCATCCAATTCCACATTGTAACTGGTTGGTTGTCTCAGAGTATCAAGGATTTCAGCAATCTGGGATGTAATATGAATTGATAACGAATGAACACCAGAAGTAGATCTATGCGTATTATTGTAGGGCAAAGCACACCGGCGATGCTGTAAAGGGATGTAAAGGGTCAAGGTGGAAGTTGCCGAGTGCAGCACCCTGACCCGCTTTTGATGCTTTGATTTCGACCATGTCCTCCCCGGAACCTGCTGAAATCATAAGCATGCTAAACATTGTCTCAAGGACGGAGGGCCCTCGACCACAAAAAAGGAAATGGGTTGAATAAAATGTTTATTGCAACGGCTCGAAACTGAGTCAATCCTGGTGTTTTTGGATAGTGGCACGCCAAATACCCGATAGGTTTTAGTCACCAGCTGCCGAAAACATTGTATGTTTCGAGGCTTTTTTGCTAGCTGGTTCGAAAATCACAATATCTACTGATCTAATGTCGTTTATAGTTCTTGTTCTTGTTCTCTTCTTCTTATTATTATTAATCTTATTCTTATTCTTATTATTCTTATTATTCTTCTTCTTCTTCGTCTTCTTCTTCTTCTTGTTCTTCTTGTTCTTCTTGTTCTTCTTGTTCTTGTTCTTGTTGTTGCTGCCGCTGTTCTTGTTACTGCTGTCCCTGTTGTTGTTGGTGTTGCAAGACGGGGAAACCAACTCCTAACGCACTCCGCCTTGCTCCGGCCAGGGACAGTTCTTGTTGTTCTTGTAGAACAATGACTTGTTTTTGTTCTTGTTGCGTTATTATTCTTTGTGTTTTACTCCTTCTTCTTTCTTCTTGTTGTTGTTGTGATGGTGGTTTTGTTCTTGGTTGTGGTTGCTGTCACTGGTTGTGGTTGTTGTTGTTGTTGTTGTTGTTGTTGTTGTTGTTGTGGGTTGTGGGTAGTGGGTAGTGGTTGTGGTAGTGGTGGTAGTTTTTGTTGTGGTGGTGATGTGTTTTCATAGTTTTTCTGCTCCCTTTTTTCCTTATTATTGTACTTGTCTTTTTAGTTTGTTCCTTTGCTTCTTCTTCTTCTTCTTCTTATTCCTTCTTATTCCTTCTTTTTCTTCTTCTTCTTCTTCTTCTTCTTCTTCTTATTCGGTTCCTTTTTGGTCCTTCTCCTTCTTTATTTTAATCTCTGTTTATGTTATTTTTGTTTCTTGTTCTTGATATGGTTTTTGTTCTTTAGTTTGTAGTTGTTGTTATTGTTGTTTCTGTTGCTGTTGTTGCTGGTGTTGCAGGACGGAGAAACCGATTCTTATTCCCTAACGGGTTTCCCCTTGCTCCAGCCGGGGTCGGCGGATATATGGATGCGTAATGATGTTTGATTATTTGTGTACATACATTGACAGATATATATGTATACAGATATACAGATACACAAGTGTGATGGGTTTGTTCGTTTCCAATTTGCTCATGCCGTGTTGTCCCATAAGATCTGGTTGGGGTTTTCAGAGGTCGGTCGACGGTCAGCTAGGCCAGGCCTTTTCTTTTTCTCAGGGTGTGATCATCCCTTCACGTTGGAATTTTTCGGCACCGAGCTGAGTCGACGTGGGAAAAACGCGTTCCAGCACCAAAATTCCCATGGTGTTTTATTGGGTTCATGATTGCCTATAAATTGCCTATAGACCCATTAGTTTTATAAACCAATAATAAACAGTTTAAACTCTCTGAAAATTGTGAAAACTCCATGGGAATCTTGGCTTCGATCTGGCTCCAGGATCCGGCTTGCCTTGGTGTTCAGGAGGTTCACGTGAAAGTGGAGCAGCAGGAGGTCACCCTGGGGTCAGGAGATGGGTTTGACCTTATGTGGGGGATACGTGGGGGATATCATGGCAAAAATTGTGGGAAAATTGTGGGAACTGCTGGAAATGGTGGGAAAAAGGTGATATCATGAGGAGATATATTGGGATATACTGTAGGTGGATATACAACCCTTGCATGGTAATTGAATGGCTATGTTTATGGAAAATTCGTTGTCCAAAATGATGATCAACCATGAGATCGGGGAAATGGAGGATTTTTGTTGGCCATTTGGTGGGATATAGTGGGACATTCTTCATACATGACACTATCTCACTATATCATTGTATGACCAACAAGATGACGTTGTGTTTGTCCGAAAGATCTGGTAGCAGCTGGCACCAGCATTTGATTTATGGCAGATGGATCTCCGGAAACCTCACCTGGCAATAGGAAAACCCATGGAGTCTATCCATGAATTTCTGTTCTATCCATGGTTTATGGTCAGAACTGGTTTCGGTGTACCCTCTGGTGAACTAACATAGCAATGGAAAATCACCATTTTTTATGGGAAAATCCACTATAAATGGCCATTTTCAATTGCAAACTGTTAGTTCACCAGAGGGTACCCCAAAAAAACCTAGGGGAAAACTATGTAGGTCCCATCAAGTAAGGTCCCAAAATGTCCCAAAGACCATCGTTTTGGGTGTTTCATGTGAACGGGGAAGGGATTGTAGGTTTCAATGGATTGGTTTAAAGGACAAATTTACAGGAAAAAAACCATATGTCATGGGAAAATCGATGGTTTCCGGTTAAGATCTTCCCTTAAAATCCCGTGAAAACCAATCCTAGTGAAGGTTGTTTTCCCTCTAAAAACAAGCATTTCCTGATGGTTCCTGGTAAGCCTTGCGTTGTGTCAAGGGGAGCCCTCGCCAGCCCTCGCGGATCGGTGCGGCAAGGTGTCCTTGGAATGCGAAGGCATCAACCTCTTCGGGCTCCAAGCACTTCCTGAAAATCTAGTGCCATGTCAGGGTCAAGTGCCATGGTAAACTTTCACCGTTTGCGAAGTGGAAGAATCTGGAAGATCCCCAGTTGTAAATAGTTGTCATAGCTAAATCATTGTAAATCATCGCACTGAATGGGGATGTTCCAGTTCGCAAACTGTTAACGAAGGGTATGTGCCATGGTCAAGAGTTGGACTTGGACGGGGATTGTCATCAGTCCATGTGTGGGGATGTACACATTATATGGAGTCCCATTATGGGATGGATGGCCACAATCCTACCATGTTTTGAAGGATTTGACCAAATCTGGGATACGATGGGAATATCACCAGTACTGAGTGCTTGGGTTCTTCGTCAAGATCTGGGTTTCTCTGAAAAGTTTTGGAAATTAATCATCAAATGATGGGGGAGATTATGACCTAACCATCAAAAAGTGGGGAAAAAGTTCTTTGGGGAAAACCAAAACAATATGGTGAAGAACCATATTGTTCCAATTAAAAATCGAAAAAGAAATGATGGATCCCCCATTTTCAGACAAAGCATACGAAGGATTTGACCAGACCTAGGATATGATATGATGCAAATATAACCCAAAAAACAGTAACTTGGACAGTGAATACATAAATCATAAATCCATATACCTAATACTTGGGATCCCCAAATATAGCCTGGCTGGTGGTTTGGAACATGTTTTGTGACTTTCCATATGTTGGGAATCATCCCAACTGACTTTCATCTTTTTCAGAGGGGTAGGTCAACCACCAACCTGTAGCTATTGCTTGGAATAAATGAATCCATGAGATGATGATCACTGAGGTGAACCATCGAAAGATCTACACCAACGACATCAGGAGCCCCGGGCAAGGCCGTTACGCGATGTTCTCCCCTGAGATCTAAGAACTTGCTGAAATGATGTTTGTATCATCGCTTTGCTAGGAGATTGTATACATTGCAGTATGTACATTTAGATATGAATATATATATATATATATATATATGCATATATATATATATATGCATATACATATATATATATTTATGCATATATATATGCATATACATATATATATATATATATTTATGCATATATATATATATGCATATACATATATATATATATATATATTTATTTATGCATATACATATATATATATATTATGCATATACATATATATATACGTATATTTACATATAATATTATATATATACATATATATATATACACATATACATACACATATACATATATATATACATACATATATATATACATAAAATGATATATGAGCAAGGTCTGATCCTTAGCAAAACCGTAGGAAGATCCTGGAGCTCTACGGCGTTGAAGCTGCGAGAGCATCAGTCGGGGAACCTGACGGAGCGATCTTTGGATCGTTGGTCATGGGAGGTGGGGAGTCACAGGAGTAAATGGCGATTTAATGGTTTAACAATGGGTTAACAATGGTGAAGAATGGGATGATAATGGGATATACCCTCTGGTTATTTAACATAACCATGGAAAATCCGATCTATAAATGGAGGTTTATAGCTGGGAAAATCATCTATAAATGGGCCATTTTCCATAGCTATGTTAAATAACCACAGGGTATGTATATTATATATACACAATTAATCACAATTATACATGATATAGCTAATATGTCCGAAAATCCTTCCAAGCTTTACTCGTTCTGCATTTTCTGTGAATCGACATCACCCTAGATCTTGTTGCAATGGGTATGTTCCAACCAATGCAAGGTTTCTACAGTAAAGGCTGGATCCACTGGCCGGCGGAGTTGGCCGCAGGTGGTGAAAGAAGTGCGAAATGTCTTTGGACACTATGGCATCCAGGCCTGTTGAGATCGAACTTGGAGCACTCACCCAATGGGATGAGATTGACGACTTCGATTGGGATGACACCCAATGGGTGTCCCAACTAATGTCAATTATGAATTATGAAATATTATGAACACGTTGAAGATCTTTCAAACATCTGCTTTTCAAAGGAATGTTCATTGGACGTTCCCTTCAAGGGAGCCAGTCGACCCACTTCTGTCGCCAGGTGAATCACCGGCATCTGTCGTTGATTGCAGACTACATGGCTCATGGAGGTGATCTCCGAGCGTCGGGTGGCCGATGGCTGGGCTGGGATGCGGTTTGTTAAACGAAGTGAAAAGGAGAAGAAGTTCTGCGCATGTGAAAATGCTTGGGTTCATGGCATTTTTATATCATTTTATTGGTTCAACAACTCAGCTTGGAAGAATCGCGAAGTTGGGGATTTGGGGCTAAAAACACCACTGGGGCAGCAGTGCCATGGGTATCTCGTGGGACTTGATCCGACCAAGGTTCAATCGAATGGGGATGCAGAGCTGTGCGGGGCTCGGGGCTGCCCATGGCCGAAGCTTTGCCAAATTCGGGTACCCCATCTCTCATCACTTCGAAATACTGTCAGTGTTCAACGGATGATATGACACCTATGTAGCATGGTGTTTCACCAAATGTGGACAGGTCCGTGGCATGTTGAAGGAACGGCCACTGTTGAAGGAACTGCCTTGGATATGACCTATTGGAACTAGGGACGCCAGTTCCCATTGCACCCAGTGGTGTATCGGAATATGGAGGTTAAATCCATGTAAAATCATCCGTTTTGCGGACAAAAGCATTTGGGGGGACATGACGGTTTGTCTGAAAATAGGCCCAATTTTTGTCAATTTGTCATGGTTGACCACCATGTTCCATCATTTTTACGTTCCACGTTGGGGATATACCCCATGTTCGCACCCAACTGGGAGAAGCCACCACCGCTCAGCCTAAAAAGCCTGTCAGCTGTTTGGCTCGGACGTACTCGACTTGGCCACCCTGAAGGGGTTTTGTGTTGGCCAGGTGGGGGAGGAGTTCGCCTGTCAAATGGGATGTGCAAATGTGGTCTACCCCCAATTTATGCCAATTTACATACATACATACACACACACACATACACACATACATACACGTACATATGTAAAGTATACGTATACATCTATGATCATATGTATCAGTGTAAAATACATATGTATATACCGTGTATGTATATATATATATATATACATCATCACTTCATGCTAGTTGATGTTTGCTGCGTACATTGCAATATGAGGTACGGTCAAAACTCTGGTAGACCAGTCGGGAGGGTTCTTGTACAAACACTGTGCAGCGATAGGACCTCCAAAAGTGATAGCTATAGCCTATAGCTGTGCATGATGTCCACGTCTGAAGTTGCTTTATACAGAGTTGCGGACATGCAAGGCCAAAATTGGCCAGAATTGGCGATACCCTGACGATACCTTAGCGATACCCACCCAAAACATTGCCAGAGACCACAGATAGACCTTTCGTCTTTTCCTTTTCTTTTCTTTACACAGATTTGTTCCTCTATCTTCATAAGTACAAACCATGTATATCCATGTATGGCAATAGGGCCACCCCAAGAGCGATACTACCGTTTTTTTTTAGCGAAGGCAACGGGACTCCGGGACTCTCCAGGTCAAGTTATGATGATGACCTGCTGTTGCTTGAATGATGAGGGTCAGGCCCGCGAAAAGATACCATGATCCCCCTTGATCAGTGCGCTGGAACCCAAGTGACATGGAAATGGCGACCTGGATGGTGACTTTCCGGTAGTTTGCAAGGTGATGTGGGAAGGGAAGTACCCCAAATGGCTAGGGTGATGTCTGAGGCAGCTACCTAACGTTCAGTAATCAAACATCATGGCAATGGCTTACCTTTTGGAAATGATAACTTTCCATGGCATGATTTGATTTCCAAACCAAGTTGCCAGAAGGTATTGACGTGAATGTAATCACACAATGTATGTATGCGTCTTTCCCCACGCCAAAGCAGTGCCTAGCTCATTTTTTGTTTAACCGAAACAGCCTGGACAGTCGTTGTGCACATGTTTTGTCATGATGGGAACCCAACCCCCCCAAACCGGTGAACCCCACTGTCACCCTCCAACGGGTCGTTCGGGTCTGTCATCCCTGGATTCTCAGTTCCTGTATGACGATAGACATGATTGTATAAGCCTTTTAATTATCAAACAAGCCTGGTTTTCGCTATTAGTTGGTTTTTCAAAAGCAACCTGACACGTCCCATATGAATACCCCAAATGAAATTCCTAGATTCCTGGATATTCCTAGTATATGCAATTCTTCATTGGATAAATCCCAATGCTTAAATCCCTATGGCGAATCTACCATGAGTTCACCACCACGGTCAACTGGCAGGCGGAGTTGAAGGTTGAACCGTCTATAGGAGATGAAGCAGCAGTGGTGAGGGCTTCGGAGATGAGCCCGAAAAAAAAGATCCGTTGCGTTTCTACCAAGAATGGGGACGAGAAACCAGAAACATGCAAAAACCTGGGTTTATCATACTTCTCATCAATTGATGAAAGGTAAGTTCGGTTACTGTACCAATAATGGGGATTTTTTTGCCAAGAAAAATTGAGAAAATTGAGATGTATAGCCAATTGATGCCAATTGATGCCAATTGATGATGCGCTGACTGAGAGTTATGGTGGATATCTACACTTGGAGGGTGTTCAAAACAACTTTGCTGCGGGGTGGTACTACACTGCCACACTGAAACTGACCTAAATGAGCACTTAGATCTCTGGCACTTGGCGTTCATTCGAGAGACTGGGATAAGAATGGATGACAAGCCACCTGTGGAAATCCCCACTTTGGCCCCGGGTCTTTTCTCGCATTACAGGTACCAAGACACCAAGAGGATCTGGAGCCAATCTTGGAGGACCCGGTTGGGGATTGGTCGGCTACCTGGTCAACGTTCAAGTGGTCCTGTTTGGAAAACCCGTTGTACAGCCGCTTTGCATGTTATGTACGTATTCCATAGTGTGCACATGCCAGTATATCAAATTGTTAATGTATACACATGCAACAAGATCGACATATAACATATATAATATTATATAATATATGATGTAATATAATTTGATATAATATAATATAATATAACATAAAATAATATAATATAAGATAAGATAAAGATATATAAGATATGTAATACATATAATATATAATATATAATATATATACTATATATAATATGTTTAATATAATATATATATATGTAATATATGTAATATATATAATATATGTAATATATATATAATATATATAATATATATAATATAATATATATATAGTATATATAATATATATACTATATATAATATTTTTAATATAATATATATGTAATATATATGATATATATATATATATCATATATATAATGTATATC
>Ga0126342_10015521_pt1 | contig 13347 bp, 17 predicted proteins | sample Cyp1metagenome_FD_92528 | JGI IMG/M metagenome (GOLD analysis project Ga0126342, IMG submission 92528) | Coral microbial communities from Lord Howe Island, Old Settlement Bay, Australia - Cyphastrea 1 metagenome | ecosystem: Host-associated > Invertebrates > Cnidaria > Coral ...
AAGGGTTTCTGGGTGAAGAGTCTCTGGGTGAAAAGTATGTGGGGGAAAAGTCTGTGGGTGAAAAATCATTGGGGGAAAATAGGGGTAGATGGGATGCTGGCTTTCGTTCCCCCCTTCTCAGGTCTTGTTATCTATGACTTCTGGCTGAAAGCATTTCCCAAGGAAAGAACATTTCATAACATTTCACCACTAGGAATCGTCACTGCCTTGTGATGTCCTGTGTGGCCCGTTGCAAGGCTGGTCTTCTGCGACAAAGCGGAGTGTCTGGATGGCTTCGCAGCCAGAGCCAAGGATGCCATGATTGACTTGATGAGACAGTGCCTCGACAAGCGAGTGGTGGCGAACTATTACTTTGGCCCAAAGACCTTGTGGCCAGCAAGCTGGAGAGACAAAGGCGGGCAACAGGAGGGCTAGGGCAGCTAGGTCAGACAACGTATCCATGCTCGTCACAGAGTCTTACGTCGGTCTTTTAATGTCAGCAAGTGTGTCGAAACATGGATGAGAGCAGACTTAGATTCGCCCCAGGTCTTTTCGTGGAATGTCATTGCAAGCACTGATCTGACTGCCGCACCCAAGCCTTTGACACTCCAGGAATCAAGTCCAATCTCCATGAATTGCTGAGCCGCTACAACAAGTCCAATCTCCATGAATTGCTGAGCCGCTACAACATCCAGGATCGGGGACACAGCATATCAGGGCATGGGTTGGTGGTGAACGCAGGAGTTGAGGAAACAAATGCAATCTGATCAGTTTAAACATATTCAATCATTTGACAAGATGGTTGGAGGCGTGTTGGATTGTTCTTGCCAGCTTCAACATTGCTTCTACTAGCCTCAGGCCATTGTCAAGAAGCTTGTAAGAGTACCCCATGCCATGACATTTTGCTGCGCTTCATCTGAGCCGCGTTGACATCCTGGGTTTTCAATTTGTTCTTCAGTCTGTGCGCGTGTCAGATGCTAAATCTAGTCAGGAGGAGCTGGATGTGTCAGATTACGTTCGTGTTTACAAGGCCATCGATCAACGGCCTCTGGTTCGCACGTATCGTATGTTTTGTTTTGACGGAACTTTGCATTGCCTTTCGGTGCCAGCTTGCAATCCCTGTGAGCCTGCGGCAGTTGATTCAGGATTGAGAAGGGCGAGACTTCGGAAGTGCTTGACTTCATTGGCCAGCCTCTCGTTTTCGCAGAGGAATACCTAGCATTTGTCAATACTCAATACTTTGATTGACTGTGACTGAGACTGTTCACAAGGAATATTTGCACAGAAGTCATTTTTGCCGTGGGAAGTCTGTGCCGTTGTAGAATTTAAAAGTAAAGATATCAGGTCGAGGGAGCTTTGACTTCATTTCACAAAAAATGCTTCAGTTGACAGACGAGTGCTTTGGACATTGAAAAGCACAGACCCACTAGTAAACCAGTCCTCTTGTCTTGGAAGTCTGAAATTCATGAAGTGCTGATTTGGAAAGTGTCTTGCTGTTGGCTGCATGACTTCGTTCCAGACACTCCCATGACTCTGCTCAGGACCTTCACGAGGATCGCACTGCGTGTTAAGAATGAGATTGAAGAGGAGCTACATCGTCAGGAAGGTACTGAAGATCAAGATGAGAGCGAGGAGGACATTAGCCCAAACCACGAATCGCGCCTGTAGAAGCGTTTATCAATTGGATAGATAGGTGATTCTTGCGTGAACCTGAAGCAACTTGTTGAGGAATTGACCATGGAGAAGTCGGAGTCTTTGGATCCTCGGCTTTGCAGTTTTTGCCTGCGGGTGGTCAATTTACTTGGATTGTGTTGATGGTGGGAATGGACATGCATGGATTGATTTGAACATATTTGAACCATGACAACAATTTTCAACTGCATCATTCTTCCAATCGGCATGTATTCTTCAATCTTGTTGGATTCAATCATCAGCCAGAGTGACTTTTGTCCAATGCTTCTGGCCGCATCCTTGAATGCAGCAACCATGGCGGTCTAGGAAATGATTCGGAAGGAACTCTCTGATGTGCGCTTCATTCAAGCTGCAGATGAGTTTGGATCTGAGTTTTGAATGGAAAGCCGTGGATCATTCGGGTTTTGCCATGAGTGTGGCTGGCATTTTGTGGAATGCCCAAATCCATGATTCTTGTGATGTGGTGGGCAAGGCTTGTGTCCAGCCATCCACCATCAGGTCTTGGCAGCCTCTGAAGAAGTACCAGTTCATCGTTTCGAGAAAAGGAGCAGAAAAAGCGAGGATCAAAGGCCCCATGTCACTCTGTTGATTTTTGTTGATTTTTGCAGCCCTAGCCCTGAAATTTCCGTTCTTGTGATGTCAAAGGTGTCCATGTCTCCCGTTCTTCACTCAACCACCAAACCCACCCAGCAGTCTTTGGGTAGGTTGGCCTTCTGATGCCCGACGTTTTTTTGCGCGGCCACCACGGGGTGTGAATCCTGCTGCAAATCACAGCATTGTTGAGCTCATGAAACGCCTCGGAATGAGACGCTTGCATGAAAGAAATATTGCTGATTTGGTTGATGGAAGGAGATATTCATAATCATAATCATTATTTATATGTATTTCCTCATACCTGGCATGATGATTGCAAGTGACTCATATTTTTGTATGTGATGAAACAGTGATATTGTGAGTCTTGCATAGCTCTGACTGAGATTAAGATTTTTGGTATTTGTTCGTTTCGATTGGTGCACTAGATAAAGTACCCTCACATCTCTAGCAACGGGTGTCTTTTCAAAGCAATATGAAAGCCTTGTGACGAGAGCGGCCATTGGTCGGCCATTTATTGCAGCAACCGAGGAGAGTCGCCCACTTTGCTGAAGCGCGCCTCCTTCGTGCCTCTCCAGGCTCCAGTTGATCCCTGGTGGCCCATAACCAAGACTGGGGGACCCAAGTATCCACCAATTTAGGGCTGTTTCAGGACAACAATGGACTGCGGGAAAAGTGTTGTAGCCGGACATGTATAACTAAAGCAGGGTGGCTTCTTGGCGGCCATTTTGGTGGATGCAGGGTGCTGGCAACTTCGACTCTGTGAGAAAGGAGCTGGTAGAAGCAACTCGCGTTATTCGCGATGGCATGTCCGAGAGGCTGAAGGTGCCTGTGAGGCATTGGTTCTGTGGTGCTTTGGACAGTGCGCCGCAATTCCACACCCACAGGGCCAAACAGGCCAACCGGGGTTGATGTTTGCTTGCTATTTGTGTTGAGTCGCTCAGGACGAGGACAGGGCTCTTTTTGAAGAGATCGAAACCGTCGTCCGGGAACTCCAAATTGAGGAGGTCCAACAGCTCTCAGTCGACCAGGTGCGGAATTCTGGAATGTGCCATTCCCATTGCCAGTAGTGATTTGGGTGCGCCTGAATATACACCATTTTAGTAGGGAAGATGATTCGGAACCACAGGATCTGAGGTATCCTGTGTTCACACAAAGCCACTTTGAGTCTGGGAGGTCTTGGTCATAGAAAAAGACCGGGCCGCAGAAGCTGAAATCGACACATTGGATGCTGATGAAGGTGTGCCTCGTTGGCCCGGAGCCCAGCCTTGGGCAGGAGTGAAGTCAAAGGATTGGTCTGAAAATGGTATAAACCAGGGAAAATCATGCAAAAACCATGGGAAAACCATGGAAGAAGCCGGGTCGACCCATGCATCTTGGGTCCATGATTCCAAGGTTGCTGGAGTTCAAGCCTACAAGTGGCCGTGCCACGCCCATCGCCAGGCCATGTTTTGATGCATTTTCAATGATTTTTGATGGTTGTCTTTTGATGTCTTTGGATGATTTTGGGTCCCCAACTTTTTTCAAACAGAAGCTCTGTCCAGGATCAAGGCCCTCCCTGCGGAAGTCTTTTTCATTGGCCAAGAGGTGGGTTCTGTCACGACTCAACGACTTGGTTGGGTCACAACTGTGCCGAGGACAGGAAGTTGGTCCTCACCTTCCAGGGTCAGCTGGTGATGAAAGATGTCAGTGAGAATTTGTCCAAGGTCTGGGGGTGATCTGCACATTTCCTATTTCTTGGCCTGCTGTGTTTTTGGAGTTGGGGAGGACGGAGAGGATAGCCTGGCGGTTCTAGTGGCTCGTGACTGTCTAGGCTGTGATTTGGACTTCGCTACAGAAACTTGCGCCCGAGTATCAGACGGAGTTTCAGCAGAGCCGCTTTGGCTAAGAGAATAGTTTGGTACCATCAGAATGAGCTTTGGACAGGCTTGCGCACGCTTTCCAGTTGGCCTTTAAGCTTTCTGTAAAGGTCATTTTAGGTTTGTCCACAACATTCCAAAACCATGACTAGTGGGTGTAAATCCATCCCTTGTTGGACAACCCCCATTTGAGGCAAAACAGGCTTGACAGACAAAGCCAGAACCTTCATGAAGCATCTCCGGGTGGCAATCGAAACGACCAGGGCTTCAAGAGGCGGGCCGTGGGCTTTAATATTGGAAGATATCCACATGGAGGTGTCCAAAAATGGGGGTAGTATGGGGTAGTTCCAAATCATCATAAGTTCCGATTTTACGATTGAAACTTATGGTGTTTGGGGATCCATGGGGATAATCCATGGGGAGATAGGGGGGTTGACCAAGTTTTCATGGTGGTTACCGATCCCGGAGGCTCCGCAGCGTCTGAGTTTTTGGAGCTTTCGCACGAGGAAAGCGCAGGGGAAAGCCAGGAGGACGTCCCGCGGCTTGGAGAGTGGGGGCAACATGACTCAGTGCCAGATTTGGTAGCTGGGTCAGGGGAAATTTAGGATTTTTTCAGATGAAGAAAAATGGGAATTTACGAACATTCAATACCTAATCAGTAGGGATATAAGCAGTGACCAGTGGTGATATACCAATGACTATATAATATATATCATATATATATCATATATATATATATATATCATATACATGTCAGAACAGAACTACTTAAGGACCCTTCAAGCACCAAGCTTGTCACTTCAGTTGCACCCTTTTTGGTGACTATCTGCAGCTTAGAAAAGTGACCGCTTCTGCAGGATCAAAGCCCTGCCCTGAAAGCTGATCAGTCGGAGGATGACCCAGGGCTTGACATGGAAAACATGGAAAAGCTACTTGAGCTGCAGCGAAATCATGGAAAATTCAAGGCCCCTTGATGGGCCCTTGATGCACCAGACATGTCAGATACCAGACGTGTCAGATACTTTGGGCTCAGAAATCCTTAGGTTCCTAATGCTTCAAGAGGAATTCAAGGACATGAAGGACTCGATCTTTCGATGCATGGCTCTCCGTGAACGTGCATCCTTGGAGACTGGTGTGGTGATCCTTCAGTGAATGCTTGCAGGATGAAGACTACTACGCATCCTGGGGAGGTGGCCTAGAGGAAACAGCGGATCTCGATGAAGTTGACAGTCCAGCCGTAGAAGACTTGCTGGAGCACGCGGAGAATGCGCTGCTTGCCTGCACTCCTCCGAAGCACGGGAATTGCCGGTCCCTTTGTCAAGTTCAGTTTAGAACAGCAGGGAGATTGCTCCAGCGTTCCTGGTGAGCGTGCAGGCTAAACTATAAGCGAAAGCGTCGAACGAGCAAAAAGGAGCCTGAAACCTAGTGCCGTCAGAGATCGGACAGTCCGAGAATAGTTCTAGGTGGATCAAAACCGACTATGTATACCATATTTTGTGGGGATCAGTCAGCATGCATTTATCAGCTATTTTCTTGTTCACCCGGGAAGAAAGGGTTTTCCCATAGCAAGCCGTAGATCCCATCATGGCTGTAGCAAAAATTCTGTGTGCGAGGCTGGACCAGGAGAAACCTGGCTCTTCGCCCAAGGCCACCATTGGTATTGAAGTACCATTGAGCATTTGCATGACCGATGGACTTTCAATACCACAATAGTATTACAATAGTTCCATACTTCAACCATCCTTACTAGTGGCATAAATTATCAGTATTAAAGCCTGTTGAAGCATCATTTTCTATGGCAGTAGCCATAACTTCTGGCGCATCGCCCTTGGACCATTCAGCAGGTGCCACCCAGCGCCCCGCCGGATGCATCCGGCGCTGGTACCAGCGATGCGTCCGACGTGCTGTCGCCCAACCTGCCGTACGACGTGGCCGCCGAGCCGCTCAGCGGCGACGGGGCGAGCCGTCGTGGAGCTGGGGGTGGAGGCGCCAGGGTGGAATGGGATGGCACGGAAAATCTGGAGGATACCATAGGATACCATAGGATACTTTTCAATCGAATATGCGGCTTTTCCTGTAACAAATTACCACCAAGCCAATTGATTTTTAGGGCTTGATGGTATCCCAGTTTGGTGCATTCCAAAACTGGAGATGGAAGCCAATTGGGGCTGTCCTGAGCTCTGAGCTGTGAATTCTGTGAGGTTCTTCGAACACAGAAGGCTCTTCAGATGCAAAGCAAGCAGTTGGAAAGAGGGACGAGGACGCGAGTTCTGCCAGCAGCCTCCGTGCTCACTCTGGTTCTTCTTTGGCAATATCATGAACCCACTGTCTAGTTGGACCCACAGGACACTTGGACAGAATCTGGCACCAGAGTGTCTAGGCCTGGATTACAACTGTGGCTGGGTAGTTGCAGTGCTGTCAGTGTTTGCATTGGCTTGCCGCATCTTGCCGCCCTTTGAGTGTGCAGCAACTAAGGATTTCAGAGACGCCCGTGCACCCAGGAAGAATCTTCAACAGGAAGAGGAAGTCGAGGTGATTGAAGAGGGGTGATTGAAGAGTGCTTGAAAGTGTTGAAAGTTGGACTTCAGCACATACCTTGCCTCTGCTTAGTCGGATGATCAACCGTGCAGTGCTTGACAGGATTCGGAGACGGTAAGTCGAATCGTTCAAGCCCAAAGGCAGCAAATAGCATCCCCAAGACCATATTCCTTCACAAGGCAGGGATCCAAGAACTTTTTGTAGCATTATGCAGTGGCTACATTGACAATTGGATATCCAACATTGGTGGTCCATAACATCAATATGGTAACATGGATATCCACTATTTCATGGTACCACTTAGCATGCCAAACCACTGGTGTCAGCTGTATCCTCCATTTTTGGACATCAAAATGAACAGATAAACCGCCCAAGAGGTCAGGCTCCTCATCACGTCGCGCAGAGGCTTGCGAGGTTTTGTGCGGCTCCAGTAACCACTGGGCAGAGTTCCTCCTTCGACATCACCTTTACCATGAGGGATTTCACTCCCATCTCTACTGGAGGTGGAGAGAGTTGCTTGGGCTTAGCAGGGAAAATTTGGGAGGCAACACCGCAGGGTCCAGTTTTTTTGGTGCCAGCTTTTTGATCCAATGGCCTGATTTTCTGCGGAGGGAAGGTGCGGGATGTGTCCTGGATGCCAATCGCCCAAGGCAATGCCCAAGTGGTTGGAAGAAATGGAGAGAAGATCGCGCAGCTTTCCTTGGAAAGTGAAGGCTATCAGGCCCAGGATTCTCATGGATTCTCTAGAATTCTTGGCGAGTTGTGTGTTTTCACATGGCCATTGCGACAGGTTCTGTGGCTGAATGAAAAGGAGCCAGCTTTTGGGACGTCAGAACTGAACTGTGACTGTTCGAAGTGGGTTTGTCCGAAAGTAGGGTAGCGGAAATCCGATTGTTCATCATCGTTTATATTCCCCCGTATATATAATATCAAAACGGCTATCAAATGTAGCATATACATACAGTAGATTATGTAACATGTAATAATTATATATATATATATTATATAATTATATATATATATAATTATATAGTATATATATCTATATATTACATATAATCCATTATTATATTATTTCTGGACAAAGCCAAGCACCTGGTGTTTCTCTTGCAGGAGGAACTTGGTTTGCCGTTCGATTTGCTAATTCGACTCTTAGCTGCAGCAATTGCACCCTGAAAACCAGCCACGTCCTGGCTTATTTCAAAGATGGGTAAAGAGTTTGTTGTCATTTTACCCAGTTGATTAAAGTTGATTATAGTTGATGATTGAACTATAATTAATAGTTCAACTATAATTAATGGTTCATCAGTTGAACATAGTTGAACTATACATCACTTCGTCGGACCGCTACCTGTCAAAAGTGTTCTTTTCGTCCGAGGGAAGACTGGTGACTTCTCGTCGCTTCTGGTGAATGGAGCTGTCGACAAATCACAAGTCGAAGAACTTGCCAGCAAAGTCGAAGAAGGACCGCGGTTGCATTGCAGTTTGATAGTGGGAATCGGTGATGACAATCATATCACTAGGGAATCAAGTAATGGACCATCCATTGTCATATCCCTTACATATCAGTTATGATATCAATTATCATATCACAGTAAGGGATCCTTAACAGTTGTAAATGTGGCAGCTACTATCAGCTATGAGTCATCAGCTATGCATGAAGACGTGGCAGCACAGCCAGGACAAGTGGAGGAGTTTACTTTCGTGGAGGTAAAATCCACTACGAAAGGCGCTGGCAGTTGCTGTTGCGGACCAGATTTGGATGCTACAATGCTGCACTTATCTCAGCTTCTTTTCTGAAGTGTACATGGGTCAAGAGTTAATATGTCAACCAGAGGTCCACAGATTTTTGTAGCGTGCCAAAAGACGTGTTTCAGTTTTTCCTATTTCCTGGCATTTTTTTGGCTGTTTGGAATGTCAAATTTGGCTCTTGTAGAGCCAACCTGCCGAGCCTCTCTGAGCTACAAGCCCGGATAGGCGATAAAGGCGTCGAAAGAAGCATCTTCGACGTTTCCATCAATGAAGTGGTATCGATGAATAACTTAGGACGCTTCATTGGAGTGAACATCATAAGTTCTGCTCATGTCTGAGTCCCAACTAAATTGTTATGAACTTCATCAAGGTCTTAAGTTGCATGACTGGCAGCACAGTCTTGAACTTGGCTTCGGTAGCATTTACATCATCAACAGCGTGTCTGAAAATGGGGGATAGACCCCAATTGTCGCCATTTCAGTAGAGAAACACCGTTCCTCAACCGGCAGAGGTAGGGGATTTCCCCCACAGCGCAGGAGAACATTTTTGGCTTCTGCGAACTCTCCGAGTTCCCACCGGCCTGGAGGATGGCACTGAGACCAAGGTCCCCGGCCTTGGTCGTGGTTCGCTGTGGCGCGGTGTACTGTTGAGATGTGCCCATACTTGGTGCATCCCAGTTAGGAAGTGGGTTGTAATCCCAGTTACAACTGGACGAACCCTACTTCCCCTACTTTTTTTGGTGAGGTTATAACTCGCTTCCTAAATGGGATGAGGCACCAAGTCATGAAGACGAGTTGTGCTGAGGTTCGCATCTGGCCCAATGCGGCTAAAGCAGTGAGAGATGGCGAAGTGAAACTCCTCATGGTGGGCTAACAGCTGAGGAGAAATATGATTGGCGTATAAAAAAGGTAGAGATCAATCAAAGCAATGGCCAAGAATGATGATACCATAACTCACTAGCAGGAGATTGGTCACTATTGACGTTGAACTTTGAACATCAATCAGTAGCTGACCAAGCATGGGAAGTTTCGGTCGAGGTTTTGGCCATTGCTCAATTTGTTTCAGTTTTCCCGATTGGTGGTCGAGCCTATAGTATTCCGCAGGCCGCTGTGTGCGGCCTGAAAGCTTGGCTGAGTGCTTCTACTGCACCCCAGAGTGGCAGAGTGCATTCGCTGCACCCCGCTTTGGATGAGTGCAGGAGGCAGCACCCAGAGCGTTCTCGGTGAATAAACAGTTTGTTTACAAGCCTGTGCCATGCTCCTGTTGATTTCAAGCAGGAATTGGGCTCTTTTGTCGCAAGCGTGTTCGTAAACCTCACTTCTTTCTTTGCAAAGGGTCTTGCTGCTTGCTATTTGCATCTATTTGCTCCTTTTTGGCTCAACGGGCTTGAGCTAGTCACAGTGCACGATTGGCCATATGGAAGAGGGTCACCATCCAGTCACGATCACGCTTCCAAAGGAAAAATATACCCTCGCTTCCTCCGAAAATTACATCCAGTGAGCAGAAGAGGACCCAGATTTGGCGAAACACGAGAAGAACATCGCATTCTCTGAACGCACACCATTGCTCAAGCACCGCAAGGATTCAACCAATCAGTGTGCCACAGTGGCCATGGACCGCCGCTTTGCTTTGTGGGGACCTTGTCATGGCGACCAGAAGACAATGCACCAAACAAAGATAGACACAGAGTTGGAAGAGGTTCAAAGTGATGGATTTTCTGTGTTGCAGTGTTGCATTGCATATGGTCACAAGTCTTACATTCATGACTACGTGGCGGTTCCGAATTTGGACGTTTCTTTCATCATAGCTCATAACGTAGAAGATACTTGCACAAGTGCTCGGTTTGTTAGCGGGGTGGTTAGGTTGACAACCAGAAAAAGGACAACCAGAAAAAGCATGCTTTTGTCTCAAACCGATGATAATGGAATATTGAACATGTGTGTGGGTAAGTGTTTTTGTGGATAATTGTTCTGGTTTTACCTCACATCACATTTTTTTGGGTGTTGTTTGTTTTGCATTGCAATCCCAACTTTTACTTGTTGGGCAGTCACTTGCATTCAAACTTTTGGTGGTAGTGGCTTACATCCTAAGAGTTATCGTAAAGCGTATCAAAACAACTCCCAAATGTTATAATTAGAAATAAATGATCATTGGATTTACCTCGTTACCCAATGATATTGTAAGTATTCCCACTAATAAGGACATTCGCCATATATAAGAACGACCCAATTAAGGAGATGGTTTATTTTCCTCACATAAACTTTATCATTGGATGTACCCTCTGGTAATTTAACATAGCTATGGAAAATCACAATTTTTCATGGGAAAATCCACTATAAATGGGCATTTTCAATAGCTATGTTAAATTACCAGAGGGTACCTCCTTGGATATTCTCCCAGCTAACCGGGCTGGACCCAGGTCCAGCCCCGCGGGCAAGAGCTTGGTGCCGTTGTCACGGGACGATGCGCGACTCGATCCGTTGGGGGCCCTGGCCCTGGCATGTGCTGGGATAGATATAGATAGCTGAGTTGGGGATTAGCTTCGTTGTTATACTACCGAATGTATACTTATAACTTGTGTATATATATATATAGTTAGTTATGTATAATATATATACATAGATGGTATTATCATGATCTATGAAGTAGGAATCCCCTTTGGTGTCAGCCATTTTTTTGACATGATACTTGCAGATCGCAAATCAGACAGCACATTCTGTGGCAATTTGGCGCTCTGCACCTGTCTATGTCCAGCGAACACCTGCAGATGGCTCAGCCTGTTGATTGCCCAGTGCTGTCCCGGAAGGTTCTTGGGCTGCACCATCCGCAAGATCTTTGGGTCACAGTGGTACTATGGCCAGGTCGGCTGCACCTGTGGCACACACTTCCTGCCAGTTGGAGGGAATCCTTGGTGCAGAACCTTCTGTCTACGGTCGTCCATTTGAGTTCCAAATTGGTTACACTCTCCTGTGTGCAATTGAACATCAAGCAAGTAAAGGAGTGCTCATCGTCACCCAAGTTGATACTTGCCAGCACTCCTGAATTCATGCAGAGGCCGATGACATTTCCAGGACATGTCCTGGATCTTCCCCAGTTCCTTTCTTGGTGCTAGGTGATTGCCATCGATGTCGATGTGGCTTCGGGCGAACGGGCCTACCACATCGCCTATGAGGACACAACACTGAGGGGCAAAGTCTGGGACTTGGGGGCCCTTCATGTTTCGAAAGGTTGGGGAAGAATGAGAGATTCTGTTATCAACATGGGTATGATACACTTGTTGATTGGGAACATTTGCCTTCATGGGGATCTTTTCTCAGCATTTTGCTCTGGTGGCAGGATGGTGATGAAGAGCATTTGAGCAGCTCGGAAGTGAGGAACTTCGTGGTGTGGGTTCTCAGTGAACGGAGCTTGGAGCTTCTGTGCAGATGGGCCTTGTCCTAGCAGCTTGCACTTTTTAGACCTTTGTCATCCTTTGTCATTTTGCTTCGAAGGTCCTTGTTGCCGATGAATTTATTTCTTCCTTTCCCTTCCAGCAGAAGCACACATTTTGACACCAACCACCACAGCTCCCTCAGCCCATCACAGGTCATGGCCAGCCGATCGGCGCCACCTTCTGAGCCTGGCTCGCCGCGACGGTCTGTGGTGCCCAGCCACCGTCCTTCCATTGCCCGTGGGATGCCCAGACGTCAAGGCTTGGCGAAGAATCTTCCCATCTGCTTCTTTTTACAGGTCATCGGACCAACAATCAACGATCATGGAGGTATGTATAGTATATCTTGAAAAATGAGTAACTACCGTTACTATCAAACTCTACCAATTTACCAATATATTCTGAACCAATGGGAACATAGAACCAATATTCTTAGTCACCTCTTCGTGTCAGTCTTCTGTGGCATGCCACTGAGGCACGGAGGCCCCACGGCCTTCCATTGCACCAACCATCAGTCAGCCGCCAGCCGCTGGGACGCAGCTTGAGGATGGTTTTGGGGGGCTGTGCCGTGGTCAAAGGTCGTTGCCATCGTCGTTTGTTTACATGGATGGTCACTATCTCCACCGTTGTATCCTGGATACTCTAGTTCGACATGATCGGAAAAAACAAAAGGATACACAGAAGGGAAATGCATGTCCTGTATCCCAAGAACAATAATTCACCAAACGTTTGAAAGGTGATTTCCAAGCTCCAATCCAAAGATAGCCAACGTGAGGCCCCCGCGGCCAGCTTCGGACTGAGCGACAGCGTGAAGCCCAGCTTCAGCTTCTGGGGATCCATGCTGCTAGCGGGCTTCACCGGAGCTTTGATGGCCCGGCAGCCCAGCTCTGTCTGTTGCTTCGTGGATGTCAGGTTTCATCTGGTCTTGAAGGAACAGCATAGGTCAAACTCCCCTGGCTGTGACCCAGGTGGCTCTGGTGTCCTCCTTCCTGAGTTTCATGATGAGTTCGGGTGCCTTGGTGGCAATGGTGTCCTGTTCGCTCTTCCATGGCCTTTGCAGCTCGCGGAGCTCAGGTGATTTGGTAGATGGAGTGGGGACAAGGACTGCAATGGGGGAGGGATTGAATGTTCGACTGAGCTCCACTTTTAGGATGCAAGTTCTCGCATGTTCTCCCTGCTTTGCCAGCAGATGAGGACACTGTGTTCACTATCCATAAATGTTTCAGCTGCTTGTAGGATGCCAATGCCTGTGGGGTTGGTTGCACCGTTGCCACCTTGGGCAGAGGCTGGGGGTGGAGCGGTGCGTTGGAAAGTGGAGACTGCAGGATACTTCAGGATCACGTGTAGAAGGTGTTTGTGTTTTTTTCATGTTTTTTCCAAATATATTAAAGGGCTACGCCCTCTGCCGCCGACCCCTGGACACTGGAGGGTCATATTACCATGGTATATACTAGTAGACGCAAAATATGTGCAAAACCATACTGGGCAGAAACTCCGATAAAGCCT
>Ga0126342_10015522_pt1 | contig 13347 bp, 10 predicted proteins | sample Cyp1metagenome_FD_92528 | JGI IMG/M metagenome (GOLD analysis project Ga0126342, IMG submission 92528) | Coral microbial communities from Lord Howe Island, Old Settlement Bay, Australia - Cyphastrea 1 metagenome | ecosystem: Host-associated > Invertebrates > Cnidaria > Coral ...
AGGTTGTCAAGGTTCCCAAGGTTGTATTGTAAAGGTTCCCTCAAGGTTCCCAAGTTTTCCACGTAAATGTTCTCAAGGTCCCCCAAGGTTATTATGTCAAGGTTCCCAAGTAGTAATATTCGTCGTAATATAGTAATTTCTTTAGGAAATTTAGATGCGACTACATGCACGACACCCGCGCAAAACAACACGCGCGGAACCCGCGCAAAACGCAGACGCGCATAACGCAGATAACGCGCGGAAACCGCGCGAAACGCAGACTCGCGGAACCCGCGCGTGCCATTAATACTTCTAGTAAAAGTAGTAGTAGTAGTAGTAGTAGTAGTAGTAGTACTAGTAGTACTAGTAGTACTAGTAGTACTAGTAGTACTAGTAGTAGTAGTAGTAGTAGAAGTAGAAGTAGTAGTAGTAGTAGTAGCAGTAGCAGTAGCAGTAGCAGTAGCAGCAGTAGTAGTAGTAGCAGCAGCAGCAGCAGGAGTAGTAGTAGTAGTAGTAGTGGTAGTAGTAGCAGTAGTAGTAGTAGTAATAAAATCGCAGATGTAGTAGAAATGATAATAATCGTAATATTGATTAAACTATAATTAGTGAAAATAGTAGTAATATTCATCGTTATGTATTAATTTCTTGAAGAAATTTGCATGCGACGACGCGCGCGGAACCCGTGCAGAACAACACGCGCGGAACCCGCGTGAAACGCAGACGCACATAACATGCGGAACCCGCGCGAAACGCAGACGCGCGTAACCCGCGGTAGTAGTAGTAGTAGTAGTAGAAGTAGTAGCAGTAGCAGTAGCAGTAGCAGTAGTAGTAGTAGAAGAAGTAGTAGAAGAAGTAGTAGCTAGTAGTTAGTAGTTAGTAGTTAGTAGTTAGTAGTTAATAGTTAGTAGTTAGTAGTTAGTAGTTAGTAGTTAGTAGTTAGTAGTTAGTAGTAGGTAGTGGTAGTAGTAGTACTAGTACTAGTAGGACTACTAGTAGTAGTAGTAGTAGTAGTAGTGGTAGTAGTAGTAGTAGTAGTGGTAGTGGTAGTGGTAGTGGTAGTGGTAGTGGTAGTGGTAGTGGTAGTAGTAGTACTAGTAGTAGTAGTGGCAGTGGCAGTAGCAGTAGCAGTAGCAGTAGCAGCAGCAGCAGCAGTAGTAGTAGGAGGGAGGCCCGGCGGGCAGGACGGCGCAAAAATGCACTGCATTGCTTGGTCATGAAGCAAAAACTACCACGCTTATATGGAATTACTGTTTGGGATCTACGGCCGCTGCTTTCTTGCTGTTGGGGATATTCTTTGGGCTTATTATTTTTGGCATTTGTGTCTTTCAGTTGCCAGTTTATGTCGGGATCTAGCTATACGGTTTCAGTCGTTGAAGCATGTTCCTGATTTTCCAGATGTTTGATACTTCTGCGATCTTCTGCGCATGTTTGACGGCAGGACAAGAAGAAAAAGAAGCAGACAAAGCTGACACCAGAGGAGCACGCCCTGAGAAAGGCACGGAATCTGATAGACCTGTGATAAACGTATGAGACATAGCATTATACAATATGCATCAACATGCCATATAAAAACATGTCATCGGACAAGCTGCAAGCACAGGACAGCCCCTCCAGTGTTTCTATCATGTCCAAAATATCCAAAATACTTGCAAACCAGCAAGATCTGCAAGGCAAAGCAGGAGGAAGAAGGAAACCCTGCTGTCACTCCAAAGACCTTGTTGAATGCCACCCTCTTAGCTCTCAAACTCTCAGTTGCAACTTCAGTAGACGCTGACTTATAAATGACACTATATTGATATTTGTTGTTTCCCTGCCAAGGCCTTGGTGATGAAGATAGTCAAGCGTTACCTGCAGAAGGCCTTCGCGCTTGTGACATTCCGATACGATATAAAAGTACCCCGAAGTCATTGGGACCAAGTTGGGCATCCACTCTTCTGATGCGCTTTGTTTCCCATATGTAGGAGTGAGGTTCTGGATTGCTGTCGATAGATTTGATTGGATTTGAGTATGCAGATAGATTGTTTGACATAGTAGTTGGTATTACTTTGACTTCCCCCCTGTTTCATCCTTTCCAATGTAGTCATTGTTGCAGCATGTTAGGGTGAAACCGTCTACGAGACCAAGACCTATGCAGGTGGTGGGCATCAGGACGGGACGTGTGACCTGTGAAGATGTCAAAAGGATGTCGCCTCGCCGCCTCGCCTCCATAGCCAGGCTACAGTGAAGATCACGGCCTTGCCGGATGAGTGGGGCAGTCGAATGTGGGCCGGTCATGTCGCTTTGCAGCACAAATCAGCACAACCCACTTTGCCCTTGAGACATCTTGCAACAATGACAAACTGAAATAAGAAGACTAAGAAGTGACAAAAGGTCTGCTGTGTCTGGAGACATGGCGAACACATGGTGCCTTCACGTGACCCATGAGCCAACTATCGCACTGGAAAGGTCTGCAACACGAAGCAGAAGGCAGAAAGAACTCTTGTGCTGCGTCGCTGCGTGCTGCACTGTAAAGCTCTAACCGTCTCTAATGGCTAGCCATCCAAGCTGGATTTTTGATATTGAAATACTCTTACCAGACTCTACCGGAGCGTTTCAATTTGGAGAGAGATTGCCAGAAACCATTCTTGGCACTCAGCTATGTTTTTGCTTTCTCTACTGGCATGGTATGTCAGGCGGAGCAAAGTGCTGCAGAGATGGCATTGGAATCCATCAAGCAGGACGGATGTTGATGCGTTTTCCGTCGTTCTCAGGTCACAGGGCAACCATGCATCCAGCCTTGCAGGTAAAGACTTATATGCTTAATATATGGTTATATGATTAAATAACTTAATTATGGTTATATCAACATGTACTTTACCCGGTCAAACGCATCGGGGAGAATGATGATTCTCCATGGACCCCTACTACTGTACGAGCTGCATCTCTGCTGGTTTCACAGGGGCGTCCGCTGATCCCAAAGTGTCTTGGGGTCAGTGGACATGGAAACTGTCACAAGGACACTGAAGATATATATGAAGATATCCCAACGACTTCAAAGATCCAAAGAGATTCAAGGAGATTCAAAGAGATTCAAAGAGGACCCTGAATAACCCTGATCATGGGCACAGCCTATCGGCCACGTTTTCCGAAGTGGTTGCGCATTTCAAATCGCCACGTGAGGACGCCGAACTCATGCAGGAGTCTGAAAAGCCCAAAGGGATGGGCAAGGGCGAGAAGGCCTGGAAGTTTCCGTGCATCGACTCCTTGCTGTTCATTTCAGATCCAACCCTCCGTGGACGTTGACTCCCTCTCAAAATACTCGAGAATGGCATAAGTTGGCATAAGTTGGCATATGTTGGCATAAGAATGTAGGAATGACCCAGAATGACCCTAGAATGACTATGCCGTCTCCACTGCGAACGTCGCCCAACAAAGTTCATTCAAATTCTCTTTTTCTTGAAGCCACGATGCTGCCAGGGCAAAGGCAAGGGCAAGGGAAATTTTTGGGGCCCATGGTCATTCGGATGGACGCTTGGAAGCAGCAAGTTTTGCAGACTGCAGCCTCACTTGAAATCGACATACCCTTGCACTATCTTGCACTTCCCACAACCGAGGTGGAATGCGAAAGGCCACTTGCCTGCCCTGTCTGCACTCTGCGGAATTTCTGCGCAGTTTGCTGTTGCGTGGTGCCTGTGTTAGGTTGACACCTGCGATTGAGGTTCTGACCTCCCGCGCAAGCCTGTGCTTACCGAGCCCATTACTGGAGAAGTCCTGGAGTGGAAGGATCTTGCTTGAATTTTTCTCAGCTTTGCACATTAGGCACGACTTTCTACAGATGCCCATAGCATGTTTCAATGATTTCAATGATTTGAAAGCATGATTCTTGTAGCTGTGTCAGCTCGTGTGCTCAAATTACCAACCTTTGCGAGTTGATGTCACTTGTCAAATCTATCGGACCTATCGGCACATGGCAGGACTCCTTCGGTTGGATCAAGCCTGATGTGACCATCGACCACAAGGATGCCGGCCGCCGCGAGGGGAAAATCTTTGTGCCTTGGCGTGGACGTCATTGATGCAGAGTTATGTCTTGTCGACTGGTCATTGAAATTCCTAAGCCTTGGCACTTGAGCCCAGCACAGGTTGGAAAATCAGACGTGCCCGAGACACTGACAATGGCCTGACCCCAAGAGCTTCCCAGGTCTTTGGATTTTGGGATATTTTGGGTGATGCTTAAGGAATCCAAGGTATTCCAAGGTCATGTTTGTCAAAGTCTAACCTATTGACCTGCCATAACCTGTCCTGCCCAGGCAGCTGGTATCAAGATAAGCTTCACCGTATATGAGGTTCCGGATGTTCCGGTGGTGGGTGGGCTTCTGGATGCTTCTGGTGTTGCAGGAGCGTTTCAAGTCTTGGCTTTTTCTCTGCAAGTCCCCGTGTAGGATATGATGGGTCTTGGAGCACAAGATCTGCAAGCCAGCTGATCCAAGCGCTGATACAAGGCCCGTAAAAAGTCGATAGGTCCGATGGGTCCAATAAGCAAAACATAGCAAAACATAGCAAAACATAGCAAAACATAGCAAAACATAGCAAAACAGTAACATCAGTAACTGTGCTTATCTGATCTTATTCTGAGATATCTGTGCCTCCAGAGATCTCCAGAGCACAGCCTTCGCGCCATTGGCGCCGTCCAGGACCACCGAGGTCCTTGAGGCCGTCAATGCTTTCTCCATCTTTTCCGTTCCAGGCCACTTGATGTGATCCATGCTGATCTCAGAGGCTTTTGACGTCTCACACTGCATGCAGCACAGTAGCACAGTGGCACACATATTGGCATAAAAGGATATAAAATAGATTAAAATAGGCATATAAAAGGCATATACGGCAAACGGGCATTGTGTTTGCAGGGAGTACTTTCCGCCAGCCGCAGGAGGATTGCTTCAAGCATTTGACGACTTCGCAGAGCTGAGATTATGGGCTTTGATGGGCTTTGCCTCAGATCCTCAAAAATGGGAAAAGGGTCGAAGTTCGAAGGTTTTGAATCTGAAATGGTTCCAATATGCTCAACAGTGAATTTGGCCAGTGACATGAGTCGACGTGCTCTATATGATATATAGAGATGACATGAGATGACTAAGACATGACTGTATGAATCTGTATGCACAGTACATGTTGACTGCCTCAACACTTGTCTTCCAAAGTGTGGGAATGGAGATGCGCCCAGGGAACACCCGAGCCTTGGGTCTTGGAGCAAGGGCTTCATTGGCTGTGGGTCAAAGTCATCCGCTGGTGACCATGCGGCCCATGATGGCCAATGATCGACGGTGATACCTCTTGATTGACAAAAAAAATACATGTTGGATATGTTGCAGGTTGGTTTGACCCACTGGCATTATGTACAGCTCGCTGATCATGCTTGCTGGTTCTTTCGCTTGGTAGCGCAATGGAGTGCACACTTAGCAGATTGGATAGTGGCTGGTATCATTTCCTTCGGCATTTTGTACGGGCACTCCTGCGCGTTCCTCGGAACCGTCCCCTTCGCATGCAAGCGTTGGCAAATCTGCCGAGCTGTAGATTGAAGAAGTGAGCCGAAACAGATTCTATTGCTTCAGCTTCCAACTTCTCTCAAGTCCCCTCATGCTCACAGATGATACTAGACTAGACAATAGGCTTGGCAAAAGTGATACATAGACATAGATAAGTAGTACAGGTTAAATACTCCCAGTATGCCAGGGGTTCATACGAAACTTGAAGTGTAAGCATATTGAAAAGATTTTGCCTGTCGATCTGTATGGCGCCCGAGAGGCTAGAACCTGTGGGGCATTTCAGGTCGACAGTCTGAGCAGGACAATGTGACATAGACATCACCGGGGGAAGTGGCATTTAAGATCGCACGTCTTTGTGTTCTGAGGACCTCGAGATATGCCACAAGATGCCACAAGAGTTTAGGCCAAAAGGCAAAACACAACAAAACTCATTAAAGCTCATTCATGCTTATTCACACTTCGATTTTGAGGAAAGATGAACAAATCAGAACTGCACCTGGCAGCGGCAAAGTGGCAACATGTGGCAACCCTTGATGGTTCCTCCACTTGCTTTGGTCATGCCACGGATTTGCGGAGTGCTTTCTGGATTAATACACTCGCCACACACACATGGCCAGCCACCCGCCATTTGATTTTGAATGTAAATAAATGTAAACAATATAAGAAAACTGTCACATTTAGAAAGGGTCTTCTGCTTGTCATTCCAAGTCGTCTTTTGAACGAGTTTTGTTGAGGCATCTTTAAGGCAACAAGACCACGGGCGGGTGTGGCCAATTTCATTCGACTGGAGCGCCCAGTCTGGATGAACCCGCCCTATGTGTGGTGGATGATTGTGATTCCACAGATTTCCAAAGCTTCAGCGATCGAACCAGCCACTGGCTCGGCATAAAAAGGCACACTCCGCCATCGGATCTCGGGATGGGAAGGTCACAGTGTATCCTGTATCCATGATATCCATGAAGACGATCGAATTCGCATGTACGACTATAGTGACTATATGATACATTATGATACTATATGCATATAACTGACAGATACACAGATATGTTCCGTTTATATACGGTAATTATATACATTTTGACACAACGGAATGTAGTGTATTGTATCATAGAACCTCCTCTTTTCACATGCAACTTCATATGACTTCATGTGACTCATGTCCTGTGCCTTCAGAGACATTGTCTGAGGCCGGCGGGCAGAGCTGGTCACAGCATGTGAGGCAGGGCCGTGAGAGATTCAGATTCCAACCGGGACCAGCGCCATGCAGCATCCAGCTGCTGCAGCCGCTGCAGTACCCAGCCAGGCCTCAGAGTGCTTCATCAATGCTGCATCAAAGCCTGAGAGGCCTGCCATCAGATAGGCCAGATAGGCATCAGCTACAAAGATCTATGATGTTCCTACCCTCTCAGCTATTCAGATTATTCAGCCATTCTTTGGCATACTTGCAAGACAAGCACCCTGCGAGCTACGAAAGTATTACGCCATTTTCACTGGAGGATCCTCTGGACACGCCCACAGGAAAAGCAACACTGATCCAGTGCTTCTTAGCTGTGCTTTCTGCAGTTTTCCGCAGCTACCTTTGCAAAATTGCAAGGAGCGCGTTTGTGAATTAACTTGTAGCTTGGCATAGCTTGGCGCTTTGCTGGCGCAAAAAGTTCAAGACACTTACGCACTGGATACGTACTGGATACTTGGCTTAATCCATGTCTTACTCCTGCATCATGACTTGAAGATGGACAAAAACAGGGCCATCCTCTTACGCCGAGCTATTCCACACTTTGCTGGATCCTCATGACTTGCATTGGTATTGATTCGATCCAAGATAGATCAAACCATTAGAGAGGCCGCAGATGTGTGTTGGATTGCCATGATGGAGATAATTACGTTAGACAAGGCTGGATCTTCCATTGCTAGTGTCTCAGATTCCTGGGGCCGCGTGGGAAAGAATATCTTAGGTCATTTGCATTTCCAATCATGACGAGCTTTGGGGCCGCACTCAGGACAGCCGCATTCATGGAGCAGTACGAGAGGCCCGAGGCAACCGTCTGCAGCCACTCCGACAGTGCAGCAGCAGCACGTCGAGTTTTGGTGTGTCCTTGGCTGTGACTGAAAAGCCACGATGCAATGGGCTTAGCACAGGAGCCCCACACAGATGCGCAAATGATGCGTTTGGGTCTTGACCGAATGCCGGAAGCACAGCGTTGCACAAAGGATACAACGGGATGTGAGGCCTCAGTGCAAGCTCTCAGTTGGTCACTAGGTGCCTGCCACAAATGCCACAGAAGCCAGGCCTCCACCCTTCAAGATCGTCCACCAGTGCCGCTGTGATTTGTGAAAAATCCTCAGACGTTGAAGAGCCTGCAGCAGCACGTGCAAGTCATTGTGTGGATAAAGGTGGATAAACATGATAACCATAGATGAATTGTGCTCCACTCCTTCAAGCCAGGTACATCATGAGAAATCAAGCTGGATTGGGAGCTTGGTGCCAAATACGCTATACACTTGCTGACTTGCTGACTTGCTGATGCAGTCCAACATTTAGTAGTATTCACTACGGTTTTGGGTCTCCTTTGGGGTCTCCTTTGGGGTCTGCTTCAGCTTCCGCTACAGTGACGATGGGTGATGATGCCCTGGGCCCTGGGATCTGAGGTTTGCATTTGGGAGACACGTGATGAAGCACAGCTCTCCATGATTCGGGAAGCTTTCTTAGTATTTCTTAGCTGCACTTATGATGTTAAAGTCTTGAAGCTATGACTGTGACAACATTTCAGAATGTTTCAGACATCCTGCATCCCAGCGTTTGGGCATTAGCGGGAGCAAGCCCTTGCCACACCTGAGGTTCTATGGAATTCCTTGCCGGTTACGCCTCGGGTTTGAGATCCCAAGGTCTGTCCAAGTGCTTTGCTTTAGTTTTTCAACTTCTAGGCGTCAAGCAAAATCAGGGCTTAATATTTCTTGATTGAACCGTCGATGTACTCTTTGTCTAGCGGTGGCTTCTTCCTGGCTCAAGAGACGCGAGCAGCAAGATCGATGGTTCAGTGAGCAAGACACTCCAGCACAACTACAGAAGCTAAACTGTGAACATGTCAGACCTATACACCTCGGGCACCTCAGGTTGAAGACAGCCAGACAACCAATCAAACAGACGCCATTTGTTGACCCTTCGTGGCTTGTTGCCGGATGGCTTTATCCTGCGAGAACAGAGGCAGGCGCGGATCATGTTTCATTGAGTGTTTCTTGGCAATGTTTTTTGTGCCCATGGGAACATTGCTTCCATGAGTCTGGCCTACGGTTTGAATACTCGCATCGCATTGGTAGGTAGAAAGCCGCCGGCCCAATGAGCTCAAAGAGAGGTCCGCCAGGAATGCCTGAAGAGAATCTGTATACTTACTTTGAAGATCGAAGTCACTATCACGGAAACATAAACAAACTCGTGGCAAGCAGCAGAGAGACTTTGCACGGCTTTTGCCAGCTTTGAGGCAGATCGCCTGGGGAAAGCCCAGACGTCAAGCGCAAAGACCGCAAGGCAGCCCAGGCCCGGTGTTGTGGCATTGTGACCGTAGTTAACAGCATCAACAATCCTCTACAGAGGCAATATTCGATAGCGCCGTTGCTGGTAGCCACAATTCGCTTTCTTTGCTCAAGAAAAGTTTTTTTTTTTGGGGGCTTGAACATACAAGCAATTGAGTGGTTGCAAGTTCAAGAAATCACAAAGAGCATCGATTCAGATTCTCACACATTTCTCACACACTTTTAGCGCCCAACATTTCCCTGAGTGGTGACGCCAGGGAGAAAGTTTTGTCCCACTTGCTACCCGGCAGGTAGAAGTGGTCAATGAAGAAGCTGTTGAGGAGGGAGACAAATGCTCCAACTTGCACCTGCCTTGCATGTCCCATTACCAGCGCAGGATGACAAGAAAAAGGCCAAGAAATTAAAGATGCTTGGCTTTCCAAATTATCGAATGTGTGGCCATGATTGGCTGTGCTCGGGTGTTCTGTGATTGTTTTGCATGGCTCTTTCTGTTATTGCCGGGATGAGGAAAATGGAGAAGAAGGCGAAGAAAGAGGTGCCTGAATGGAACTTGCTCCCGCCTGGTTTCTTAATGCTCCTGCGCATCCAATTCCGGCCTATGCTGTTATGTATTTCAGGCCAAGAAAGCTAAGAAAGCCGCCAAGAAGCTGACACTCCACTCCGGTTTCAGTGCGTTCTACAAAGTCTATGTCAAGTTTCTTTACTGGTGGACTTCTACTCAAGCTCGAGCGGTCCAAGTGAGTCTTGCAAAACCTGAGGAAGAAGCTAAAGAAAGCAGCCAAAAAGAAGAAAGCCAAGCAACTCTGCAAGATTCTGTAGGATTTTGCAAGTGATTTTTTCTTCCTTCTCGACCAAAAAGAGCTGGCTACCATAGCCCCAGGCCCTACAGTAGATTGTAGTCATCATATTCTCATTACAAACTAAGGAGCGGCAGCGATTCCAGTGACTCCAGCTCCGAGTCCAGCAGCATTCCATTCGTATCAGCCTCAGCCCAGGGGCCATGAGCCATACCATGCCATACCAGCTCCATCTTGATCCATCTGCAACAAGATTTGCCATGCTGAACTGCGTGCCATATTTGGGAATGTAATCAGTGGTGCGAAGCTGCGAAGGTCATGGACATGGGTTTCTCGCAATCTGGGAAGGAGCTGAATAGAAGGGGAGGGGTTCGCGCAACTTTTAAAATCTGCACCCGACACGATCCTGGATGAAAGGTTGTGCACAAAGAAGGATCCTAGGTTATCACTAGCTTGTTTCATAGCTCGCCAGAGCTGATCAGCCAAAGCAGGAGCTCGATCCAAGAAATCCAGACGCTAGAATCCAGCGGGCTGTTGACTCAGACAGTCTCAGACAGTCTCGGCAGAAACTCGAAAAATGGCGCTGGCAAGATGGCGGCTGGATGATGGCTTTTGTCGTTGGCCTTTACTCTATGGCCTTGTGTTCTGCATGCCCCCAGGCCTTGGGATTGAACTGCGGGGCATTTTCATTCATTGAGCGAAAAGATGATGAAGAGGTCTAAATCCAAGAAGCCTCTTTTTTGCTCATTGTGAGACATTTTACGCAGAGTGCATCGAAGTGTGGCATCGCCTGCCATGCAAAAAATGCGCCGATCCTCAGGTTTATAAGGATGGACGGAAGCAAAAATACAAGGATGCAATTAGTTTGTGGCAGATTGTGGCAGATCCTGCGGCATCCTGGTCACATGGTGCTTGTTGATGGCACTAATTCAGTGTGAAGACATGTCAATGTGAAGACACCGTTTTTTTTTGGTGTGTGCCATGTCAGGACGGTGAAGACACCAGCAAAGACTGGATTTGTTTGCGCTCGAAGGCGAATGGAGAGCCGTGCCTCTGCTTTTGACGGAGGGAGCCAGAGTGAGAGCGTACGAGAGGTATCACACAACACAGTAGTGCCAAACGCATGTGGTGTTAGAATGTGTTAGATGTCATTTGGCAGGTTCTACAATTCGGATAGATTAGGTTAGGAGTGATGGGAAGATGTTGGGATGCTTGTTAAGGAAGGATTCCTTTGCTCAATTCACATAGATCGCAATGAACAAAGTGTATTGGTTTCACGTATCCTTGCGTGCTGCTTGCCCCTTGAACGCTGTTTGCCAGTGTGCGCAACCCTTGTCGTTTCCGATTGTTTCCATAAATTTGTCCCTACTTTTCTCAGGTGCGGTGAGCGCAACTTTCCTCGCAACGAGAAATGCTTTCGCTGCAGTGGGCTGCGCCAAAGCAATGCGCCCTTGGCGCCTTGCCACAATTTGGGTTCTTGTGGCAAGATGCAGCAAGGCCGGCAAATGCCAAAAACCTGCACGTGCAAATAGCTGAAACATGACTGAGCTGAGGTCAAAGACTACAAACCGAATCTTGGCGTTCTTGGCACATTTTGCATCTGAGTTTCTCAATGTTTCAAAGTGTGAGACCTTCATCCTCTTTCGCATTGGAATGGCTTCGTTTGAACATGCCCAGGAACAAAATTGATGGACGCAAATTCTAGTTGTGCGATGTCGCACATACTCCAGACCCACTGCCTGTGGGTGAGGAGCTGCATTTTGGCAGTGTACATAGGAGGTGCTCAGCGTGCGCAATATGAAAAAGATGCATCCCTCATATTTAAATGTCAATGGCTGCGCGCAGTTGTGGTTGTTTTTCTCTCGTGAACCCTTGTACTGTCTTGTATTGTAGTATTTCTTACTGGATGACTCACTTCGAAGCGTCTCTGTAGATTTGATGTGTACCTTGAGTGTCTGAGGTTTCGAGTGTTTGCAAGCTGGTGCCCCGTTTCTTGCGAGTATACTTCGACGTCAGGGTCTGAACAGACAGTAGCAGCAGTAGCAACTGCGGCTATCAAAAGATGACAAAAGATACATAAAGATACCAAAGGCCCCCCTGATAGTCACATACATCGTTGGTGAAATATGGTGAAATCACTACGTAGCAAGAGTATTCCCATATATTCGCATTGAAGGTCAAACTTTGACCAATTTCGACCAATCATTGTGAAACTCTGAGGTTTTGCTCACGAACGCTCCACCTGAATGCATCGAGAAGGCGAAGCAGATCGCCCTGTGGTTTATCGGAAAGCTTTGGTTCGCCAGGTGGTTCCATTGTTGCTGCAGCGATTCGCATCGTTGTACCCGGTGGACTTCTTCTTGAACTCAGCCGGAGTGCAAAGTTCTGCAAAGTTGCGCACTTTCTGCAAATATAATATATTAATATATATATACACAGATATATGCAGTACTTGCCAGTGGGATCTTCCTCAGGTTCACACCTTGATCATCGACACTCTCCAGGACACCTGCAGATGTCACAAGTTATCACAAAGCGCCATGATGTGCCGCGGTGCGGTACTACTGAGCTGCTGGAGTGTATCTCAATGTCACAGGCGATCTTTCAGCAATGGCCAGAGTTCCTGATGTCCCTGCAGAGAGAGGCAGAAATCACACATCTCGCTATCGGCTGCACTGATGCTGATTTGCTGACGAGGGTGACGCCTTCAGGTCGTGCACGCTGTGTCAACTCACCTGGATGTTCAAGGTCGTGCACGGGTGTGCCAGTTTGTATTGCATCAGTCAGTGACAAGACCAAGGCGAAGGGTGCTGATAATATAATAAGCTTTTGTTTGGGCCTGTCGGCAAACATCAATTTGGATCAATTTGGATTTGATGAGGTGTTTTGGTTCCTCAACCAGAACCTCAACCATCCTCAACTACAAACGGTTGCGGTTGAGGTTGTTCGCACATGTTCGCACACCCATTTTACAGGGGTCTAGTTTTGCAGGTCATGTACAATCCAAATCCCACAAACTTCCAAAACGGGTTTCCACCAACTTCCACACAATCTCAACTGCAACATCTCGTGGCTGAGGATCGATAATACCCACCTGAAGAACCCTAAAGAATATTGAAGAATCCTAAAGAGACAGAATGCGATGTTGACCAATTTTTACAGCTCAGACCTCCATGAAAGCCTGTAGTTCTGATTCATGCCGAGAGCAACCGTGCATTGATTGAAGGTTTCCAGGTTGCGCAACTCCAATTCATCGCAAGCTATTCGCCAGGTCGCTTGCTGGTGCTCCATCTATGCTGGATCATTGGTGAACTACTGAGGCCACTGGCTATAAGACTGCTCTTTTATCATCTTTCATCTGGTATTAGCATGTATGTATTAGCATTGACGACTGGGCCCGAAACCTTGTAACATCATGTAACATCATGTAACAACTATCAATTTCCCTGTTGATTCCATATACTTCCTGGTAGTTGGACCACGGCTTATAGACGGCCGTGGGTTTTTGGGGGGTTTTG
>Ga0126342_10015523_pt1 | contig 13347 bp, 14 predicted proteins | sample Cyp1metagenome_FD_92528 | JGI IMG/M metagenome (GOLD analysis project Ga0126342, IMG submission 92528) | Coral microbial communities from Lord Howe Island, Old Settlement Bay, Australia - Cyphastrea 1 metagenome | ecosystem: Host-associated > Invertebrates > Cnidaria > Coral ...
AGGCACACCTTCAAAGGGATGAGCCGCGTAGGCTCCCACTGTGGCCGCGTAGGCATTGCGTAGACAGTGGCGTAGGCAGCACAGGAGTAGACGGACCCAGACAACAAAAAAAAACACAGCTCAAATGGGACAGATGATGATAGATTCATTTTTCACTCCTTCGTAGCTGAAAAATAGACCATGAGTTCCATCCACAGATCCACCACATTCACGATAGGGTCTTAAGGGACTTGTTTATTGAAAAGGGGCGATCATCATTAATGTTATTTTGAGAATCCGTCATTACAGGTTCTTTTAATTCGGTTTGGCACACAAATTCAGTGCCTATGAAAAGATTGGGATTTTAGGGATGCAAAACATGTACCCGGGCAGAGTTGGTTAACTGGTTCATCTTTTATACGGTCCTGAGATAGCTAAGTTCCTGTAGAACTCCAATCACTCTACGGTTTACGGCAACGTTTGACAATTCCTAGGATTCTATGTAGATTTTACTATGGTTAATCTATGGGTTAATCTAGGTTAATCTTGTCAATATAGCTGAAATTATTATGATTCATGGTAGATTAATATCATGATATATCTATAGCATTCATGTTTTATTGTTAAAAAATCAACTTCAAACTCGGGCTCCCACCTTTTAGGTACAGTAAGGGCCCGCCTAATTATAAGTTGGTTTTTAACCCCATCTAAACATAATTATGTGCGTAGCATACACTATTGTTATGATAGTTATGTTCACCATCTAACCAACTCAGCTAACGAACTGGGGCCCCATCCTGCATCCATTTCATGATATTTGGCCCAGGTGGAATGAATGGCATTTGCCCAATGCTTCGCTGCAGTTTGTCCAAGAGGTCTGCCGCGAATCGGTTCATGGGCTTCATAGCTGACTGATGATAGCTAAAACTCAGTCGGGGGCCGTCCAATAACTCCAATTTCACTCACTACATGGTTGATAGGTGATATATATATATAGTTATATATACGTATATATATATATACAATAACTATGGTTTATATCAAAATCTATATAACTCACTAGATGGTTTTTGTTGGTGATATTAATCGAACTAGTCATGGGGTGTTCATCTAAACCAAGCAACATTTCACGAACGAACTTAACGGGGACACCACCTTGTTGAATATGTTGAGCTGCAAAAAACGGTTTGACGGCAGTTAAATCACCCATGAAATAATAGAAATAATAGATGATTCATCCAATATAATAATAGAAAATAATAATAATAGTGATAATAGATGGCAGTTTTAATAATAATCTAGATGGCAGTTTTTTTGAAATCTAGATTAAATTATACCAGAGGGCAATACGAGTGTTGTTCTCTTGGCAGAGGAAACGTTGGATGGTTTGTTCAGTATTTGCGTCTTTGGCCGCAAAAAAACGTTTAACGCCAACTAACCAAAACTTTCACTTGTTTAGGCCGTTAAAGATTGGCAATGATAGGGGATGGAGCTACACACTCAAAAAAAAGAACTCCGACTGATGTACTAATCTGGAATTCGGCAGCTGGAATTGGCAACAAATTTTCTCCAATGCCTCTCTAATGACTGGAAAAGTTTATGGTACATTGATCGGATTTGCTTCGGAGTTGTTCATGTTCTACCATAAAAATCCATAGATTTACTATGATTAAGCATGGTAAGTATATGATGAGCTACAGGTATGGTTAACTAGATAACATAAGAAACTTCCATGGCTAAGCATAGATAACCATAACATACCATAACCAACTGCTATTGGCTAAGCCACTGCTGATGAAGTCACAAATTCCCATGCGCCAGGCCCAAGGAGATCCCATTGGATGAGTTGCTGTCGATGGAAAGTTTTAGTTTGGAGAAGGTCTTGGAAGAGTCTCTTGACAGCTGGTTATGGTTGGTCAATCTTACATGGGAAAATAACCAGCTGGAAGTCTTGGAAAATAACATTCAATGGATCAATGACCAACCAATCTTACATGGGTCATTAGTCATGTCCCCATGGGTCACATCACCCAACCATTAGGAACCATTAGAATGGTATATGGGAAAAATGCCATGGCTACTTTTTCAGGTGATGTCCTTTATATTCCCAAAATGGGACAGTTACCAACCCCTGATCTTACATGGATACAAACGAATCATCTTTAATCCCTAACTGTTGTCTTTTGGTATGGGAATATCTACGTTCACCAGCAAAGAAGTTATTTTTTTGCAGGGTATCTAAGATTGGCAATGTTATGGTCTGTTAACCATACTTGTAGTTAATCATATTAACCATGGTGAATCATAGAAAATCTACGGATGTTTATGGTAGGTATATATATATAGTTAACCAATAGCAGTTGGTTATTTGGTTATGGTTATGGTTAACTATGGAAGTTTCTTATCTTCCAATAACTATCTAGTACCATAAACATCCATATCTGAGGGTGGTTCCCTATGGTCTCTGGACTTGTGGATGTTGATGGTAGATATAATTAACCATAGTTGATCATAGTTAACCATAGTTGGATAAACCAAAGCTGTAAACCATAGTTGGTCAACCAGCGTCATAAGTTATAAACCAGGGAACATGATACAGGGATTTACCACTGACAACCCATTGATATGTAGAACCATAGGGAGTTAACAGTTGTTTTATCACTAATTATTTCACAAGGGGATTTGAAAGCCAGCTGCTGCGGCCAAGACCTTCTGTTTGTTGATTTATGGAAAAAATACAACTATATCTAACTAAATATATATTTATTCTATCACCATGACGTAAAACGCAAGGTGTCCCAGTTCACAAACGCGAAGTTGGGTTTTTTGGGCTTTCTCTGAAGATGTGGTACCCCAAAACCTTGACAATGTCTGAAGGTGAAGCAGATAAACATACGCTCAAAAACCGTGGCCTGTTCTGAAAATCTGTGGGTTGATACTCTGGTTGGTGGTTTGGAACATGACTTTTATGACTTTCCATATCTCGGGAATTTCATCATCCCAACTGACTTTCATATTTTTCAGAGGGGTTGAAACCACCAACCAGTAGTACTTTTCTTAATCCAAGAGTAATTTTGGGATATACCCCTTTCTTGGACAAACAAGCCCATGTAAGTATGCTAAAGTCGGGTTGACAGTGATTCTAACTCCACAGTATACTAGGTCATTAATCATGGGTTAAACGGCCCCCCAAAGATAGCGTTCAGTTGGGGGCCACATAACTCCAATTTCACTAGAGTTTATTATGGTTTATTATACGCAAACAACTACTTAGATGGGCCGTGGAGTTAGTTAACTAGTTAGTAAATCGATTATAATTGGGATATAGGGGGTTATATGGGTTATATCCCCAGTTACTAACCATTTAGCTAATCCCGTGGCCCATCTAAGTATAGTTGTATAGTTTCCATAGGGTTTATAAACCAACACACTGGGGGGCCCCACATTAACAGGGGAAGCCACCTTTTGGGGATTGGGGAAGCTCACCAGCGAGCAACAGGGTCCACTGGGCTCCGCTGACTCTGTCGATGAGTTGTTTTTCAGGTGGGAGCCCCACAATGACGAAACTCATAACCAGATGGTATGTTAAATAACTATATAGCTATATATATATAGATCCCCGCAATTGTTTGATGCAGTTTTATTTCAGAGGAATGGTGAGTACGATTCAAAAAGTACGTCCAAAACATGTCACAATATTCATGAAAAAGGTTTGACCGTTCACATCACCATTTCAAAGTCGGGTGCAGTAGCTCAAGTGAGCAATGTTTTCATCACGCCCAATTTTGCCGTGATTTCGTGCCTCACCGTGCTGTAGCCGACCCTGAAGTTCACATCACAGCTGCAGAGTCCAGTGGGTCAGACGTGACAGTCCCTCCACCCTCGCCGAATGGCGTCGCATTGCAATACAGTGGCGCAAAAAAAACATTGGCAAGATCGCTTCTAAGACTACTAATTTTAGATATTTTCACTTCAGGCACTTAACGGGGATAATAAGTATCTGATAAGCTGCTACTATCCTACTAATATCTTGTTTTAATTGTTGTTTTTTAAATTTATTCTGTGTTGTACATGAAATAACCAAGGTTTCTCTCAGCCAATGCCAGGGGAAAATCCAAGCATGGTGGGTCCCCAAATTTCAGGGACGATCTTACCTGTTGCACCGCGCCATAGCATTTCTATAATGTGGAGCCCCCTAGGTAGCTTAAGTTTGTTTCCATTTTTTGGCTGACTAGGGTGTATGAGGAACGCGAATCTACAGTCAGATAGGTTTTTATATATCAACCAACTTTGAACTAGCGGGCCCCACTTGGGATTCTTTACTGACTTCAAATGTCTTGAACAAGCAAGGTTACTATTGATGACATCCCCACTTTATTGGTTCAATGTCAACACAAAACGACCACTGCTTCGGGTGCTGCAAGGGCTAAGGGACCAGTGTTTCCGGTGTTAAGGCCTTAAATATCAACATAACCCACATATGTTTCCTATGGTGTCTTGGAAATGTTCACTTCTTACACCCAGAAACATCTAATTATTAGATCCACGGCTTCTATAGATTTTAATATGTTATTTTTCTACGAGGTGGTTATGGCCACTTAGATTCATTGGTTTAGTTTCACCCATCGGATATATCATCATATATCTACTATAAACCCATCAGTTAAAAGCTACTCTGGTTGGTGGTTTGGAACCATGGAATTTTATGTTTTTCCGTTCAGTTGGGAATGTCATCATCCCAGCTGTTACTCACTCCATCATTTTTCAGAGGGGTAGGTTGAAACCACCAACCAGATGATACATTAATCATTCCATTAATCATCCCATAATCCTTATATAATCCCTATATAAACCCTATATAATTCCATTAATCATCCTATAATCATCCAAGTTGGGAACAAACAAAGTCATATGAATTGGGAATTTCATCATCCTAACTGACGAAGTCATATTTTTCAGAGGGGTAGGCTATACCACCAACCAGATTATATGGATAGTGTGGAAATTCACCATTTTCAATGGGGATTTATTAAAACTATTTCGACTGGGCCATTTTCAATGGGTGAATCCCTCTGATCCCTGGAATCCCAAGGCTTCAAGAGGATGTGAGCCGCCCCTCTAAGCGCCCCAAGCACGGCGACCACGGGGACCATGGCGACCACGGCCATGGCCACGGCGATGGCCATGGCCACGGGGACCACGGCCATGGCCACGGCGAAGAGACGAAGTTTCGGCATGATACTGGCGTGGGAACTTGCAGTTGCCTGGTGAAAAAAATGGGATAAGAACTAATGTGGTATCTAATCAGGGGTTGAATAGGGGTTTAATGGTATTTAATAGGAAACTTTAATTGATGGGATATAAATGGGATATAAACGGGATAATTTTGGATCAATATTGGCCATCATGGGGTTGTTACTGGGTCAACAACAGCAATATCTACATAATACAGACATATATATATATATTATATTATATTATATTATATATATGGAGTCTCTTGAGTCATGGCGGATCCCCAAGTCACCATGTTTTTTTCAATACTAAAATATTTGGGTATTTGGGGGTAGCCCCATTTTAGGAAAGCTCATTATGATAACCGTGGAAATTTGACGATTCATCGAGGATTTACATGGATTTACCAACAGAAATGGGAACTTGCAGTCACTTGCAGTTGGGTGAAAAGATGGAACGAAGAAGCCTAGGAAATGCTAGTGATCATTGGCAACCAGTGAGCTGACCTTGGTGCAGTTCATCAGTCATGGATACCTCGCTGCGGGTCACCATGTCATGGATACCCCACGGCGGAGAAGCAGCGCTCGCCAGGCTTTGTTTTCCACAAACCTCTGGTGCTGCAAAGATTTACTCAGGCGCAAGCACAGCTTCAGGGGATGGTGATCGAGATAGGGATAGTGATCAGTGATTCACGGAATTCCCATGGGACGGATTATATATATATATATATATATACATATATATATATATGTACCATAAACTACATGCATGGTACACATGGCACACTCAAACGTATGACCTTATGAAAATCAGACATAATCAGACATTAAAGGTCAAGCTTCATAATCAAACATTAAAGATCGAAGCTTATTATTTCATGGGCAACATAACCCAGCTATGATAACGAGTCAACTAAGTAACCATGTGCATCTAAGTACTTCATTGAATTCGGATCTGTGAAACTATGGGAAAGTCGACATATCCTCTACCTAGACCCTCAGAGCAACCATAAAGTTGTTACTATTTTAGTACAAAAAATGCACGGTTTTATGGGGTTGATGAGGGTTTAAGTATTCAGCCTTGGGGTGCCTAAGGGTCCTAGCCATTTTCATGTTCTGAAATATAACACCCCACAAAAAGGAACTTGTTTCATCACTTCTTCCTTATAACTCTCTTTCTAGTAACCCAACAAAAAAGGTGGAAAGTAATTTACCAACAAAAAATTAGCAAGTGAATCCTTTTTGACTTCCACCTTTTTTAAAAAAATCCATGTTTGAAAAGTATTTGACTTCCCCTTTTTTTAATAGGAATGTCAGGATCCTAAAATGGAGGTACTGTACCATATAAGGCCATATTTTGTGGGGATATTGCCTTACATAGGCCTGAACCATAGGCGTTGTATATGGTAGGTACCTCCAATTGTTCTCGGTTCCTGAAATGGCCACTGATTTTTGGCTGTTTGTTTCGAAAGCGTGGAGCCATGTTTGGTGTGGTCTCCACGGCACGAAGGTCATGAACGCCTTGCGTGCGGAGCATGCCGTGGACCTCTACCGTTACAAGGCGAAGATCGGATGGGGCAGTGCTGGAAAATGAAGAATTAGATAACAGTTTTTTTGGGGGGGATAATCATTTATAAATAATAACTAGTAGAATGATGTGGGTAAAACAATCATAAACCACCCCGTGTTTTGATGGTTGATACCATTTACGATGATTTTGGGCATGGTTTATGATTGTTTTACCCTCATTAAGCCACATCCGATTATCAGTATACCTAGTTGTGTAATCATCCCATGTTATGTTATTGGCTTTTTAATGATTGGATAATCATCCATAACTACAGGATGGGGCCCCCAGTCGAGTTTGCATTCAGTTGCCGAACAGAAAAGTGGCTGAATTCTATGGTTTATGGTAAAAAAACTATAGATAATAACTATATAGGGTTTTACTGGTTGATAAACCAACTTATAACTGGGGGGACCCATCCTGTAGATGATTTCCCTATTGAAAACCTATAGGCGTTCGATTACTGGAGGGTAACTAGAGGATATGGATGTATATGGGATATTGTATTCAGCTGCTTAAACACGAACTAATGATATCCCAATTGGGTAGTTTGAGGGTTCATATTGGTGAAAGTAAACATTGATGGGCCTCAACCCGGGCTTTTGGATTTGTCATGAACTGCCCTTCTTGGAGGTGTTGCTCCAGTTACTGGATGAATAGAACCATACGCAGTTTTTTTGGGGCGCACACATCCCAACTTTGGGAGTTGAAACACCATGGTTATATAGTCATATCAATGGGAATTCCAGGATCCTAAAACGGAGGTACTGTACCATATAAGGCCATATTTTGGAGGGATATCCCCTTACATAGCCGTAGGTACCTCCAATCAATCGGTTCCTGAAATTCCCATTGATCATACCCCATGAAAGCAACCTCAACTGCACCCCCAAGTAATGCCAGTAATGCCATCTCCGGATTCACTAACTCATCGGCTGTTTAGTTGTTGTGGGTATCATTTAAGTACCAAATAGTGTCACTTTTTGAGGTAACTCATTGTGATGGGGTGGTCACTGTTCTCATTTTCATCGTCCATAGACAGGTTGGGACAACACTATGAACGTCCAAATCAGGAATGGTTTTGCCAGGCACTTTGAGACGAGCTCAAGCACATTCAAGCACATGGTCTTCCAAAACATCTTCCTCGAGGTCTGAGAAGAAAGGCTCCTGCAAAAACTCCAGATGGGTGACAATGGCCGTGTCAGCGATGGCGAGTCAGTCGTGAGAAGCAGTTGCAAATCGTTGCAATTGGTCCAGTCTTCCAATTGGAAAGAAATAATTGGAGAAATCGGTTGGTTATTTAAGTGGTTAATTAATATACCCTCCAATTAATTAACCCATTTCTCCAATTTCCTTAATAACCAACCAATTAACCAGTTAACCAATTAATACACCCTCCGGTGCCATCAAACCTGGCTGGAAACTCCCATGAAATCCGCACCTGGCTGGAGGTTTATGGCTGGAAATAAATTAAATAAATTGTCCGTTACAATGTTTGTTTACCGGAGGGTAAATGGCAGTGTGTCAAAACCAATAGTACCCCTGGTTTGTTCACATCAAAATAGCTGGGATTTATGGATATGAATAACCCCCTAAAAATGGTATGAAAATAGGTATTGATCCATACCCAAATTGCAACTAAGGAGTGAAATCATAGTTTTGTCAGGGTTGTTCACGCCCACTATAGGTAAATGATAGCCAGAGAAAATTGGAAAATGTACCTCTCTATCTACCGGCTATCTACCCATTCCACATCCGAGTGTTTGGATCAACGTTTTTTACTTAGTTTTGTGGTCGAACATGGATACAGATTCTCAGTAAGGTCCAAGGCTTCCAAGGTCATAAAGATATAAATCCGATCAGTTTGGGCCTGCGTATGGACCCAGTGAAGCAGTTTCAGACACCCTCAATTCGTGAAACATAAATCAGAAATGATCATAACGAAAAAATATTGGCTGGTTGGTGGTTTGGAACATGTTTCCCATATATTGGGAATAATAACCCCAACTGACGAAGTCATATTTTCAGAGGGGTGGCTCAACCACCAACCAGACATAAACGATCATAACCCAATATTGGGATCTGCATTCACAAACCCTGCTTTTGGGAATTCTTCAACATGTGCTTCATTGTTTGTCACACTGCTAATTTCACGTCACAGCGTGACTTTTAGTACTTCCGTAAAAGATAGAAAATAACATCATCATCATCATCATCATCATCATCATCATCATCATCATCAATCAATCATCAAATTAGTAAGGCCTTTTGACATGGATGATGTAGATCAGTGGGAAAGTATATATATATATTGTGTGTGTGTGGGTTGCCTTTTGCCTCTGCACGGCCAGGGGGTCGTTTGCATCAAAGAGTCCTCCGGCCTTCTGCGGCGGGCGGTATTGCAAGGGGTGCACGTGCCATGGCAGCCATGATGGATGCCTAGGTATATGGATTATCACCGAAATGGCCAACAATAGGTGGCTTTTTCCCATCCGCAAATGGTAGGTTTGTTATTTGGTTTACCAAATTAGCGATTTTCCCCATTGATATATGGAGATGTAATGAGGATATAGTGCCAGATTGTGGGTTTATATGGTATAATATCGAACAATAAGGGAATATATATATATATATATTTATTTATTTATGGGATGATACTAAGGGTATTATAAGCCAATTTATTTCAGATAAACATTGTAAAGATGAGGGTTGTTTTTGGCCGGATTTTGGCCACCGTTTGCTTAGACAAAGACAAATCCAAATGGTTCCGTAGCATTTCGGCAGGGCCAATACCTCTTGGCTGGTCGGGGCATGCATAGCCATTGCTATTTAACATAAGCAGGCTATCAGATATCAGGGTCTTGATCCATAGCCAAATGGCTCAGAGTGCAAGACTTTGGGAGTTGGTGAGTCCCATATGAATCGCCGTTACTTGACAAATTCCTACAAGATGGGGCCCCTAAGATAGCGTTCAGGTGCCTTATAAATGGCTTAACTATGGTTGATGGATGCTTATGGTAGATATAACGAACTAGTTTTCATGGGGCTTGTTTCATGGTATATCAACCAACGTTCACATGGCTGGGGGGGGCCATCTTGTATCGTTTCTCACAAGAGGAGTTCTCCTATCGAATCTGGGACTGGTGATTCACCGCCTGTCCCGCGCCTTTTTGTGGCCTGTGATAGATTGGTTTATAGCACCCATTGCTTATATGATACTATAGGTATGTTTACCACAAACCAAAGAATTCACCGCAAGTAATGGAAAGGCTAGCTGTCGTTTGCAGGCCACTTATGGCCACGAACAAATTCTCCCACGACATTCCCATCTGGTGGTTTCAAACATTTGGATTATGTTCCATTTCTTTTGTGGGATAATCCCAACCCCATTGACGAACTCCATCATGTTCAAGATGGTTAAAACGCACCACCAACCAGATATACTGATCATCTAGTTAGGACTTACATATGTATACTAATTATATATTTCCCACGACATTCCCATAACATTCCCGTATTGTTGGTTATATCCCCATGAAATCTCCATAGCTCCATATCAAATCCACGTATGAAAAAAACGTGACTTCAATCCACTCCTTCATTCTTTGCGACGACAGTGAAAGCCCTTTACCAGTTTTTTTGGAAAAAAATAAATGTTTTAAATTTATAGCTGATTTATGATAGCTAAGTTGGTGCAAATAACTTCAATTTCACTATGGTGTTTGTTGGTGATATATCGAACTAGTCTGGTTGGTGGTTTGGAACATGGTTTTTACTTTTCCATAATCTATTGGGAATGTCATCATCCCAACTGACGAACTCATATTTTTTCAGAGGGGTAGGTCAACCACCAACCAGTATAAATTGCTATTTCAATGCTTATTTCTATGGGGTGATTATTCCACAGGGTGACATCTCCTGACTTATCTGCCTGGTATTTCAGGCCATCAAGTTGGTTTATAAACCCCATGAAAACTAGTTGGTTATATCTACCATAAACCATAGAATTCAGCCACAGAAATATCTCAACTGAACGCTATCGCTCGACTGGGGGCCCCATCCTGTAGTTATGGATGATTATCCAACCATTAATAAGCCAGTAACATAATATGGGATGATTACACAACTAGGTATACTGATAATCGGATGTGGCTTAAGGAGGGTAAGACAATCATAAACCATCCCCAAAATCATCAGAAATTGTATCAACCATCAAAAAACGGGGTGGTTTATTATTGTTTTAGCCACATTATTCTACTAGTTATGATTTATGGATGATTATCCCATGTATATCTATTATCTAATCATTAATAAGCCAATAATGGGCAGGGTTGCATCCCCAATATGATGATTCCCAATATGATATGGGATGATTATATAATCATCAAACGCGAGCTCGACGCTTCCAACCAGGACATGTGCGAATTTGAACCTCGCGGAGATTGGACGAACTCTCCAACCTTGTCACAGCTGGTAGGGCCTGGGGTGCCGAACGCGGTGGGTTGGAAGGGACAACAAATGAAAATATTATATATATATATAATCACATTATGTTTTAAACGTTCAAACCTTGTTTTATAATGGTTTTATAACTACAATGCTTTTTTATTACAATGGTTTTTACAATTACAATATGTTTATATATATATATATGGTTTTAAACGTTTAAAACGTTGTTCTTTATACATGGTTTTAAACGTTCAAACCATGGAATTTAGGGCATGTTCATTTAATCTAAGTTGTGGGTTAGGTAAAATATGAAACCGAGACATAGATGTGGTTAACTAACTCCATGGCCCATCCAAGTATTTTGGGGATCATAGTAACTGCCTCTCTTTACCTTGGTCAATAAGTCTCTTTCTTCGTACGTTATTAAGTTTATAACTGCGGTAGAACCCCACTTACTAACCAGTTACAAAGTCCATGAAAAAGTCATCCATTTCCCTTAAGTCGTCATTGATCAATCCCCATAATTCCTCAGTTGCCGGCCATCGATCTTCTTCCGAAGCTGCGAAGCTTCAGTTTTTTTCGGAGGTCTTTATCGGCAGAAAGTTGGAGAAAGAGAAGTGGCAGAAGCTCTTTGAGAAGTGTGACCTGGTTGGACCTGGTCGGATGTTGTCTCGGGCTGGACTGGGACTGGGACTAGGACTGGATGTCACCTTAAAAATCCACGGGTTTTTTCCGGGGAAAAGCCCAGTAAATGGAGGATGTTCCAGGAAGATGTTCCAGGAAGTTTGATTACTGGAGGGTAAGCAGCAAAATCATGGATATATTTTGGGGGAGTGGGATTTAGCTGTTTTTTTTTGGGCAAGTAAACATTAAAGATAGAGATTTTTCACTAAGCAAATGGGGAATTCACGATCGAACATTGGGGACAGCAACTGGGGATAGTTGGATACAAATTCCTGGTTGGTGGTTTGGAACATTTTTTTTTCCATGATATATGGGATAATCCTTCCCATTGACTTTCATATTTTTCAGAGGGGTTAAAACCACCAACCAGCTTCATATGTTGCCATAAATGGCGGCAAGATTCACCTCACCAGCTTTTGAACAGATGCGTATCTACGACTGGCAACGCTTTGTGAGGATCAACCACAAACAAGGGGTACAGAACCAGATGCAAGGTTACCCTCTGGTAAACATACAAAAAACTATGGAAAATCACCATGCTATCAATGGGTAAATCAACTATGTCTATGGCCATTTTCAATAGCAAATTGTTAGTTTACCAGGCCGGGAGCCGCAAAAGACGTTGCAGTCTGCCTCACCATTGTTTAGATGTTACTTAAAGAAAATGTTCTCCACAAGAACTGCAATCCGTGAAATCATACGGACCTCCATGATTGGATACCAGCCACTAATCTGGGAACGGTGGTTGGTGGTTTGGAACCATTGAATTTTATGACTTCCCATATATTGAGAATGTCATCATCCCAACTGATGAAGTCCATCATTTTTCAGGAGGATGGGCTCAACCACCAACCAGATTATTAAATCACTAGTAATCATCCCATTCCCATCCATTCCCATCCATTCCCTACTAATCAATGGGAAATCCTGGCTTAGTAGGGATGGAAATGGATGATTACTACTAATGGATGATTACTACTAATTACTAGTTGGTGCTTAGTAGGGAATGGATGGGAATTATAGTGAGTTTTCCCATTAAAAATGGTGATTTTCTATAGCTATGTTAGTTTACCAGAGGGTAAGCACCAATAAGTTATTGGATACCCACCACTAATCAATCCTGGCTGGGAAATCCCACAAGCCGATGGTGGATGTTCCAGCCGCATGTGATGACCGGAGGGTATTCCTAAAGTTTGAATTCCATCATTTTGGGGGGTTTCTATGATTTATATCCCATGATATCCCCATGATATAAGGTGGCTTCACTTCATGATTTATCCATATTTCTTTAATGATGATCTGATATCCCATTGTAAAACACAAGGGGACAACCAAGACCAACGATCACCTTTTCCGAGTGCAAGTAGCCCCCGTAGGTCATGACAGATCCTAAGGCTTTCACCTGGAGCCATTAAGCGGCATTTGCAAGTTCAC
>Ga0126342_10015524_pt1 | contig 13346 bp, 8 predicted proteins | sample Cyp1metagenome_FD_92528 | JGI IMG/M metagenome (GOLD analysis project Ga0126342, IMG submission 92528) | Coral microbial communities from Lord Howe Island, Old Settlement Bay, Australia - Cyphastrea 1 metagenome | ecosystem: Host-associated > Invertebrates > Cnidaria > Coral ...
AATGCCAGAAGATATGCCAGAAGATATGCCAGAAGATATGCCAGAAGATATGCCAGATAGAATGCCAAATAGAATGTCAGAAGATATGTCAGATAGAATGCCAGAAGATTTGCCAGTAAGAAATGTATAAATGTCATGGTGGGGATCACACGAAGTAAAGTAATTTATTTATTTGTTTACTTATTTATTTAGGTATTGGTATACCAAAAAAAATAAAGGAAACATTGTAGTAAACAGTGGGATTTTGGGGGTGCCCTACATTCAAACCCAAGCAAGCAACAATGGCGACAGGAATCTCAATGATAATATATCCTTTCGAAGAACCTATGTCTAGTCGGGGAGTACCTTACCTGTCTATCAAAATCACCCACTGTCGGGGGACGAGAACATCTACGAGAACTTCTACTCCGCTGAAAACTTAACATGGAAAGCAGAACATTGTAGATTGATATATGACCATTAATTGTAGTTAACATTATAGTACCTACTCCCCACCGATGGCTAAACATTAACATGGCTTTTGTGATATGAATTTCCTGACAGAAGTTCCAGCTTCGATTGCAGGGCACCTGGGATGTCCTGGGACTCGAGGTGCCAACATGCCAACATGGGTGTCTCATGTCTGTATATGGGGGTTTCATGGGGTTTCCATAAATGGGGGACCCCCGAAAAAGGGACCACAATCACTTAGCGCGGTTCAACCGCAATGGATTGTTCATAAAAATGGAAAATCCCGAGTCCCAATCTAAAATGGATGCTGACTGGGGGTACGCCCATTTCAGGAAACCTCCATAATTTATACTGGTTCATCCCACGGCTGGAAATTCAATCGTTACCAACTTGGACCTGAGTGGAGCCAGAGGAGCTGAACTCACCTCAGGTCATCTCAAGATGCTCTGAATTTCTATCCCCACCTGCCATTTGTGTCTAACTCTGTGGGTTGAGTCAAAGCCCTTTTTTTTGGATGACCCAGCGGCCCATCCCTCCAAAATCTCCGTCGATCTTTCCGTCAGCACCTACTGTGCTCCACTTCTGCAGGGTGCGTAGGGATCGTTCGGCCTGGGCAACGGCTCGGTAGTGGGGTCATTGAATGGTCACCGGCTCGGTGTGTTTTTATTGGTGCTTTAGGGAGTATCCTCTGGTTATTTAACATAGCCATGATATAGATGGCCCGTTTATAGATGGTTTACTGTACCTATTAAAAATGTTGATTTTCCATGGCTATGTTAAATAACCAGATGGTACTTGAATGTCAACTCCGGTCAGTGAATGGGTGTTATAACATGTTCTAACTCCAGTTACCAACTGGACTGATACTACTGAAGCCGCTTTTTTGACTCGGGTTAAATATGGTTATGTTCTCTGGAGTGAACCGCCAAGTAAGCAATAGTACAGGGTCCATCTGGAAATGCGGTAACCCAAAATCCACCGGTCCACCGGTGAATATGAGAGACGTGAAATGGCATGTTTCATGGCGAAAAGGGGCCAACAGTGTTTTGGGATGAGGACAAACCGAACTAGAAAATATCATTCCAGAAACCAACCCCTTAGCCCATGTTTTTCAAGGGAATATTTTTTTTGCAAGAAAAACCGCCTGTGGAGTCAAGGACACAGGGATCATTCCACAAAACGTTTGCGACTCTGATGGCCGACTTTTCGCCAACCACAAATGACATCATGTTCCTGTATTTGATCATATTTGTTTCTATGACTATACCCTCCAAGTACCTAGAAAAATGGGGTAGGTCTTGTGGCATTTTTAACTATTTCATGGCTACTTGGCTGGTCCAAGTATAGCCACTGTCTGATGTTGGCATATAAATTCGACCAAAGATCCACTTTGGCCCCAGTTGGGATGGGTCTTAAAACTATTAGAACCAAGAAAATGTTTTGGAAATAAACGTGCCTAAAGTTGTAGGTCCATGGCCATTGCTACCTGAATTTGGACCCATGTCCATCAATGTACCAACATGTTCGAACATTCAAAAACCCCTTGGAATTACCGGTGAGTGCATCCCAAGAATCGCAAGCAAGTGAGCATCAAATCAGAGAGTCAGATGGCATGCCCCAGTTATATGGCTTATAGATTACTGGTTGGTGGTTTCAACCCCTCTGAAAAATATTAGTCAGTTGGAATTATTATTCCCAATATATATGGGAAAAAATGTTCCAGACCAACAGCCAGATTATATAAACCACTTACTGTTCGGCACATTTTCCACTGTTGAATCATCATTTCAAAGATCAATCCCCACTTGATTCTTGGTTTGATGGATATCCCACAGATCCCCCAGAGATATCCCATATATCCAAATAGAAATCCCCATGGAATGTTGTTTTGATCTCCCACCGTCTACCAGGCCCGTCGAGCCCACCACCAAGTCACAGATGAGGCGGTGAAGCTCTTCCCTACAGCCGCCGGGCCTGAGAGCAACCTGGCAGTCATGGCTGTGCATAATGGATATGTTTAATGAGAAAGCACCATGATGGGATATGTATGGACATATTATATCGAGTCATTTCATGTTTCATTATAGTATTATTAGGTTATATGCTATATAAAATCATATCATGTGTCATTATAGTATTAGGTTGTACGGTATATCAAATCATACCATGTTTCATTATAGTATTCGGTTATATGTTACATCAAATCATATCATGTTTGTTTAAACTATTAGGTTATATTAAATAATGTGTTATGTCAAATTACGTTATGCTAAAACATCTCATATTCTATTTGTTTATATTATAAAACCGAAAAGTATACATACGTACACAGCACAATTCATCCCACAAGTCTAGGTGGTCAAGTTCTTATGGTCCATTACAAGCATTTTGAGTCTGGTTGGCATTCTCACATTGACGCATCTGGAGGTGACTGAAGCCCGCCCAAAGAAACGTATGTTGCTTGAAACATGAATATCTTCTTCCCCACCTGGCAGGTGATAGTCTCTAGATTTTATCAGAGTTGCTTCCGCCTCCTCCTTCCTCCTTCTCCTCCGGCAGCCTCGGACTACGCCCTCAACCGCGAGCTCTACAGCTCAGTGGGCACTGCAGTGCAGATCTCAGTGTGCACTGCCGGACCTCAACTGCGAGAGCCAGATCTCAGTGGGCACTGTCGGACCCCAACTGCGAGCGCTAGATCTCAGTGGGCACTGCCGGGTCTCAACTGCGAGAGCCAGATCTCATAAGGCACTGCGGGATCTAAATTGTGACTCAAGATATCACATAGAATCTCAGCTTGAATGTCAGATAGAATGAGATATAGAATGCCTGATAGAATGTCAGACAGAATGTCAGAATAGATGTAAAATAGAAATCAAAAATAGTCACATAGTCGGAATATATTTCAGATAGAATGTCATGGTGGGGATCACTCGAAGAAAGTAATGACTTTTATGATGTCCTCTCTTCCGAGTGGCAACATGAGTATTTGCCACTGGACATGGTGCTTCCCCCTCCCGCTGATTTATCTCCAAGCAGCACATGGCTGCCTTCCATCAACAAATTCATGGTGACGAAAGCAAAGGACATCCTGAGTCTGAGATTAGCACACGCCGCCCTATGTGGACATACAGTCAACTATCATGCATCGGGACTGGGAATACGTTGTATATACTCACATGACTCATATTGATGTAAACTCTCATGGTGTTGGATTGCAAGCTAGAGATGGATCCATCATTGTTGGCCAATGTTTCCATCTTTGATGACTGGCAGTCCTTGGGGGATCATCGTTCCAAGCAGGGATCATCGTTCGCCCACGGGCCACAACATACAACAAAAATATGGGGGAGAATAACGAATGATGAAACTCAGTGTGGTCCTCCAACCTATATGTTGTCATCACAAGAGAAATCCACAGGTGTCAAGCCGCTAACCAGGTATTCATGACGGTCTTATGGCTAAGTTTTTGTACCCAGCACGGATTCAAAATGGAATATGATACTTAAAATCGTACCAATTAGTGCCAATCGGTTCACTAAGAAATGAAATTCAATGTTACAGAGGCGCAAACAAACTCTTAAAACAACACTTGGCAAACAGGCAATGAGACTGGCTAAGTGGTTAGTCAGTTGTTGGGTTGGAACACCCACGCTTAAATAGCGGTTGTGATCGGGTACCGTATTTTTTTAGCAGGACCATGGCATCCATGGCATCCATGGCAGTTGGGGATCAACCCAACAGGCCATGAAGGTTATGCTTTGAACATCAAATGCTGTTTGAACATGATATATCAGAACCATTTTCATCAATATAACTGTTTCATCATATTGGATATAATACTGGTTGGTGGTGTACCTACCCCTCTGAAAACTATGAGTTCGTCAGTTGGGATGATGACATTCCCAATATATGGGAAAAAGAAAAAATGTTCCAAACCACCAACCAGATTAACAAATGCCAAAACAATGTGACCCTGCAAAACCCATCAGATCAAGGAGTCAAATATTATCTGTAGCCAACTTTATTTTTCACCATAGAATGTCAACCCCGGATTACAGAGTTGATTGATTAAGGTTGACTCCACATACTGACACATGCTGAAACATTGCATATACCATTACATTGGTCCTCCCGAAAGAAAAATATTAATGGATTGATATTATATCAACGAAAAACCTACCATCCACCAGTCCATTGACACCAGGTTTACTGCCATCATGCGTCCCTTGCAGAGTGACCACTGCCTCGCTGGTTGGGTTGCTGCCATCGACCCCGTCCGCAGCGTCTTGCCGGAGTTCCTCAGTTGGGGGTTGCATGGTGTCGACAAGAGGAGTCATACCTGGGAATGGCTGAAATATGGGGTGTACCCCAAAAATCGCTTCTCTCTCTCTATATATATATATATGTGTATTTATTTATCTATTGAAATAATTATATATTCATCTACTTTTCTATTCATCCATTAGTCTATCTACATCTATTTACCTATCCAATATATATATATACATATATATTATATTCATCTATTTAACTACTGTAACAATTATCTAAGATTATCTATCTTTCAGGGTCTATCTAATCAAATCATATCTATGTAAACTAATCTAATCTAATCTAAATATAGCCTAGTAGTCTAATCTAGTCTGATATAGTCTAGTCTAATCTAAACTAATCTATTTACCATTAATCTATCGTAAATATAGTAAATACATGGCACCCTAGGGTAAACTAACATCCATCTTTGAAAATCCATGGTTTCCTGTTCGGAACATCGGATCAATCTCCAGAAAATGCTTCAAGGCTCGTGGTTTACGGCTGGGAGCTGCGTGTACCATGGGCTCAAATAGAAGCCCTCGATGTCCTTGCAGGTGCTTGGTAGAATCATGGAAAGTCATGTGAACATCTGATGGATAGGTTTCCATATGGCTTGGAATGATACCATGATTCACCTTCTAAATCTTGGCAAATCCTGTATAATAGGTGGATTTAAAGGGGAAAATCATGGAGAACGAATGAACTAGAATGGGGCGTTTAACCAGGTACCATCAAAGTTGTGTCGGAAAATCGCCGGAAAAATACGGGGATACAGAGTGGGAAAACAACGGGAAAATCAAGGGGATATAATGATGCATGGCATATATGGACTGTGCATATATATATATATATTTATTTATTTATTTATGTATCTATAAACACACATATATATATATATATAAACATATATATATATATATATATTAGTGCATACATACACATGTATATGTATGATCAACAACTCCTTGATGTGTTCGCAAAGCTACCCATTGAGTTGGACACAATGCCGGGCTTTGATTGCCATTTGTGTGCGTGTTGGGAACGTGTTGATGCATCTGGATTCTTCGATTCACATCATTTTGTGTTCCATATGTTTTTGTTGTTGGATTATCGTCGTTCAATCAATGCTATCTAAAGGTTTGTTGATGCTGAAGTTCCAATACGCCGTTCAATTTCCATAGTTCGATCTGATGCTGGTGAAGTACTAATCTATAAATATATATACATACAAATATATATATATACATAAATATATATGTATATACATATATATATATATACATGTATATACATATATATATGTATTCATTGTGTGAAGGAGTCTTATGCGTTTGTGGATTCATACTTTTGTTGACGTCAACTCCTCCCATTTTTGTTCTGGGACAAAATCAACACCTTTGTCTGTAACTGATTGGCTGGGTAAAATTCCACTGATGCTGTTGTTGACAAAGTGCTGGTTGTTTGATGATTGTGTTGATGCCAATCTTTATGGAATAACATCCAAGATGAAATCTTGCTGATACAGGAGTCAAAATCCAGGGACAACTCTTGGCTGTAAATAGTAACAACAGTAGTAGTAGTAGTAGTAGTAGCAGCAGTAGTAGCAGGAGTAGAAGTAGAAGTAGAAGTGGTACTAGTAGTAGTAGCAGCAGTAATAGTCCTACTAGTAGTCTTACTACTACTAGTAGTAGTACTACTACTAGCAGTACTACTACTAGTAGCAGTAGTAGTAGTCGTAGCCGTAGCCGTAGTCGTAGTTGTGGTAGTGGTAATAGTAGTAGTAGTAGTAGTAGTAGTACTAGTACTAGTACTAGTACTAGTACTAGTACTAGTAGTAGTACTAGTAGTCATCGTAGTCGTAGTCGTAGTCGTAGTCGTAGTGGTAGTTGTAGTCGTCGTCGTCGTCGTCTTCGTCGTCGTCGTCGTAGTAGTAGTAGCAGTTGCTGTTGTTGTTGTTGTTGTTGTTGTTGTTTTGTAGTAGTAGTGGTGGTGGTGGTGGTAGTAGTAGTAGTAGCAGTAGTAGTAGTAGTAGTCGTAGTAGTAGTAGTAGCAGTAGTAGTAGTAGTAGCAGGAGGAGTAGTAGTAGCAGGAGGAGTAGGAGTAGGAGTAGGAGTAGGAGTGGGAGTGGAGAGGCGTAGGAGTAGGAGTAGGAGTAGGAGCAGAAGTAGGAGTGAGTAGTCGTAGTCGTAGTCGTAAGAGTAGCAGTAGCAATAGCAGCAGTAGTAGTAGTAGTAGTTTATTGTGTCAGTCTATGTAGCTGGCTCGTCCCCATGTTTATGTTTGCTGGATAAGCCCGATACATGTCGGGTTGATGGTTCCAACCCCCTGCCAAAGAGCCCGCCCGTTGGGATCATCCCCCTCCTTCCATTTCTAGGGTTAAAAATTGCCGATGTTTGAAACTACCAATTATATAGTAAGTAAAGCATGGCAAGGTGTATTAACCACAACAATTTGGGGGATTATCGTTCGCATAAAACTGGGCCTTTGATGAAACTACCACTACTCTGCCCAAACAAAAAGTCAAACCCTCCTGCACTGACCAGTCCACATACACGTCCGTGAGCCTGCGCTGCGCATCTGGAGAGGATGGCCATAAGATATAAACGTACTAATTAGTCATGTTTGAAATAACTTGAAATTACCAAAAGTGAGATAAATCACTCATGTACAAGTATCACTATAGTAGAACTGCATATGACAAAATGGTGGCTTTATTCACCCTAGTTCTCAGGTGATGAGATCTTTTTAGCCGTTTACCATCACACAAACTGTGCCGTTTTTCCGGCGCACCTGTGACAACCTCGTGGCAGCTGAAAGTCCTGGATCTTCCCCTGGCGGGACACTGGTCCCTGAGCAGAAAATGGATGGCTTCTTGGAGGTGCGATTGGGGTTACAAATGGGTACGTATAACATGGTATAACAATGGTGAAGTAAGCCCCCATAAGTTGGGATATCACCTCCATGACTATAGTGATAGATCCACAAAATAACTGGAACTGTACTTCCAAGTTGGCAACTAAAGCCATGGTGTTTGGGAATTCAAGGTCCAGGGGTCCAGGCTGCTTTGGAAAAGGCTATGCCGGGACCGGCTAAATGCCTCTAGTTGCCACAAAAATGAAGATTTCAACCCAAACTGTTGGTATGTGTTTATCTTGATGGCTACTTTGACTGTAAACATGGATCAAACATTCACAAAGGATACATGGTATGCATGCGGTTTCGAGGTAGAAACGGTTCAACTGCTCGTAATGTGAATGGCACTGACCTGCGTTGGAAAGTCAGCCCAGAGCAGTCAGCCACATGAGGAAGGGACAGTGAAAAATTACACCCAGAAATATATTAGGGGCTGTCTTAAAATGGGAGATCCCCAAACCCACCAGGTCTGCCATAGACATAGATTGCCGTAGGTTTCAATACTATATATATATATTATACACATATATAAACTGATCTAATTTTAGATCATTTGGGGTACCCTCCATTTGAGGAGAGGATCATGCAACTATCTAGGCCTGCTTATCGACATTGCTCCCCTATCAAAAGGGGCAAACGACAAGGGGTATTGACCCATCTCTCACAATGGCCAGCCATTCAAATACTTCTACAAACACTTGTGTGCCACCCTCTCCAATAAACATGAGTTTTTCTTAGGATGAAGGTTTCCCCATTCACACCGTTGCAGTCTAACCAAACAGTTGACAATCTTCGAATGTATCTCCATTGATAACAAGTTCTTGAAGATAAGGGTTTCATTACCAAAGGCGGTCGGTCATTGTTTTGATGAGTCAATCTTCATTGTTTGTAGCTGGGGTTGGCCTAAAAGGGGGGAACCACAAAATCCGGTGGTTCATGATGTTTACTATCAAAGTGGCCCGATTTTGAACCATCTTGAACGCATATATAAACATAAAGGCGTAAAACCCATGAAAAGCAATGGTTTACATCCATGATCTACATTGGTGGCAAGCTTCCACATCGATTTGAGTGTTCAAAGCGCCTGCAGCCATGTGTGAAGCGCTTGCAGGGAAACTCCAAGAGGTCCCACACACAAAGTCCAGGCAAGACAGAAGACATAGCCTGGTTGAAACCACGATCCCCCATAGTTTCAAGGGAACATCTCCAGGAAACCATGTTTTTTTCCGTTACCATGTGTAAAATCTTCAGTTCAAGTCTGGGACGATGGATTTCAACATATTTCAACATCAACTTCTTGGACTTCGGGTGAAATCAACCAACTTCAGATATCGAAACAAAACCCACACCAGCTGCATTAAAAATGGTGACATGTCGTCTACAAAAACGCGGGCCTGTCTGAAAATGCTGGGATCCCCCCACCACATTTTGGATGTTTTATTAAATTTGATATTGTTTTACATTGCTCAATGGTCAGAAAACGGCATAAATTGGGGAAGTGAAATTTGGTGATGATTCACAAAAAATATTGGAGTTTTTGACCAACGCAGTTCAACGCAAATGTCAATCTGCCACGGTCAAAATGTGGGATGAATGTGGTGTAGGGTCATGCATCCCACAATGGGAATCCAAACATGGACGACCATCCCTCAATCATCGGCAAGTTATTTAAGTAACTTGACCATGGGCGCATATGGGTCCCATTGGTTATAGCATGTTATAGCTATAATCATCATTTACTGTATTAAAATTGCCATTTTAGGGTGAATCCACCATTTTTAGACACACACGCATATTATGTATCATATTATCATAGCTGGTGAAATTCAATGAGATCCATATATGCAACGATAAACACCCAGGAAAAACAGGGCAAAAGCAAGTGGCAGGACTGCACGTAGCGGACATAGTCAAAGGTCAACGTTCCCGCTGCGCGCGTCCCTTGATGAGTGGAACGAGCCATGAAGCTCTCCCTGGGAACGAGAGCCGACCGGGTGAGTTCGTAGGGATCCTGCAGTTTGGATCAATGACCAAGGGATAAAATCATAGGAAATCTGTGGAAATCCAATGTGTTCTTCTATGTTTTCACCATGTTTGACTCAACTTGAAGTGTTTCAGCTATGGTGTGGCTGCAATTCAATGGATGAACCAAATAAGCATCTCTCTTGCTGCTAGTCGAGGAGATAATCTGCAGATTACCCTTTTGTTGGCAAAAATAGTCCAACAATTTAAGTATGCAAGCAAGCATCCAACTTTCACAAAAAAAATGATACTATATTATTTTATATACTATAATATACACAAACCATTTGGTATCCTGCACTTAAGTGGACACCAATATTCAGAAATTCACCGTGAAACAAACCATTTCCCCAACTGCTCCCCCGCGCTTCTTGGACTTGGAGGACATCACGATGGAGGCGGAGGTGGATAAACGACGGCCCGTGGCCAGCTGCCCTGGAGGAAAAAAACCGTGGAGGTCCAGCCGACAGGATCCGAAAGGTGGGGATTCAAGGGACAAACAATGGTTTAAGTTGATTTAAAGTGGTTTAACCTGGTTCAACTTGCAAAACTGGTGCTTCAAACAGCACATATTACTCTCTATCTTGGGATGTTCCAACAAAAATTTGGATTTAGCATGATTTGGCCATTTAAAACCACGCGCGTTTTAGCACTGGACAAGTGCCGCTGCCATCAAAATAATCAACAAATTTATCGGGGTTCTACAAAGAAAACCAATGGTCAAGCGACAAAACTGCTGGCTGAAACAACAAATCTGGGAGTTTCAAGGGTGGCCCCAAAACACGGCAGACAAAAACTACAGCAGGGCTCGGTAGACGGGCAGCTGGACGACCACGATACTTCTTCCCAGCTGTAGCTACGGTTGTGCACTGGGACGCTTCATTTTTCAGCCGTGACAAGACGGCTATGGAATGAACGTTATTGCCCCACCCCACCCAACCCAAATCCACCAAAAAAACAAAAGTAGAAAATGACACGGCCGTCTGTGGGACTGGTGCCAACTAGAACTACATCCCAATGGTTTGCTGCTTCCCACCGCGCTTGAGCTCAGATTCTTACAGGTGGAATCTGGTGTGTTTAACATAGGTAAAATCCACATATTTGTGATGGCGACATGACATTTGTTTTCATGGTTTCACCCGATCTTTTTCATGGTTTCAACGGAGGTTTCCGAAGTCATGGGGGTATCTCCAAATCATCCCAAATGAAATCAGACCATGACTTAGTATTGAAACAACCATGGTGGCGGCTTGGGACCTGCCATGACTTAAAAAATAACGATACGTTGTTAGGGATTCCTCTAATGGATTGCTATACTTACAGTATATCCCCATTAACTGTAATTATGTTCCCCATTAACTATATTAACTATTGTGACTTGCGGATCCCCCATTTTTAAAACCCCCCCATATAACCATTGATACCAATAATAACCATAAATATCATTATATAGATAGTATTAAATATCCATAAAACATCATTTATCAACCAGCAACAATTATGAAATAATTTTGGGGGATCCCCCATGACTAGTTCCACCATCATCCGACAGAGACCTGGAAGGACTTGTACCGACTGGCGGGGCTCGCTTCGCAGCTGCGCCTCACGGTGTCAGAGCGACGATGGACCAAATAATCAAGAAAATAATAAACACGGAGAAAGTGAGAAAATGGTGAAAATGGTGAACATGGTGAACATGATCAAGATCATGAACATAATGATCATCATCATCATCATCGTCATCATTATCGTCATCTTCATCGTCATCTTCATCGTCACCTTCACCATCATAATGAACATGATCACCAAAATTAATCAGTAAACAAAATAAGAGTGGCAACCGTTACAATTAACTCTATTAAACTATTATCTCCTGTTTCCAGGTATGATCAGTCCCCACTACTATAGATGTAGCGAATAGGCTTAAGGGTCATTTCACTCTGGCATGCTGGCTCCGTAGTGACCCATCGCCCATTGCCATATGAACTCGTTTGGGCCAATTAAAACGTGAAATGAGACATGGTTGGTTGTTCCAACGCCTCAAAAAAAACTGGTCATTGAGAATCATCATCCCAAATATGGTTGCAAATGAACAAACACCAACCATTTTTCTTGCCAGTTGGATGTTCAGGAGTACCATGACTAATTATGGGGTCGGTGAAAAGTCGTGATAAGTTGCCCAGACCTAATGGTTGGCCAGAGTCACCCAATGTCATCATCACTTCGTGTCCAATGTCAGTTTTTGATCCACATCTTTGTTGGTGAATCTGCCACCAAAATCAGCAAATTCTCTGGGGTCAACTCAGAAGATCAATCCTTTGACGAGACGCGACGTTGCTTGCCCGCCGATGTTCAGTCTCATTGATTAAATCCTGAATAGATTCCCCAAAATCATATCAGCCCATGACTTACCATGATTATCAAATATGGCTAGGATTATGAACCCATTGATAGTTCATTAAATGACTTTCCCAAAATCATATCAGCCAATATTGCTATGACTAGGTTGGTGGTTGACCTGCCCCTCTGAAAAATATGAGTTCGTCAGTTGAGATGATGACATTACCAAACCGCCAACCAGCTATCTATTCTCCATGACTTACCATGATGCTGGTTGGTGGTTGACCTAAACCATCTTGAAAAATATGAGCTTGTCAATGGGAAGGATGACATCCCATATATGAAATGGAAAAATAGAACACGTTCCAAACCCCCAACCAGTATATATATATATATATAATATGGAAAATAAAAGCCATGTTTGAAACCACCAACCAGCATGATTAATGGTGGGATCTGTGCTAGTCAAACATGGCTGTCCGGGGATTTCCCAGCGGCCCGCCATGTTTGATGACACTTGACATTCCACTTAAAAACTGCTCAAGAAGCCCGGTGAAGTTTCCATTTCCTGGTTTCTCCCACATATAACGGAATAAACATCCCCATTACTAACATTATTGTCAGCTTTTAACCCCGTTTTATAACCGTTACTCTTGGTCAAATCTTCACTCGATCGCACCTCCAACAATCGCGTCAGGGTGCCGCAGAGCAGCAGTGCTTGATGACTTGTGGCCTCAACCAGTTCGAGGGTTTATAGCTGGGAAAATCATCTAAAAGCGAGATTTTGCTGGACACCAATTGCCATGTTTGAATACTGCGATATGTCGGTATATGCCTTCAACTTTGGCGACCGACTTTTTGAGGAGTTATGTCATTGTTCTTGATCGCACAAAATGGTGCCCCATTCTTGATCATGCAGGGTGGTTCCCCATAGTTACAGCAGCTAAAATGGGTGTATAACAAGGATAAATGGGTCCTTACAGTAGTTACTAACTATATTTCGATGGAGTTTTAAACCAACTTTTACTTGGGGGCCGCGATGTAGATAGGTGTTTGAATGTAATTAAGTTGGCTTGTTTTACACCGTATAATTTTGGTGACTGGCTGTTTTAACGTTTATTCTCTAATAACTATGCGAACTGGGCGATTTCATGGATCTAAGCACTATAATATATATATATAGAGAGAGAGTATATATATATATATATAGTATATATATATTAAACATATGATATATATATATATATATATATTATTGAATATATATATATAGCAAAAAAAAGATATATATAATAACCTACGATATA